>JGI24710J26742_10003734_pt1 | contig 12797 bp, 13 predicted proteins | sample BioPla2DNA2_FD_26742 | JGI IMG/M metagenome (IMG submission 26742) | reverse complement strand
CCGAATGGGCTCTGGATACTGTGGTCGCCAAAGAGGTCGAGGGCTGTCCCCTTATTCCCCTTCACAAGCCCGGTGCCCTGAACGATGGCATCGGGTATGGCACCAGCAATCCCACAGAAGTTCCCGATCGTCCGGGCGAAGGGATTCGGATCGTCACGGGCAACGTCGCTCGTGATCCGGCCGGCGAGCGTGGTACCGAAATCGATGGATATGCAGGGATTCCGGAAGTCGACAGGTGTCCATTTTGCACCCTCCTTGACGCCCGCCATCGCGAGTTCTCCTTCCATCTCGTTTGCCACCATCTCGACACCCGTACTCCCTACCGGCGGCACGACACCGGCCACCGCGCCGACGAAGACCACCTTATCGGCGAATGAGAACTGCCGGAGTTTTGACGGGAGGTTGTCGATCGACATCGGCGGCGTCATCTTCCTTGGCGGGACGCCGGCAGCGAGGCAACCGTTTGCAAGGGCGATGACGAAGTCTCCGACCTGGTCGGGGGAGTCCATAGCTGCAACGACGCCCGTACTCCTGACAACGAAGTCGAGGTCATCCTTGATGCTCAGGTGGACCGCATCGTGACTCCGGATCAGGGTATCGCGCACAAGGTCGGTGACCGACTCGCGCGTAAGCTGGGTTCCATCAAGGGTCTCCCCAAAGACCGTCTCTCCAGGTTTTGGCGGCCGGACGTCGCGACTCATGGACACGGTCTTGTTGATGACGTAGGATCTACCCGTCTCAAGGCTTGTGCCGGTCAGGATACATTTCGTTGTGGTATTGCCCATCTCAACAGACGCCACGATAAAATAAGGCTTCACCCGGTACTCGGGAACACCCGGGCCCGGTCCGTGTGAGATCGATGGCGGAGGCGGGCTTTCGACAACGTGGGGTGTAGGTTTGAAAAAGCGCTCCAAAAAACGGGCACACATACTAGTTCTTTCCTCGCCTGCCGGCTTATATTTTTCCATTCGCACAATACAAACCAGGGCCATAAACAGGGGGAAATTTCCATGAGCACCCCGGCACCCGGGATCAGGGCGCCGGGTATTCATCCCTCGACAACACACCAGATCCTGGCAGTGAGGGGTGACAGAAACTGCCCGGCGGGCCAGGGGCAAAAGGTAACGTATATCGGGAGCGCTCCTCCTCAAACCCCACCCTGCCCGGGCGTATACCACCGCAGTCCACCGCCCGGGAGAGCGCTCTGTACCGATCTCGCCGCAACCCCGTGGTACCCCGACCACCCGTCCGGCAGAGCCCTTATATACGGTCAACGCAGATAAACTCGATATCGGACAGGTTACAGCCCCGCCGGGTCTGTTCTGCCCGGAGGAGAGATAAATCGTGGTTGCGCTTTCAGGTGAGATTAAGGAGATATTCATAAAGACTAAAGTGATGCCGATGGCTACCGCGTCTAAAAGCGGCATTCCGAACGTGGCGCCGATGGCATCGATCCAGCTCGTGAGCGACGATACCATCTGGATCATGGACAACTACATGGTAAAGACGCTTGAAAACCTCAAAGAAAACCCCATCACGGCGCTCTACTTCTACGATCAGGATACCAAACGCTGCTTTCAGGTGAAAGGGAGAACAGAGATCAGGACGTCCGGCCCCGACTACGAGAAGTTCCGCGATCAGGTGAGGACAAAGGGGCACAAATATCCAGCAAAATCGCTCATCATCATCAAGATCACTGATGTCTTCGAGTGTACAGCGGGAAAAGATGCCGGGAAGAGGGTGCTCTAAAGCACCTCCCTACTCTTTCTTGAGATTTCTGAGCAGGCGCGCCTGCAGTCCAAAGTAGTTCGAGAACCCGATCGCGTGGTTCTGGTCGATCGTTGTCGAGTCAAAGGAGACAAGGTCGTCTGAATAGAGAGCATTCCCAGAACTTCGGCCGAGAATCTTCACGCTACCCTTATACAGACCGAGATCCACAGTGCCGTTCACCCGCTCCTGGGTCGTGTCGATGAACGCATTGAGCGCGTAGAAGAGCGGTTCGTGCACGAGCCCCATGTAGGCGAGCTCAGACCACTTCGTATCGATGATCTGCTTGAACACAAGCTCCTGCCGTGTCAGAACAAGGTGCTCAAGGTCGCGGTGCGCAGCAAGCAGGACAGTCGCGGCCGGGTGCTCGTAGACCTCGCGAGCCTTCAGACCGAGGATCCGGTCCTCGATCATGTCGTTGCGGCCCACGCCGTTCTGCCCTGCGATCTGGTTCAGTTCCTGGATAAGGGCGAGGCCGGGGAGGCTCTTCCCGTTGAGGGCGACCGGAACACCGCGCTCGAACCGTATCCTGACTTCTTCCATGACATCAGGAGCCTTCTCCGGGGATACCGTCCAGGCATAAATCTCCTCGGGCGGGTGGAATGCCGGATCTTCAAGCCTGCCGCCCTCGATACTCCGGCTCCAGCAGTTCTCATCGACGCTGTAGGGGTTTTTCTTCCCCACGCTCACCGGGATATTGTGTTCCTGTGCGTAGCAGATCTCCCACTCACGGGTCAGGTTCATCTCCCGCATCGGTGCAACGATCTCGTAGCCGGCGGACCTGAAGACGAAGTCAAACCGGAGCTGGTCGTTTCCTTTCCCGGTGCATCCATGCGCGATCTTTGAGGCACCCTCCTCCTCTGCGATCCTCACGATCTCTTCGGCGATCAGCGGACGGGCGAGCGCCGTGCCCATCGGGTAACCCTCATATGACCCGTTCGCCTTGATCGCGGGGAAGACATAATCGGTTACGAACTTCTCCCTGACATCGATGGTGTAGTGGTTGTCTGCAAGCATCCGGCCCTTCTCCGTGGCCCGGGCTACCTCCGCCTCGGGCTGGCCCACATCTACCGCAACGGTGATGATCTCATCAAACCCGTAGTGCTCACGCAGGAGGGGGATACATATGGAGGTATCAAGACCTCCCGAAAACGCCAGGACGATTTTTCCCTTTCCCATGTTATAACTCACCGTGTTCCTGTTCTCAGTCTGACGACAGTCTGGAATAATCTACAGTGATATGACCTCTCATACAATAAAAGAGTGGTATGGATGGACGCACCTGAAGAAACCCGGGCCCGTCTGCACATTTTCTGCAAACTGCCGGCGCATGAAGAGACCAGATCACACTCTGTGATACTGCCTGCCCGGGGAGCATCCATCCGCGCGGGCGGGGCTCCGGGGGCCAGAGGGCCGGAGATCAGGATCCGGAAAAACAGACTTTATACGAGAGATAACCGGCAAACTGACTATAATTTGAAAGATCTGCGGTGCGATGACAGTCTATCTGCGAAAGCACTGCAAAACGTCGAAAAAACCAAAATCGCCCTGATTTTTCGCCAGTTATTAAAAAGGATAATTATAATAGTGATGAAATAGAACTCGTGAAGTTGGAGGGTTCCGTTATCTTCGAGAGACTACCCAGAGATGAAGACCCAAGATCAGTACAATCAACCATCAGCGTGGAAGGCCTGACCCGGGTATTCGGGCAGGATCCAGAGAGAGCGCTGGAACTTCGCAATTCAGGTCGTTCAAAGGAAGAGATCTATGGAGAGACCAGAGATACTCTGGCACTCTATAACGTCTCCTTTGAGGTTATACCAGGCGAAATTTTCGTCCTGATGGGACTCTCCGGGAGCGGAAAATCGACGCTCCTCCGGTGTATCAACCGGCTTATCGAACCTACGAGCGGCAGGATACTGATCGGTGGCGAGGATATCGTCGGCATGAACCAGGACGAACTGCGAGAGATCCGCCGGCGCAAACTGGGTATGATCTTCCAGAGTTTCGCCCTGCTCCCGCATCGGACGGTCCTCGACAACGTCACCTTTGGCCTTGAGATCCAGGGCATCCCTGAGGAGGAGCGTTACCGGAGGGGCGAAGACCTTCTCCGGATGGTCGGGCTTGGTGAGCATGGGGCGAGCATGCCCTCCCAGCTCTCCGGTGGCATGAAACAGCGGGTCGGGCTTGCCCGGGCGCTCGCAGGCGACCCGGAGATACTCCTGATGGATGAGGCGTTCAGTGCTCTCGACCCGCTCATCAGGCGTGAGATGCAGGACGAACTCCTCGACCTCCAGCAGCGCCTGAACCGGACGATCATATTTGTCACCCACGATCTCGATGAAGCGCTGAAACTCGGGGACCGGATCGCGCTGATGAAGGATGGGGAGATCGTCCAGATCGGTACACCAGAAGAGATCCTCACAAATCCAGGAGATGCCTACGTCGAGCAGTTCGTTGCCGGTGTCGATATGACAAAGGTGCTCTCAGCAAGCGATGTGATGCGCCGTCCCGAACCGGTTGCGCGGGACAACGCAGGTCCCCGGGTCGCGCTGCACCTCATGGAAGAGCATGATATCGGGAGCGTATTCGTGGTCGACCGCGAACGCCACCTCAAGGGCCTTGTTACACTCGATGATACCCTTGAGGCTGTACGGGCGGGCAGGGGTCTTGAGGAGATCATCGCGACCGACATTCCGACCGTGACGCCGGACACATCACTTACCGATATCATATCGCTGATCGCCGGGAGTCCCTATCCTGTGGCGGTGGTTGATGACGAAAATAAGCTTCGGGGATTGGTGTTCCGGGGCGCCATACTCGGCGCACTGGCACGAAAGAGGGGAGATATTAATGGATCTACCTAAACTACCCGTGGGGGAGGTCGTCGAGGCATTCGTCAACTGGATCGAGCAGTACTTCGGCTGGTTGCTCGACGGCATCAGTGCAGTACTCGGGTTCCTCATCGGCGGATTGCAGGATCTCCTGCTCGCCATACCGACACCGATCCTGATCCTCCTTGTGACTGCCCTGGTCTGGTCTGTCACCCGGCGCGACATCAAACTGCCAGGACTCACCATGCTCGGTCTGCTCCTGATCTGGGACCTCCAGCTCTGGAACCTCGCCATGCTCACCCTGGCGCTTGTCCTCGTATCGACAGTGGTCGCGCTCGCGATATCGATCCCGCTCGGCATCGTGGCTGCAGGAAGTGATGCGATCAACGCCGCACTCAGGCCGGTCCTCGACTTCATGCAGACGATGCCCTCGTTCGTTTACCTCATCCCTGCCGTGATCTTCTTCGGTCTCGGGAACGTTCCAGGCACAATTGCGACGGTTGTTTTTGCGATGCCGCCGGCGCTACGCCTCACCAACCTCGGAATCCGGCAGGTACCGACCGAACTGATCGAGGTTGCGGATGCGTTCGGCTCAACACCCCGACAGAAACTCTTCAAGGTGCAGCTTCCGGTCGCTCTCCCCACCATCATGGCAGGGGTGAACCAGTGCATCATGCTCGCGCTCTCCATGACCGTCATCGCATCGATGATCGGTGCCGGAGGGCTTGGGTACCAGGTGCTCGTGGGCATCCAGCGGGTGAATATCGGCATGGGCTTTGAAGCAGGGCTTGCCATCGTGATCATCGCGATCATCCTCGATCGGATCACCCAGAACCTCGTACCGCAGCATGATGGGGAGCGGTGAGTGGATCCCGGTCCTGCAAACCATGAATCTAACTTTGTTTGACAGAAGAAACCATGAAATGTGATTGTTATGACTAAAAAGATTGGAAACCTACTCGCACTGACAGGCGTTATCCTGGCACTCTGCCTCTTCTCTGCAGGTTGCACTGATACGAGCACAGACGAGGCAAAAAAGATCAGCATCGGGTACGTCACCTGGGACTGCGCTATAGCGAGCAGCAACGTTATGAAGCAGGTCTTTGAGGAAGCCGGATACGATGTTGAGATGATCGCGGTTGATGCAGGTCCGCTCTTCCAGGCTCTCGCTACCGGGAAGGTTGACTTTACGACTACGGGATGGCTCCCGCACACGCATGAACACTACTGGGAGCAGTACGGCGACCGGATCGATTACGTCAATGATAACATCCCCGGCGCGGCGCGTATTGGTCTCGTCGTCCCGACATACGTGACCATCGACTCGATCGAGGAGATGAACGGTGTCGCTGATCAGTTCGGCGGCCGTATCGTCGGCATCGAACCCGGTGCGGGCATCATGACCCGGACCGAGCAGGCCATCGATGAATACGACCTCAACTATGATCTGGTTGCGAGCAGCAGTGCCGGCATGGCAGCGGAACTCGGTTCTTCCATCAACAATGAGAAATGGGTTGTAGTGACCGGGTGGTCACCGCACTGGAAGTTCGGCCGTTACGATCTCAAGTTCCTCGATGACCCGAAGGGTACCTACGGCGGGGCCGAGGATATCGTGACCCTCGCAAGACAGGGCCTCGCGACCGACGACCCGGAGGCTCATGGCATCCTTGAGCGATTCGAGTGGACCGGCGAGGATATCGCTCTGGTCATGACCGATATCGCTGGCGGCATGCCTGAAGAGGAGGCCGCGCAGAAGTGGGTCAACGCCAACCGCGACAGGGTTGATGTCTGGCTTGGAAACGCATAACCCCCCTTTTTTGCATCTCAAACAGAATGGCGTTGTAACGAATCGAAAAAGAGGAGCGCGCGAGAACCGGGCTACGTCAGGTCGCGGTAGTGCGCGAGCGGTTCGATAGTGATCTCCTCGCGCCTGATAACATCGATCGCCATCACCGCGGTTCGGGCGATCTTGAGCACCGTGGCGCAGGGGATGCCGTAATCGGCTGGCTCCACAACAAATGTTCCACCTTCAAGACTCTGGACAGCCTTCATAAACTATCATAGCATGTGGATCAGATCTCTTGATAGTCGTGACGACGGACCGGGAACCTCTTCAGGGGATATTCAGAAACAGAATGCAGTCTCACCATGGTTCGTGGCGCCGGCACAATGTTGGGTGACGCGCGATGCATGAGGGGCCGACTGAGAAAACCCTGGAGATCGAGACCCCTGAGGGGACGTTTACCATCCGGCTCAGCACAGGCGATCTCGGGTATGTCTACCCGGATATGGTCAGGCACACCATCGAGGTTCTCTATGGCACCAGGCCGGTCTACACCTACGCCATCAACTCCTATGAGGTGCCGCCCGGCTCTCTCTTTGAGGCCGGAAAGGTGGCGGAGATCGTCTTCGCGCGGCTCGCGCACGACGTCCGGTCCCGTCCGGAGATCTACACGAGAAAGAGGGTCTTTACCCGCCCGCTCCCAAAAGATGGGGCCTGCGACGTCGTCATACTCCAGGGGAGCCCACGAAAGTTCGGGAACTCCGCCTTCGCCGCATCATGGTGTGATGATGAGGCTGTCCGGGCCGGCCTCTCTTCCCGGATCTTTTACATCCACGAGATGGATATCAGGCCATGTATCGGCTGCTATGTCTGTTACAACGAGGGTTACTGCCCGATAGACGATGACATGCCCTGGATCATCCGGGCTATCGAGTCTGCATCCCTCGTCGTCGTCTGCACGCCGGTCTACACAAACACCGTCCCGGCTGGCCTGAAGGCGGTGATGGACCGCTGCCAGTGGCTCCACGCGCGGGTAAAAACCCTCGGCGAAGAGGTCTCTGCCCGTGGGCTCACCATCGCCGTCGCCGGACAGCCGGGGAGAGAGCCGTTTGCCTGCGTAACGCCTGTAGTCGATGCGTTTATGAGGAACCTGGGTATCCAGCCAGCTGAGCCGGTGCTCTTCAGCGGTCTCGATCGGGCCCGGGATATCAGGAAGATCGAGGGAGCGGAGGGTGAGATCAGGGCAGCGGTGCGCGCGCTCCTTGAGTCTGTGGCCGAAAGATGATATCTCATAACCACCCAATCGATGATGCATGGTAGAAGTGACTGTTGAGATAGTCGGGTTTGAGGAGTCAGAGTGCGGCCCGTTTCCCTGTGATGAGACACGATCCTGCGGGCTTGAGACCTGCTACCCCTCAAATCGCCTGATAGATGCCATCAGCGCTCTGCGCGATGAACTCCTCAACGAGTACGGCGATAAGGTCTTAGTGAAGATGACACTGATCGACGAGGAGATACCAGAATACGTCAGGAAGATCATCGAGGAGCGTCACCCGCCGATCCCGATCATCCTTGTCAACGGCCGGCTCACATCGATCGGGAGGATATCGCTCGGTCTGATAAAAGAAGAGATTGAGTATGCCCTTGAGGAGTCCTAGAATATCTTCTTCAACTCCCCGGTTGCAAGGTCGAAATAGAGGCCGTGAAGCCGGACCCGTCCTTCTTTTTCTGCAACCCTGACAGGCGGATATGTGCGGAGGTGCTCAAGCTGCAGACCGATGTTCTCGATCTCGATGAGTCGCCGCCGGAGTTTCTCTTCTTCCGGGGTTTTCGGCACCTGAATCCTGGCCTCGACGCGGCGTTTCGCCTCCATCGCGTTGTTCAACCAGAGCGGGACGTATGCATCGTCGCTCTCTAGGTCGAGTGCCTTGATGGCACCGCAGTCTGAGTGCCCGCAGATGATGATATCCTCGACTTTGAGGTGGTTGAGCGCATACTCAAGCGCGGTCGCGAAGTTCCAGTCGTGAGCCGGGACGATGTTACCGATGTTTCGTTGCACGAAGATCTCACCGGCCTGTGCGCCGGTGATGCGCTCGGCGTCTACTCTGGAATCCGAACACCCGATCCAGAGGACACTCGGGTGCTGGCTCGATGCCAGGGTGTTGTAATGATCAGGGTCCTTCTCGAAGTCTTCTTCCCTGAATCGCTTGTTTCCCTCAAGAAACTTCTCTATCATATCGTATACTCCATTCGATGATAGTGCAGGGCGCCCGCTGTAGATGCGTGTGCGCCTGAGGGGGTTTTGCGCCCGGGAGCTTAAAAATGCATACACCCGGGTTTTTTCGGGTGATTGAAGGGGAGAGACGGGATTAATTGGAGGCATTTCTGCCAGGAAAGCCCGGATATTCCGGAGCATCTTTGTGCATTAATGCACGGGTTGAGGAGATAGGGAGGCTGAATGCACCCTGATGCGGGAGTCTGCGTGATCAAAAACATGGGTCATGTTAACCAGATGGGCTTAATTCCGGAGCTCCGACGCTGGTGAAGAGTATGCGCTCTTCTCCTTGAGGGAGATCGGGCTTATTTTCAGTATTTTGCCTTCCAGAGGAGCGTTTCATGAAGCAGTACGCCAGGGCCGGCTGGTGGAGATTGGCGACCTGCCCCGAGACCGGCCGCTGTGGTCCCGGGAGGGACCGCCCTGAAATGAGAGATCACCTCTGGACAGCACCCAGGTTCGCCTGCTCAACGGTCCGCGCATACCGCGCGAGAACGCCCGTGAGCTCCTGGTGGGGAGGCTTCCAGGCCTGCCGGCGCATCTCCAGGGTCTCCGGATCGACCAGGAGATCGAGACTCTTCTCATAGAGATCGATCGCTATCTCATCGCCGTCCTCCACGAAGGCAATCGGCCCGCCGACCGCTGCCTCCGGGGCGGCGTGCCCGATGCACGGCCCCCGGGTGCCGCCTGAGAAGCGGCCATCGGTCACCAGGGCGACCCGGGCGTAACCTAGCCCCATCAGTGCAGATGTCGGCGAGAGCATCTCAGGCATCCCCGGCCCCCCCCGTGGCCCCTCGTAGCGGATCACCACCACGTCCCCTTCCTGGATCTCGCGGTGGAGGATCGCTTTCATAGCCGCATCCTCGCCGTCAAAGACCCGGGCCGGTCCCCGGTGCCGCCACATCGCCTCCGGGACAGCGGCGCACTTGACGACGGCGCCGTCTGGAGCAAGCGTCCCCCGCACAACCTTCAGACCGCCGGCAGGGCTGACCGGGTCTTCGACCGTCCTGATGATACTCGGGTCAGAGATCCGCGCGCTTCCCGCGATCTCGAGGATCGAGCGGCCCGAGACCGTCGGGGCATCATCGATGTAGCGCTGGAGCACCGCAAGGACCGCCGGGATGCCCCCCGCCCGGTAGAGGGCGAGCATCGAGTGCGGGCCGCCGGGCTGCATGTGGCAGATGTGGGGGGTCTCCTCGCTCGCAGCATTGAAAGTCTCAAGGTCGAGGGGGACGCCGGCCTCCCGGGCGATGGCCATCAGGTGGAGAACGGTGTTCGTCGATCCACCGAGCGCCATATCTACCCTGATGGCGTTTCGGAGACTCGCCTCAGTGACGATATCACGCGGACAGATCCCCTCCCGGACGAGCGCGACCGCCCGCTCACCGCTCTCCCGGGCTACGCGGAGTTTTGCGGCATCGACCGCTGGGATGGCAGCAGATCCAGGGAGAGAGAGGCCCAGCGCCTCGGTGACGCACGCCATGGTGTTTGCGGTGTAGAGGCCCTGGCAGCTCCCGCACCCGGGCATCGCCGCACACTCAATCTCACGGAGTTCCTCCTCGCTCATGGTGCCGGCCGCGACACCGCCGACACCCTCAAAGACGTCGATAAGGGAGAGTTCCCGGCCTGCTGCGTAACCGGGGAGCATCGGGCCGCCGGTGACGACGATCGCCGGTATGTTGCATCGAACCGCCGCCATGAGCATACCGGGGACGATCTTGTCGCATGTGCCGAGACAGACGAGGCCATCGAACTGGTGCGCCTCGACCATAAGCTCGACGGCATCGGCGATGTTCTCCCGGGAGGGGAGCGAATACCGCATACCCTCATGGCCCATAGCGATACCGTCGCAGATACCGATAGTCCCAAACTCAAATGCAACACCCCCCGCCGCCGCCACACCCTCCTGCACCTTCTTTGAGAGGGAATTTAAATGGATATGTCCGGGGACGATGGTATTGTATGCATTTGCTATACCGATGAAGGGTTGGTCCATCTCCCGGTCGGTTATACCGAGCGACCGGAGCAGCGACCGGTTCGGGGCACGCTGGTAGCCGGCTTTTACTGTCTCACTCCGCATGGTAATCCTCATGGGAGTGTACGTGCGCCGGAGGGAAAAGAGTGTTTCTGTTGTGGGGAGGGTGGCGCCGGGCGGGAGAAGACCTCCTCACCCCGGGAGCCCTTCAACCCTCGTAGAGGTTCACGACGCCCCCTATGACGATCACCGCCGGGGGCCGGACGCCGGTGGCGCGAGCCTTCTCGACTATATCATCGAGGATCCCGACCGTCACGCGCTGGTCGGGCCGGAGCCCCCGCTCAATGATCGCTACCGGCGTCCCGGGGTCTTTCCCGTGCTCGATGAGCGCCGCCGTGATCGCCGGGAGGTTTTTTACGCCCATCAGGATAACGAGCGTCCCCTTCAGGCGTGAGAGAGCCTCCCAGTTGAGGGCGGACTCAGGTTTCGTGGGATCCTCGTGGCCGGTGATGAACGTCACCTCTGAGGCATACCGGCGATGGGTGACCGGGATACCGACCATCTCCGGGACGGCGATAGCGCTTGTTACACCCGGCACAACCTCAACCGGGATCCCGTGTTCCCGGAGCACCTCAACCTCCTCGCCGCCACGGCCAAAGAGGAAGGGATCCCCTCCCTTCAGGCGCACGACAGTCTTTCCCGCCTTTGCGCGCTCGATCATCAACGCCTCGATCTCGTGCTGCTTCAGTGTGTGACTGCCGCCGTACTTTCCGCAGTCGATCAGTTCAGCGTCCTTTGGGAGCGTTGCGATGATCTCCTCGCCCGGGAGCTGGTCATAGAGGATGACATCCGCCCCGTCGATCACCTCGCGCGCCCTCATCGTCATGAGGCCAGGCCCACCCGGGCCTGACCCTACAAGATATGCTTTGCCAGTCATGAACTCAAACCCAGTGCAGTCCGTGCTTCCAGAATCAGATCTTTTGCCTTCTCGCGCAGTTCCCGTCCGCATACCCGGGCCTCTTCCAGCGTCACAACATGCTGCTCGATCCGCTCCCACCGGGATCCATCGAGCGCGAGAACCTCGGCGATCAGATCTCCATCTCTACAGTAGATCCCCTGCGGGGTGAAGCACCCGCCGCCGACCTCCTCCATGACAGCCCGCTCGATCTCCACATCGAGGCGGGTGGGTGCATGGTCCAGGCCGGCGAGAGAGCCGATGATCTCCGGGTCATCCCGGCAGGCGACCGCGACCGTCCCCTGGTTTGGTGAGGGTACGAACCGGTCCACAGGAAGAGCCTCCCCGGGGAGGTCGAGCGCGAGGCGCTCAAGACCGGCCTCGGCGAGCATGATGGCGTCATACTGCCCCTCGCGGAGTTTCCTGATCCGGGTATCGACGTTCCCCCGGAGCTGCTTCACCTCAAGCGCCGGGTCATAGCGGAGGATCTGCGCGCGGCGCCGGGTGCTCGACGATCCGATGATGTGGACCTCATCGAGAGGGATTTCGTGTGCGAGGAAGTCGGCGGGAGAGTCACGCCTGAGCACCGCGGGGCAGGCGAGCCCTGCAGGGCGGGCTGCCGGTATATCCTTCATGCTGTGCACCGCAACATCGATCTCGCCCCTGAGTATCGCATCATCAAGCGCCCTGACAAAGACACCCTGCCCCCCGATGGCGTGGAGCGGGACACCCGTCTCGGAGTCGCCTGCGGTCGTGATCGTTATGATCTCGGTATCGATACCACGATCAGCGAGCATGCCGGCCACGTTCTCTGTCTGGACGAGCGCAAGAGCACTCCCCCGTGTGCCTATGCGAAGAGACATGATCCGTATGCTTCCGCTATCTCATCGATATCCTGATCGCTATGCGCGGCGGAGAGGAAGTTCGTCTCAAACTGCGAGGGCGGGAGGAAGATCCCGAGATCGAGCATCGCCTTCCAGAACCGCGAGAACGCCTCGGTATCGCACTCTTTGACCTCCCGGTAGTTCCGCGGCGAAGTGCTCCGGAAGAAGTGCTTGAAGATCGAACCCATCCTGACGAACGAGCCCCGGCGTGCATCGACTGCGACCTCCTCGATCGTCCGCGTGGCGTCATCGAGCCGCCGGTAGATCTCCGGGTGGTCGTGGAGATAGCGGAGAGTCGCCACCCCCGCCGCAAGGCTTGCCGGG
>JGI24710J26742_10003731_pt1 | contig 12805 bp, 12 predicted proteins | sample BioPla2DNA2_FD_26742 | JGI IMG/M metagenome (IMG submission 26742) | reverse complement strand
TGCTCGCTTATCTGCGATACCACAATATTTGAGAGTACTTTTCTTCCGTTTTCAACAACGGCAACCGCCGTTTCATCACATGATGTCTCTACCCCCAAAATTTTCATTACTTATGCCTCTATTCCAAGATTCATTATATATCCGTCTTCTGCAGGATTGTCAAAAACATTCCTTCTTTCCCCAAGAACTTCAAATCCGCACTTTAAATAAAAATTTAACGCTCCAATGTTGGATTTTCTTACCTGTAAAATAATATCACATATTGAATTGCATTTTGAACCTTCTATGCACTTTGAAATAAGTGCGCGGCCTGCTCCGCATTTTCTGTGTTTTGAACTCACGGCGATTTCTACAATTTCGGAGCAATCGGTAATTCGCATGATCACAAATCCGATTGTTTCGGTTTTTCTTTTAGCAATAAAAATCGAGGATATTCCGTTGTTCAGCTCCTGTAATATTGCCGTTTTATTCCATGGATTCCGCGAATTCTTTCTTGATATTTCAGATATACAATCGGCATCATTATCGTCAGCTTTTGTTACATAAAAGTCATCCGGCATCATACCAATTATTTCCTTTTTTAATCGAAACGGATAGGGGAACTGTCAGGTTGACGGCATTCTCCATTTCTTCCTTCAGCAATTTTGCGACTTTGTCGCTATCCGAATAAGAGCACTCAATTATCAGTTCGTCATGTACCTGAAGAATCAGTCTTGCATTTAATTTCTCAGATTTCAACCTCTCGTGAACTCTTATCATTGCAATTTTTATGATATCTGCCGCCGTTCCCTGAATGGGCGTATTCATGGCAAGTCTTTTGCCGAACGCTTTAGTAATCCTATTCGAGCTCGCCAATTCGGGTAATTTTCTTCGTCTGTTGAATAATGTTTTTACATAACCCTCATCCTGAGCTTTCGCAACTGTCTTTTCGAGATATTCACTTACTCCTTTGTATGTATTCATATATCCTTTTATGTATTCGTCCGCTTCATAAACACTTACCCCAACATCTTTTGCTAAAGAGTAGGCACCGATACCATAAACTATCCCAAAGTTGACTGCTTTAGCTCTCCTTCTAAGCTCATCATTTACCATTTTTCTGGGAACTCCGAATATTTCTCCGGCCGTTTCCGTATGGATGTCTCTATTTTCGGAAAAAGCCTCAATCATCTTTTCATCATTACTCAAATGAGCCAAAACCCTCAATTCAATTTGCGAGTAATCGGCATCTATCAATAAATTTCCTTCATCCGCTATAAAGAATTCCCTTATTCTGCTGCCAAGTTCCGTTCTTATCGGGATATTTTGCAAATTCGGATTTGTGGAGCTTATTCTTCCCGTCCTTGTCTCCGCCTGTTTAAATACGGAGTGAATCCTGTTGTTCTTGTCAACAGTTTTCAAGAGCCCTTCCACATAAGTCGAGTTAAGCTTTTGATAACTCCTGTAATCCAGAATATGATCTATAACTTCGTGTTTACCTCTCAAATTTTCCAACACTTCCGCATCGGTTGAATAACCGGTTTTTGTCTTTCTGCCGTGCGGCAATCCCAAATCCTCAAACAAGGCCTTGGAAAGTTGTTTTGGACTGTTGATATTAAATTCATACCCTACAATTTCAAATATTTTTTCTTCTTCAACGGATATATTTTTCTTCAACTCAAGACCGAAGTTTTCGATTCCCTTGGAATCAACCCTGAAACCTGTTTTTTCCATATCCGACAGGACACGTGCCAGCGGAATTTCTATATCTTCCAATAATTCAAGCATTTCTTCCGATTCAAGTCTCTTTTTTAAGTCAGAATACAGCGGTATTACATATCCCATTTCCGGAATTTCATCATTCTCAAAATCAGGTTTTATATCAAACTCGGAAGCCAATTTCATTATGCTGTAATCATTCGATGAAGGATTAAGAAGATAACCAGCGAGCACCAAGTCAAATACAACATTTTTACATTCAAAATCAATATACGGAATTGAGTCAAAAATTCTTTTAGAGTCGACACAGATTTTTTCGATATTCGGATTTTTAAGTATTTTCAAAAGCAGGGCTTTATCAACTCTGAACAGCTTATTATTCTCGGTTAGGTAGAACTCCTCTTCACAGCTATATACACCGACTGATTTAAAATCATCTTCAGAATTCCTTGTCAGAGTCGACAATTCAACACATTCAATAGCTGCAGAACCGGTTTCGGATCCCTCTAATTTTTCACTTTTAATACCAAGTCTGTCTATAAGTGTGTGCATTTCCAGATTGGCCAGCAGTTTATAGGCTTCATCGGGACTTCCTTCATTCTTTACATAACTCATAAGATTCCCGTCTATCGGAACATAACAGTTTATCTCTACAAGTTTTTTACAAAGGTAGGCCGTTTCTTTACCGGCTATCAATCTTTTTCTCACCGTTTCAGATATCAGATCGCTGTCAATATTATTGTAAATATTGTCCAGCGAAGAAAAACTCCTGATAAGGTTAAGTGCTGTCTTTTCACCTATTCCGGCAATCCCGGGGATATTATCTGAACTGTCACCCATCAGAGCTTTTACATCAATAAGCTGTCGCGGACCTATTCCATATTTATTTTCAATCTCTTCCACACCCAAGGCAGTTGTTTCGCCTCTTCCGAATTGGGTTGTGGTGAGCAACACCTTGGTGTTATTTGTAATCAACTGCAGACTGTCCCTGTCACCTGTTGCAATAACACATTCCCATCCGTTTTCGCTGCTAAGTCTGGATAATGTGCCAAGTACATCATCAGCTTCATATCCGTCTACCCCTATCTCTGAATATCCCAATAAAACAATAAGCTCCTTTAGAATCGGCATTTGTTCCGCCAACTCGGGAGGCATGCCCTTTCTATTCGCTTTATATTCAGCGTACATTTCTTTTCTGAATGTTTTTGCAGGGGTGTCAAATGCAATTACAACAGCATCGGGGTTTTCACTATCGAGTACCTTCAGAAAAATATTCATAAACCCGTAGATTCCGTTCGTGTATCTACCGTCCTTCGTCGTCAACATCTTTATTGCATAAAAAGCTCTGTTAATTATGCTGTTGCCGTCAAAACACAATATTTTCAATGAAATACCTCATAAAAATCTCTTCTTCAAAATTTTCGCAAATTAAGCATATCACTTTAATGTATAATTATAGCACAGCGAATACCGTACGATAACATATCGCTTTTTTCAGACATAATATTTAGGGGGTGCCTATTGGATATAAAAGATATTGTCGAAGATGCTGTTGCACTTGCTCCAATGGCAGGCGTTACCGATAGTGCATTTCGTTCAATATGCATGGAGCATCACGCCAGCTACACCGTCAGCGAGATGATAAGTGCAAAAGCTCTCAGCATGGGTGACAAAAAAACCAAATCCCTTTTAAAAAAAAGATCCGTTGAGAAGCCGTTCGGTATACAGCTTTTCGGCCATTCTCCCGACGATTTCAAATCTGCGTCAGAAATACTGGAAGATGATTATTCGCCGGACTTTGTTGATATAAATATGGGATGTCCCGCTCCTAAAATAATCAGTTCCGGCGCCGGTTGCGCTTTAATGGACGATGTAGTTCTTTCAACAAAAATAGTGGAAGCCGTCAAGAAAAGCATTTCCGTACCGGTTACCGCAAAAATCAGATGCGGTTTTAAGGACAAAAAAAATGCCCCAGAGTTTGCACGGGCACTTGAACAATCCGGTATTGATGCTGTAACAATACATGCACGAACATCTAATATGAAATACAAACCTCCCATCGACTTATTTACAATTGAGAAGCTTTGCAACGCAGTAAGAGTGCCGGTTATCGGCAACGGCGACATATGCACGGTGAATCATATAAAAATCATGAATAATCTGGGTTGCAGCGGGGTTATGATAGGTCGTGCCGCCATGGGCAATCCGTTTATTTTTCTCGAGCTTTCTTCAAACAAGAGAGGGGTTCCTTTCAACGCTCCGACGTCAAAGGAAAAATTTGACGTATTGTTAAAGCAGGTTGAAAGGGCAATCGAAGACAAGGGAGAAAGAAACGCATTAAATCAATCCAGAAAGCATGTTTGTTGGTATCTCAAGGGTATGAGAGGCGCGAGCAAACTGAGAAACGATGCGTCAAAAATCTCAAGTTATATTGAATTGAAAAATCTGATAATAAAAGCGTTGGAACTCGAGAGGGCAGGTTAAACTCTCATATTTTGATTATTCAAACAAAAGTTCATCAAGCGTGAGTTTATATGCGGGAATGAAATGATTCATAAAAAACTCCGTTTCGGGAAGCATATTTTCTTTTATCTTCTCCTCAATTGTTTTATAAGCACTTTCAAATTCCATATTTCCGCTTCGGTTTTCTTCGATACATTTGATTAAAGCGGAAATTCTGTCCGCCGACTTTACAATTTCGTATTCCCTCTCCGTCAGGTTATCACCCCGCAAAACCGGGGACATCGTTTCAATTAATTTTTCGGGTAAAGTATTAATCAGCTTTTCAAGCGCGACTTTTTCTACTTTTTTATATTCTTCTCTCATTCCTCTGCTTGAATACTTTACGGGCGTCGGCAAATCCCCATTTAAAATTTCAGGTATGTCATGGTATACGGCATAAGATGTTACCACCCCCGGATCCACATCGGCCCCGTACATCTCATTTGCCAGATGTGCAAGGATGTTTGAAATCACGCATACCATTGTGACATGTTCAGAGAGTGTTTCCGTCCTCGTGTTTCTCATTAGTCCCCAACGATTTATATAGTTCATTCTCATTAAGAGTGCACCAAAAGTATACACTTAAACCACCTCTCTTTTTATAGTATAGCCGGCATCTTCTTAAACTTTGCGCCTTACGATGATTCAACTTTCCATATCTACCGAAACAATCGCACCTCCAAGAGTTGTCGTTTTGTACCAAAGATGAAAATCTATCTCCCGCACGGCACAATTATCACATATTATCGCTTGATTATTGTATTTATTATATGCATACAGAACAACCCAATGCCACAAATCAAGCCTTTTCTCTTCACCGTTATTCAAATTAAGAAAAGCTATCGGTCTGTCATTTGAAAGAGAGTCCGTCAAAAATGCTTCCGCTTTTTCATACTCCGGTTTTATATAGTTGTCTCCGGGTATCTCCAATGCCCTGCATTTTATTTTAACATCTATGTCTTTTCCGAAATTTTCTATTCCGTTGACAAAAATTCCGGAGTTGTAGACTCCTCTCCACCTGGGTGTCACATAGTCCCAAACTAACTCCATCAGCTTTTCGAAACCCGCCTTGTCTATAAAATCGCTTCCGCAGTTAAATTTTTCAGGTCTTCTTGAAAGTGACAAGTATCTTATAATTAATGCGGCAGTTGTCGGACCACATCCAGACAGCCTTTGATGAAGCGACTTATACCATTCCTGATCGGCGCCGAAATAGATTTCATCACTTATCCGGGTATTAAAATACTCTGTTTTTTTTAATTTCACTTCCATTTTGATACTCTGAAAACCATTAAAATTGTAAATCGCCCAAAAATGCAATCGAGAATCCCGAATTTGCAAAAAAGGGCGAAAATGATTTTGGTGGACGATGAGGAACTCGAATCCCCGACCCTTCGCACGTCAAGCGAATGCTCTACCAGCTGAGCTAATCGTCCCTGTCAGTTATTAACGATACGAACAAAATTATATTATATCGCTGTTTAAAAATCAAGTTAAACAGCGATATAATCGATTAGTGCTTTTTTATTTCTCCTCGAGATATTTTGACGCATCGTATGCGGCAATTGCACCGTCGGCTGTCGCAGTTACAACCTGTCTGAGCGTCTTAACCCTAACATCGCCTGCCGCATAGACGCCGCTGACATTTGTACGCATTTCTTTATCAGTAAATATAAATCCGCTTTTGTCCACATCAATATGCCCGACAAGCTTTTCGGTGTTGGGTAAATTCCCTACAAAAATGAACACGCCGATATTTTCTCCGGCATTTGAGCTTTCAACAACCTTTTCTTCGCCCGTATTTACATCCTTGACACGAATTCCCGTCAAAAGACCTTCTCCGATAAAGGCAACAGGAACCGTGTTCCACATAAAGTCAATCTTTTCATTTTCAAAAGCCTTAATTTGAAGTGATTTCACGGCACGCAATTCGTCTCTTCTGTGAATTACGGTAACTTTTTTCGCATATCTCGTGAGATAAACGGCTTCTTCTATGGCAGCATCTCCGCCGCCGATTACGAACACATCTTTATTTTTGAAAAAAGCGCCGTCACACGTTGCGCAGAAAGATATACCGCGTCCAATAAACTCACTCTCTCCGGGCAGGTCAAGTTTTCGCCTTTTCGAACCTGTAGCAATAATCACCGTCTTTGACCTGTACTCGTTATTTGCCCCCTTCAGCACTTTGACATCTCCGGCAAGCTCAACTTCGACTATGTCATCGTGAATGAATTCCGCACCGAAGTCTTTTGCGGATTGCTCAAAACGCATTATCAGTTCCATCCCGCTTTCGCCTTTGACGGTGCCGGGATAGTTCTCTACGCTTTCAGTTAGCAGCACCTGTCCGCCCGGCATCATGTTCTCAATGACGCCTACTTTGAGATTCGCTCTTCCGGCATATATTGCGGCCGCGAGCCCGCTCGGACCCGCCCCTAATATCAACACATCATACATATTCTGTTTCCTCACATTATTAACTATGTCATTGGGTTTAAATTAATTGTTTTTCCTCAAAACCTGCCCGTCTTTAGTATCTTCTACCTGGTATCCTCTTTCCAGCAATACTTCTCTCAGCCTGTCGGATTCGGCATAGTTTTTATCATCTCTGGATTTTTTGCGTTCTTCCAGCAGTTGTTCTATCTCAGGCGGAATCTCTTCGTCATCCGTCTCCACTTTAATACCCAATACTTCCGTCATCGTATCAAATATCTCCGCCACGCTGATCAGAGATGTTTTGTTCTGCCCTTCACTTGTATTGATATCCTTTATCAAATCAAACAGGGCAGCAATCGCATCGGCGGTGTTCAAATCATCATCCATTGAAGCTTCAAACTGCTCGAGTCTTTTTTTTGCTGAAGCAAGGAGAATATCTTCACCGAAGCTATCGGCAGATTCAATTGCTCGTTCAAGGTTTTCTCTGGCAATATTAATTCTTTTCAAAGAAGCCACACTGCTTTCAATGGCTTTTTTAGAAAAATTGATCTGACTTCTGTAATGCGCATTTATCAGGAAAAATCTTATGGGAGCATAACCATATATATCAGAAATTTCCCTAACCGTATAAAAATTTCCCAGCGATTTCGACATTTTTCTGTTATCGACATTAATCATTGCCACATGCATCCAATATCTTGAAAACACTTCGCCGGAATAGCTTTCACTTTGCGCTATTTCATTTTCATGGTGAGGAAAAACGAGGTCAAGGCCGCCACAATGAACATCTATGGTTTTCCCAAGATGTTTTTTTGCCATTGCGGAACATTCTATGTGCCAACCCGGACGTCCGTTTCCATATCTCGATTCCCAGCTGGGTTCACCCGGTTTAGAAGATTTCCACAGGGCAAAATCCATTGGATCTTCTTTTACGTCGTTATATTCTATCCTGTGCCCCTCTTCTATCTGTTCGATATCCTGATTTGACAGTTTTCCATAGTCTTCAAAACTTCTGGTCCTAAAATACACATCCGAGTTTTCTGCAACATAAGCATGACCGTTATCCACTAAATTGTCTATTATCTTCAAAATCGCATCAATGCTTTCAGTGGCCTTGGGTGTTACCGACGGCGGAGTTATGGAAAGTCCATCACTGTCAACAAGAAATTCATCTATATACTTTTCAGCATACTCCTTGGCGGACATGTCGTTCTCTATTGCCCCTTCTATAATTCTGTCATCAATATCCGTATAGTTCATAACAAACTTAAAGGGAATCTTTTTGTAGTTTAAATATCTTCTAAACACATCAAAGACGCATAGAGTTCTCGCATTTCCCACATGTATGAAATTATAAACGGTAGGTCCGCATAAATATATTAGCAGCTCGTTTCCAAGCGGTTTTAGCTCTTCTTTTTTTCTCGTCAATGTATTATATATGCGCACAAAAATCCTCCTGTCACATATCTTTAAATATAATTTCCTTATTTTGAATGACATATGTCATTCCCGAAACCAAGGTATAAACAGCTAACGCCCACATATAAATGTTCGAGACTTTCGCAACTAATTCGGTAAAAGTTCCATTTGAAAGAACGGTCTTTCCGAATTCATAGGCAATTAAAACCGCTATTATCCCGATCATCTGCAAAACTGTCTTTACTTTGCCCCACCAGTTTGCCGAAACGGCTACCCCGCCTACACTTAGCGAGAGCAGGCGGATTCCGCTCACTATAAACTCCCTTGTGATAACTATTATTACCGAAACGGAGTGGGCAAAATTCAGGTCTATGAAACAAATTAATGCCGAAATAACCAATATCTTATCCGCTATCGGATCCAAAAACTTTCCGAAATTTGTAACGATTTTATTTTTCCTCGCAATATGACCATCTATCAAATCGGTAATCGATGCAACTATAAAGATTAACGCGGCCCAAAAGTAGTTATACGGAATTGCGTCGAGGTATATAAAAAGGAGGAAAAGGGGGACAAGAATTATTCTCGCCAGCGTAAACTTATTAGCTGTATTCATAGCAATCCACCTGAATTCATTTTCAAATTGTTTATAAGACAAATTTCAAAGGGTTCCGACAAGATCCACCCCATCGACATTCTTTATATGAATATTTTTGATTGTACCCGATGCAATTTTCTTGTCGCTGATAAGGTTTATAACAGTGTCAACCTCAGGCAGGTCCGCTTCCGATCTGAAGATATAATTACCGGTTTCAGAACAATATCCATCACAGATCGCCTCCAGTTTTTTGCCGATTTTTATTTTTTGCAGACCTTCAAGAATCTCATTCTGTTTGAGTATGATTTTATCCATTCGACCCGATCTGACTTCTTTTCTTACCTGTCTGTCCAGTCTTGCCGCAGGAGTGCTCTCTTCTGCTGAAAACTCAAAAAAACCTGCCCTGTCAAACCGCATATCTTCGATAAATCTATAGAGCTCCTCAAAGTTTTCATCTTCTTCACCGGGAAATCCGACAATAAATGTCGTCCTGATTGTTATTCCCGAAACCGTATTTCTTATTTTGTCTATCAGTTCCGCAAATTTCTGCCTGTTTCCCTTTCTCCCCATCCTTTTTAAAACTTTTTCGCTGCAATGCTGTAGCGGGATGTCCAGATACTTGGCTATCCTTTCTTCATTTGCAATCACACCTAAAAGCTCATCCGTGATCTTATCCGGGTAAGTATATAACAATCTGATTTTCCAAAACCCTTCTACACTGGCTAAAAGCTTCATAATCGATGAAATATTCATTCCCTGACAGGAATAGCTTGTGGTATCCTGCGCAACAACTATAAGCTCTTTCACACCCGACAGCGCTAGAGATTTCGCTTCTTTCAATATTGCCTGAGGCGATCTGCTCCTGTACCCGCCTCTAATCGAAGGTATTGCACAATATGTGCAGGTATTGGAACACCCTTCAGCTATTCTTATATATGCAACATGATGCGGTTCTGTAAGGAGACGTTCTCCCTCAAGCGGCATATCAAGGGGATTTCCATACGCGGTTACCTTTTTGCCCAGGAGAGTATCTCTGATTATTTTTACAATGTCCCCATTATATGCAAGCCCTGCAACTGCGTCAACTTCGGGCAGATTCCTTATAATTTCATCTCTGTACCTCTCTGCAAGGCAACCGATAACAATAATTTTAGAAAGCTCTGAGCCGCTATCATCGCGAATCTTCGAAAGGGTCAATATTGAATCAATCGCTTCTTCTTTTGCAATATCAATAAAACCGCAAGTATTTATAACAGCTACATCAGCCTCCCAAGGATTATCGATTAAAACATAATTGCCGTCAACGATTTTTTTCTTAACCATTTCAGAGTCAATTTTATTTTTATCACATCCTAAATGCAGGAAAAAGACTTTATCTTTAATAATCATATTCATCGTCATCTCCCCCTATAAATGTTTGCAAAGCATCACTTATATCTTTTGGAGAAAATCCTTTTCTGGCTAAAGAAGCAAAAACTTTGTTATAGCCTTTTATATTCAATTTATCTTTGTAGTTGTTCTCTATAATCTCTTCTAAAACCGCTCTTTCGTTGTTTTTATAATCACACAAAATTTCAGAGATTATCTCCCTGGCAATTCCCTTGTTTGAAAGGTATTTTTCCGCTTGTCTGTAGCTCATTTTTTTTCTAATAATCACATAATCTAAACAGGATTTGGCATAGGAATAATCATCGATATAGCCAAGCTTTTCTATATCCTCGACCGCCAACCCTGAAGTTAACGGATCAAATTCCCTCTCCAACTTTTTTTTGAGCTCTTCCCTGGAATGTGCCCTCATAGATAAATATCGGTAAGCTTTATTTTTCGCTCTTCCAATATCAGATTTTCTTTGAAGTTCACTGAACAGATAGTCATCTACTATCATGTCTTTTGTCAATTTATAGCTAATCAGAACATCATCATTGATTGAAAATTTGAATTCGCCGTCAAAAAAAAGGGCATAGCTGCCCCTTTTTGTTTTTTTAATATCAGTTAGAGTCATACTATTCAACAATCTATACTTCTATATCTATTGACATTTTTGATGTTTTTGCGGTTCCGGCCGGCGTTCTTACCGGTTCTTTTTTCGCATCCTTCACTTCTTCCGGTTCGGATTTAATTTTGTCCTCAAGCTCTTTAAGCAACTCCGGATTTTCGAGAATAAACCTCTTTGAATTGTCCCTGCCCTGTCCGAGTTTTACATCCCCATAGTTAAACCACGATCCGGATTTTTGAACGATATTCAGCTTGACGGCCATATCAAGAATTTCGCCCTCTTTGCTTATTCCGCGACCGTACATTATGTCAAACTCGCCTTCCTTAAACGGCGGCGCAACTTTATTCTTAACAACTCTTACTCTTGTCCTGTTGCCAACCATTTCGGTTCCGATTTTAAGAGTTTCTATCCTTCTTACATCAAGTCTGACAGAAGAATAGAATTTCAGAGCTCTTCCACCCGGTGTCGTCTCAGGATTTCCATACATTACACCGATTTTTTCACGGAGCTGGTTGATAAAAATACAGATTGTGTTGCTCTTTGATACTATACCCGTGAGTTTTCTAAGGGCTTGAGACATTAACCTTGCCTGTATTCCGACATGACTGTCCCCCATTTCGCCTTCAATCTCAGCTCTGGGAACCATTGCTGCAACCGAATCTATCACTACTATATCAATCGCACCGGACCTTACAAGAGCCTCACATATTTCCAACGCCTGTTCTCCTGTATCGGGTTGAGCAACCAGCAGATTATCTATGTCAACCCCAAGCGCTTTTGCATATACGGGATCGAGCGCATGCTCAACATCTATAAAAGCTGCATCTCCACCTGCTTTTTGAGCTTCCGCCACTGCATGCAATGCTACCGTGGTCTTACCTGAGCTCTCCGGTCCAAAAATTTCAACAATTCTTCCTCTGGGAAGTCCGCCTATTCCTAGGGCGAGATCAAGCGTCAACGAGCCGGTAGATATGCTCTCTACATTCATACTCGCATTTTGACCGAGCCTCATTACCGCACCCTTGCCGAATTGCTTTTCAATTTGCGCAATAGCGGTTTCTATTGCCTTTTGCCGATTATCCAAAATAAACAATCCTCCCCTGACGAAGCTTAATAAAAAACAATACTATTATATTATATCACAATTACACATAATAGATAATGTCAATCGTTCACTGCAATAACAATTCTTGGATTTAAAAATCCGTCTTTAATCGTCTCAATATCCTTGTATCCATCTTCCTTTAATATGGAGCCGACATCATCTGACATGTTATCGCCAACTTCAAAAACAATATGCCCTTGTCTTTTTAATTTTCTTTTAAATTTCTTAGAAATCTTACGATAGTAATTGAGCCCGTCTCCTTCATCGCACAGAGCAATTCTCGGTTCGTAATGCAACTCTTTTTGAAGTGCGGAATAGTCATTTAAAGAGACATAAGGAGGATTGGATACTATCATGTCCAAGCAGGAATCTTCTATGGTTTCCAAATATTGAAAGATATCGTCCAATACGGGAATAACTTTCGGCGCCAATTGTTTGATATTTCTTGTTAAAATTTCGTAAGCACCGATAGAAATTTCCACAGCGGTAACCGAAGCATCCTCAATCTCTCTGCTTATTGCAATGGCAATACAACCGCTTCCGCTGCAAAGATCAACGACATTTATATTGCGCTTCATGTGGAATTTTTTAATTATTTCTATTGCGCAATCTGCAACCGACTCCGTTTCCGGCCTCGGTATCAAAACATTTTCATTTACCTCAAGCTCAAAATCCAAAAATGGCCAGGAACCGCAAATATATTGAATCGGATAACCCGACATTCTTTTTTCCGTCAGTTCTTTTGCAGTTTCGATCTCCAGTATATCGGCTAATTCATCAAAGTCGGTATCAAATATATTCTTACCGCTTGTAATTTTGTATATTTCCCTTACATCGATAAGCGAGAAGCCGGCAGTTAGAAGGGTGTCTTTAATTTTTTTGTATAAATCTCTCCTAAGCATTTCCACAGATTTGCCCCTCATCCGGAATAACCTGACAAAGCGCCGCGATTGCTACTTCGATTTGATACTCATCGGGTTCAAAAGTCGTCAATCTCTGAACCCAAAGACCGGGAGAGGCAATTATTTTTGAAAGGATTCCGTTATTCTTTCCG
>JGI24710J26742_10003726_pt1 | contig 12816 bp, 12 predicted proteins | sample BioPla2DNA2_FD_26742 | JGI IMG/M metagenome (IMG submission 26742) | reverse complement strand
CAATTCTTGCTTTCTTTCATTTTTTTTCATAACTTTCCTCTCCTTTCGACTGAAAGTCGAATTTATTATAATATATTTTAAATTAGTTGTCAATAAAAAACACATTATTTAATGTGTTCTAATGTATTTTCTAACTCATTTATACTAATATTAGTATATTTTTCAACCAATTGTTCAAAATATTCATTAGCATCATTTATATTGTTAAAAAATGATCCATCAATATTTTCATATCTTGCATTATTATTTAAATTCAAACATTCAACACTTATATGATAATTTTCATTATTATTAACATTTGAATTCATTTCTAATACTACAATTTCAAAACTGTCTTTTAATATTTTTTTTGTTTTTGTAGAAATCTCTACGGGTACTGCTTCATTTTTCATACTACTTACTACTTCCTTGTTTTTCGTCATTAATATTATATACCATTTTGCCTTTTTTAAACAACTAAATCTGATATTTTTTTAAATATATTTTTTTAATTTGACTAAAAAGCATATATATAATAGCACATTCTATTATGGTCAATACTACAACAACATCAATTCCAAATCCAGGACTAGTTATTGCTAATGCTAAATCAAAAGGTATTTGAACTAATTCACAAAAATCTTTTGCTAAAAAATAATTACCATATATCATGAATCCAATTACACTGAATCCTATTAAAGCCATTGATAATTCTTTTTTGTCTACATCATAAAACATTTTTTCCTCCTTACAATTTAAAGACAGATAACATACTAATAATACATTCTTTTTTTAATTTTGGCAAGCATTTTCCTTAAACACTTGTGTAAAAGACATTTCTTTAACACTTGTATAAAATAGTTTATGAAGATTGGAGGTAGTATATAGTGATTTTATCTAGTAAAAAAATTTTATCTATGAATTTAAAATATTACAGACAATGTTTTAATTTATCTCAAGAAAAATTTGCAGAAAAAATCGGTTCAAATTTAGTTTATATAAATCAATTAGAAAATTGTAAAAGAAAACCAACTACAGATATGTTAGATAAACTTGCTAATGGAATAAATAAATTAGATAAGTCATTAAACATAACTGCGTCTGATTTACTAAAATATGATCCTAGTCATAAAACAGACTTTACTAGAATAGACGAAAAGAAGTAATCTTAATTTAGACTACTTCTTTTATTTACTTACAATCTTATAAATATCATCACATATAGGTAATAATTGTTCTAATTTATCAACTATTCTTTGTTGTTCTTCTATTGGAGGAAGTGGAATTAATAAATCATTTAAACTTTTTGAATTTAGAGTATTTCCTTTAATAGCATTCTTTGTATTTCCATATTTCGTTATAAAAGGTAATATCTTAAACAAATAATTTTTTAGTATTTCAGAATCATAATTTGGATAAATAGATATTATTCCTTCATTATGAAATGAATCTATATTTAATATTGAACAACGTCCTACAGTTAATTTGAAACTCATAATAAGGGTACCTTTTTTAGAGATTTTTTCTTTATATATTTCTTTATATGCTTTATTTGAAACATATTCCTTGGTATCAGTAATAAATCCGTTATCTATCATATCAGATATAGATATCCAGTGAAATTCATTATTACTCCAATAACTCAAATCTGCTCTCGGTGGAGTTTTACCAATTTCAAAATTAACTAAATCTCCAAATTTTATCCAAAACCAATTACTTGGTATTTCAAATGGATAATTTGAAACACTGATTATTTTTTTATTTATTTTATTTTCTATATTTTCAATAATTAAATTAACACTTTCATTCTTGTTTTGTTTTGTTAATCTTCCAGATACTGCACTTTTTATTATAGATTTTTTTATATCAGACGGAAAATTACCTTTTAATACATTCAATTCTTCTTCTATTGAATAAATATCATCAATCTCATCAAAAATTTCTTCTATTTTTTCTACAATTCTTTGTTGTTCTTCTATTGGAGGAAGTGGAATTAAAATATTTACAATTCTTTTTATTGCAAGTTTTGGTTGCCCAACTTTAGTAATCATGTTTTCTATCTGTTGCTGAACTACTGGTGATTTTAAAACATAAAACAACCACTTCTTATTAATATTACTAAAAACGATTTTATTTGCATTTTCAGTTAAATTAGCTCCATCTAATTCAGCAGGAATATATCCTATTTTTCCAATTGTTCCTGCCACTGTGATATATAAATCATCTTTATTTATTGTATAATTTTTAATTTGACAATAAATGTCTTCAGGAACAAATTTTATGTTATTTAATTCAACAGTATTATCATTCATATCTGCAACTCTAATATATTTATATCCAGTATCTATTTCTGACAATTTTCTACCTGCTGGAATTCTTTTTCCACCATAAATCCCAGTTATATCTCCTAATTGAACCCACTTCCAATTATCAGGTATTTCATATAATGATTCAAATTTATCTTCTAAATCTTTTCTTTTAATTTTATCAAATCTTTTTATCAATTCTAAATATTCATTTATATCTGTATCAGACTTTTCTCTACTTGTTAAATTGCCTTTAAATGCACTTAAAAGGATTGATTTCTTTAAACTATCACCCATCATTTTAAATCACCTATCAGTTGCATAATTACCTTTAATTTTTCATCTAATTGTTGTTCTAACTCTTCTCTTTTTGATATAAAATTATCCATAGTTTCTTTTGGCGATAAAATCACTTCTTCATTTACTGGATATCCACACTGATCTAAATTATAATTTAAATTTTTAATTTCATCAAAAGTGAATTTTTTTGATTTCCATGTTTCATTTAGAATATCATTATCTTTAACATCTTTAATTTCAACTCTATTTATCCACCAATCAATAATAGACTGCATATGTTTTAATTCAACTGGTTTAGTTTTACTAAATGCTTTATATCCTTCTGGTAAATCCATTCTGTAAAACCATGTTTCTTTTGTTGACCCAGTTTTATCAAAAAATAACAAGTTTGTAGCTATTGAAGTATATGGAGCAAATATCGAGCTAGGCAATCTTATAATTGTATGTAAATTGCATTCTTCCATAAGTTTTTTCTTAATTGTAACTTTTGTATTATCAGAACCAAATAAGAAACCATCAGGAAGAACTATTCCCACTTTACCATTTTCTTTTAATCTGTATAATATTTCTACCATAAATAAATCAGCTGTTTCTGAATTTCTTAATTCTGTAGGAAAATTTTGTTGTACTGATTTTTTTTCAGTTCCACCATAAGGAGGATTCATCAAAATAATATCGAACTTGTCTTCTTCTTCATAATCTCTAACATTTTTTTCTAATGAATTACCTCTAATAATCATTGGTTCATTAATATCATGTAATAACATATTTGTTGTACATAATAGATATGGTAATGATTTTTTCTCGACACCATAAAATGATTTTTTTAAAGTTTCATTTGAAGATGTATCATCAGCTTGATTTTTCATATGATTTAATGCAGATACTAAAAATCCTCCTGTACCACATGCAAAATCTGCTACTGTTTGTCCTATTTTGGGATTAACCATTTTTACTACAAAGTCTGTTACAGCTCTAGGTGTATAAAATTCTCCTGATTTACCTGCAGATTGTAGATCTCTTAAAATTGTTTCGTATATCTCATTAAAGGCATGTCTTGTTTGAAAATCCGTTAAATCAATTTCATTTAATACATTTACTACTTGTCGAATTAATACACCATCTTTCATATAGTTGTTTAAATCTTCAAATACTTCTCTAACAATTCTTCCTCTTATAGGAGTTGTTTCATTTATTTCAATTTCTTTTAAAGAATTAAATAAATTAATTATAAAATTTGATAATTCTTCTCCTGTTATTGCTTTCCCATCTTTATTATCAATAGCCCAATTTCGCCATCTATATATTTCTGGAATAATAGATTTATAATTATCTTCAAGAATTTCCCATTCTGATTCTTTTGCATCATATACTTTTAAGAATAACATCCAAACAATTTGTTCTATTCTTTGAGCATCACCATTAACACCTGCATCTTGACGCATTATATCTTGAAGTCTTTTTATCATTGTTCCTATATTCATACTACAAACTCCTAACTATATAATAATTTTTTGACATCTTTTATCATACTTAGATATCTATCTTTTCCTCCAAATAAATTAACTATAGGTACTAAACCACCATATTTATTAAAGTTTTTAATTTCTAATAATCTAATATTTTCAAGTTCAATTACACCTTTATTTTGATAAATATTTAGTATTTCATCTATAACATTTCTTTGACTATCATTATATTCTTTTATTTTTTCACTATTTTTAACTTTTTCAACTCTATCTTCTTTTGGCACTACTTCTTTGTCATAAGCAACATTACTTAATAAATCAAACACATCAATATTATCATTTATTTTATCAAATAGAGCATCAACCATTACTCCTTCACTTAAAAGATGTTCTATAAATTCTTTTTTAGAATCAGCTCTAAACCATTCTTGTTCAAAGCCTTCATAATTTTCATATAATCTTTTTAGATTTTTTTTAGAATAATCTATAACAGATTCTGTTATAAGTTTTCCATCAGCATCATAATATCTAATAGTTTCATTTAGAATTGAAACATCTACGCCTTTAATATAAACTTTTTTAAATCCATCATCTCTAATTTCACCAGTAATTGGAGTTTCTGGAGTTGGATTACTAATTCCATAGTCTTTAGGATTAGTTGGCTCATTACCATTTCCACCATTTACATTTAATACTACCTCTGCAGGACCATTAAATGATGGATCAGCAAATTTTTCAGAATTATTTCTAAAATCCATTATTGTAAAATATTGTTTTCCTTTATTTTCTAATAATCTTGTACCACGACCAATTATTTGTTTAAATTCCGTCATACTTTGAATTTCTTCATCCAAAACAATTAATTTAACAGTTTTAGTATCTACTCCTGTTGATAATAATTTTGATGTAGTTGCTATTACTGGATAAGTTGTATTTGAATCAATAAAATCATCTAATTTTGCTTTACCTACAACATCATTACTTGTTATTCTAACAACATAATTAGGATTTTGTTGCATCATATCTTGATTTTCAATTGCTAAAGCATTTCTCATTCTTAATGCATGTTCTGTATCTACACAAAATACAATTGTTCTTGCATAACGGTCAGTAGCTTTTAAATATTCTGTAATTCTTTTTGCTACAACCTTTGTTCTTTCATCAATTACAATTGTTCTATCAAAATCATGAAGTGTGTATTCCTTATCTTCAACTTCATAACCATCTTCATCTACTTTTCCAAGTTCTGGTCTATATCCTTCTAAATCTTTATCTAAACTTACTTTAACAACTTTGTAAGGAGCTAAAAATCCATCTTCTATTCCATCTTTTAACGAATATGTATAAATAGGATCCCCGAAATAACTAATATTTGAGATATCAACAGTTTCTTTTGGAGTAGCTGTCATACCAATTTGTGTAGCACTACTGAAATAAGTTAATATTTCATGCCAATTCGAATCATCTCTTGCACTACTACGATGACATTCATCAACAATAATTAAATCGAAAAAGTCGGGTTTAAATTGTTTATATACTTCTTCTTCATTACTTCTTAATTGATGATATAAAGACATATAAATTTCATATGAAGAATCCATTTTTCTATTTTCAATTTTAGTCATTACTTTTTGAAATGGTTTAAAATCATTTTGCATAGTTTGATCAATTAATATATTTCTATCTGCCAAATAAAGAATCTTCTTTTTTAATCCTGATTTATGCAATCTATGAATAATTTGAAAAGCTGTAAAAGTTTTTCCAGTTCCAGTAGCCATTACTAATAAAATTCTATTTTGACCTTTAGCTACTGCTTCAATTGTTTTATTTATTGCAATTCTTTGATAATATCTAGGTGTTTTATATGCACTCATAAAATAATAAGGCTCTGTAATTACTTTTAATTGTTCTTCAGTCAATTCTTTTTCTTGAATATATCTATTCCATAATTCTTCTGGAGTTGGAAATTCTTCCATACTTATTTCTTTTTCAATGCCAGTTATCATATCATGTTCATAAAATCCAGTACCGTTAGAAGAATAAGCAAAAGGAATATCCAAGTCTAAAGCATAATCCATTGCTTGTTGAATGCCATGAGATACAGTTACATTATTGTCTTTAGCTTCTACAATAGCAATGGGTATATTAGATTTATATGAAAGTAAATAATCTACTTTTTTACCTTTACCACGACTTGCAACATTTTCTCTAACATTTATCTTTCCAGAAGTATAATAATATTCACATCTCATTTGAGTTTGAATGTCCCAATTAGATTTTTGAATAGCAGGTGTAATATATTTTACTTTAATATCTTCTTCTGTTAAATCTTTAATACTAATTTGTCCGTTCATAAAAGTGTACCTCCATATATAATTATAACATATAAATTGTTATTTTTTTCGTTTGCATTAAATTTATAATTAAAAAAAAGAACTAGAAATTTCTGATTCTATCCTAAATCAATTTTTATCATTATAAATAATATATTTTAGCTCGTCACTCCTCTTTACCTTATGCGTGCAACTCCTAATGCTTGAATTGTTATATTAAGAAGTCCTACGCCAAAAGAAAAACACCAAAATTGGTGTTCATATGCTTAGCTCATTTTTAAAATATTTTAGATATAAAATCTCGCAAAGTACCTTAATATATAGGGTTTCTCGCCTAATGCGACCTGTCCTCTTCTAATTATCTCTAGTACTGAGTTTGAGGAGTAACCCGACCTCTAGCAATAGCAATTGCCTTGATAGCTTGATTAAGTGCACCAGCACCGATTGCTTGTATTTCTACTGTTCCCTTTTCTCTAAAAACATTAGCTAATGCCCCGGCTACTGAATTAGGATTTGATTTAGATGAAACTTTAAGTGTTTCCATATATATTATTCCTCCCTTTTCCACATTACATTATATGAAACTTATTTTTATTTAGACACTAATTATTAGTTTTTAATTAGAATAAGTAAATTTAAATTTTGAAAAACTATTGACTTTTTTCAAAAAAATAGTATAATTATACTTGCCTACTTAATTGCGGATGTAGTTTAATGGTAGAACCTCAGCCTTCCAAGCTGAATACGTGGGTTCGATTCCCATCATCCGCTCCAGATTGATAGGAAACTCGAACTTTTCGAGTTTAAGTAATACAGACTAACTAGAAATAGTTAGTTTTTTTGTACTTAAATTTTGAAAGGATGAGTGATTATATATGTTAAATATTGAAACAAAAGAACTTATAATAAGTGATAAATTAAAAAAGAAAGTCGATATGATATGTAAGTTTGCTTGTGTTAAACCTACCTATCATAATGGTAATGTAATTAATATAGTTAATTCTAATATTGCCTATGTTAAACCACATGTAATAACTATTAATAATATTAATTATTTAATGTTTGAAGAATGTGATGATATTTATATAAATGGATTTTCTAAAAAAATTCAATTTAAAGATTTTGAACAATTCATAAAATCAAACTAAAACTATTGACTTTTAAAATAAAAATGATTATTATAAATAACCAATAAATGACAAGCAGTATCCGTCTTTTATTAGAAAGCGAGGTACATCTATGGTCAAATGCATAATAAAAAACAATAAAATTTATAATATATATTCAAGAGGAGTCAAAGGTATTAGTTTGAACTAGTGCTTTTGTCTCCTCTTTTTTGATATGAAAGTGAGGAAAAAAGATGAATGAAGAAAAGAAAATTGCTGGTATATATATAAGAGTATCAACAGAAGATCAAGCACGTGAAGGATTTAGTTTAGGAGAACAAGAAGAACGATTAAGAGAGTTTTGTCAGTTTAAAAGATATGAAGTATTAAAAGTGTATAAAGATGCTGGAATAAGTGCTAAAAATGATAAAAGACCTGCTTATCAAGAAATGATGAGAGATGTTAGAGATAAAAAAATTAATGTAATTGTAGCATTTAAATTAGATAGATTAACTCGTTCAGTATTTGATATTGAAAAGTTAATGAAAACAGTTAATGATTATGAATGTGATATTGATTGTTTAGCAGATGAATCAAACACTACTACTTCAAATGGTAGAATGGTTATGAGAATAATGACAAGTGTATCTCAAAATGAAATAGAAAAATGCTCTGAAAGAACTAAATTCGGAATGGCAGGTGCTATTAAATCAGGACATATTCCAAATACAACTCCACTAGGATTTAAAAGAGATAATAAAAAACTAGTTCCAGATCCTTTAACAAAAGATATTGTAATTAGAATTTTTGATTTATATTTAGAGGGAAAAAGTTATCAAACAATATCTAATATGTTTAATGAAGAAAAAGTGTTAGGTAAAACTAATTGGTATGACTCTACTATTCAAAAGACATTACATAATGAACTTTATAAGGGTGATTATATTCATGGTAAAAAAACAAAGAAACCTACTTACTATGAAAATGTTGTAGAACCAATTGTATCTAAAGAAAAATGGGAAAATTGCCAAGAACAAAAATTAAGAAACTCTAGACATTATGAAAGAACAGCAACTTACTTATTTATTAATAAATTAAAATGTTCTAAATGTGGATGTTTTCTAGGTGGCTCTGCTACCACTAAAAAGAATGGTAATAAATACTATTATTATAAATGTGAACATTGTAAGCAATACTTTAATGAAAATGAAATTGAAGAATTAATGTTTGATTATATTTTAGAAATTCAAAAGCAAGAAGAATTAATGAATAATTATTACACTCCATTTATTAAATCTAAATTAGAAGATAATACTGATTTAATAAATAAAGAACTAAAAGAATTAGATAAACAATTAGATAGAATTAAAGCCGCTTATATTAAAGGTATTTTAGAAATTGAAGATTTTGATAATGAAATAAAAAGTATAGAATACAAAAAAACTGACTTAAATAAAAAACTATTAGAACAAAAACAATATGAGAAATTAGATTTCACAGTTGATGATTTACTATTAATATCTGATAGTCAAGAAATTGAGGCTTATAACGATCCTATTAAATATAAAAGTTCTATATTTGAATGGTTAGTTCAAGATAAAGAAATTAAACAAAAATTATTTGGTAAATATATCGACTATATCGAAGTAGATAAAGTTGATAAAAAAATTATAATCAAAAATGTTATATTTAGATCTTCATATCTTGAAGATAGATTCTCTGAACATTTAAAATTTGATACACCATTTAATATTCCATTATTTAAAGATGATTTTGGGACTATAAATTTTAACTCCGAATTAAAAAGTAAAAAACAAGCAATTGCTTATTATGAAAAATTAAAAGATTATACAAAAGAAAAATATAATCTTGATATCAAGTATTATGAATGTGAAGTTGATTGGGAAAAAAGTGAATTTGATATTCCAAGTAAGAATGAGTTTGAAAAAATATTTAGATTAATATTTCTTGATGAAAATAAAAAGCATGATAAAAATACATCATTGTTTGTAGTAATAACTATTGATCTTACACCTGTTAAACATAAATATGTAGTATATGAAAATATGATTCCTGATTTGAAGAAATTGATAAAAGATATTAGAAAGAAACAAATTAAGAAAAAATAGTTTTGTTAACTTTTGTCAAAAGTTATTTAGCAAACGAACAAGTTTTGTTGAAGTCCCTATTTCAATGAAAGTGGGAAAAATTTGTTTAATAAATATAAATAATAAATAGTATTTGTTATTTATATTTTAATAATTATCGAGGGACGTTTTGTTTCTTTAGAAATAAAAGTTGCGATAGATAATTATTATAAAACGGATTCTAAGGTGTCCTTAGCTCCCACATCTTGTTAGAATGACAAGATGTCTAGGGAGTTATACATCTTGACTAGTAATTCAAGATACTTTTTAGGGGGTATAAAATGAACGAAAATCTATCTTATTCATTCCATATCGGTAATGATAAAAATAAAACTACAAAAGCAAAACAAGTATCAAAAGAAAGACCTATAAACTTTAATAATAATGCTATTCAAAATGCTATACAATTATCCAAAGTAAATCATCATAACCTACGAGCATATGAAAATAATCCTGAATTAATAAAGACTATTAAAGGAACAAATGATATCGTTAAAGATATAAAAGATGTATATTTAGATGTGTTTGAAGAATCTAGAATTAACTACAATAATAAGCAAACTCGTGATGATAGAAAAATTCAAGATTACTTTTTTAAAATAGCACATGATAACAAACATGATCTAGCAGTTGAAATTATTATTCAGCTTGGTGATATGAAATATTGGGCTGATAAAACAATGAAAGAAAAATATAAAATGACTGATGTATTTAAAAATCAAGTTAAAGAATTAGAAAAAATTATTCCACTATTTAAGATAGCCAATGCTACTATACACTTTGATGAATCATCTCCACACTTACATATAGTTGGTGTTCCAATAAAAGAAAATTGCAAAACTGGTATGAATAAACAAGTAGGAAAATCAGATGTGTTTACAGTTGAAATATTGGAACTGATTCAAAATGAATTGAGAGAAATATGTATAAATGATTTCAATAAATTATTTAAATTAAACAAAGAACTTAAAGAAAAAGAAAAAGGAAGAAATGAAGATTATAGAGTTAAACAAATGAATAACTATGAAAAATTAAAGGATTCATATAATAAGCAACATAAAAAGATATCTGAAATCAATAAAAATGTTAATAAAATAAATAATAAATCAAACGAAGTAAAAGATATATTAGAAAATTTAAAACAACAACCTTTATCAAAAAATAACTTAATAATATCTTCTGATAAAAAAGATAAATTATTAGAATATATAAAAGATATTGATAAGAATAATAAAAATATGAAATCTATTACAAACTTTAATCTATCATTAAATGATATTAAAAAAGATTTAGAAGATAATCATAATACTATTAGAGAATTATTAAATGAAAATGAAGATTTAAATGTTAAGTTAGAAGAAAAAGAAAGATTATTACAAGTATCAAAAAATACTATATCTGATTTAAAAAAGAAGATTTTTAATTTAGAAGAAAAAGTTAATTATTGGAAGAACAAATTTACAAAAATTATAAGCCACATTAAAGATAGAGTCCTTGGATTATTTGGCAAAAATGAAGAACATACATATAGAAATATAGCAAATGATTTATATATGAATAATAAAGTTTCTTATGAAGATTATGAAAGTATGTTAGGGAGAAATAGTAAAAATAAAAATAATGATGATTTAGAAATATAAAAATAGAAGATTATTTGATCTTCTATTTTATTTGTTATTAACTTCAACATCATCTGTGCAAATGAAAAAAACACACTATATAAAACAGATGTTAGATTAGAAAAATTATTTTACTTCTTCTAATTTATAATTTGTTTTAGAAAATAATGTTTTATTCTCGTAAACATTATATGATTTTTTATTAGATAACTCATATTTATTTGTTTCAGATTTTCTGCCATCTTGATAAGTATAATATGTTTCCGGATTAGTAGAATCATCAATGTATTCTACATCACTTACAGAAACATCATTATAAATTGTTACAGAATAATCATAATCATTTTTTGATGACACATCTGTATTATAATTTATTGCTACCAAATTTGAATCTTGATTTTCATAAATATAATATGTAGTTTTAGTAAGAAATAAAGTTGTACCAGTTTTAGTTACTTTGTCTACCAAAACTAAATTTTCATCTACTATTCCATCACTCTTTAAAGCGTTTAACATTCCATCAACTGCATCAACATTACTATCACAACCAGTTAAACATACAACCCCTAACAATATCACTAAACTTAAAACTATTTTTTTCATTTTTTTCTCCTTACATTGCTAAAATAATTACATCTAATATCAATACTAAAATACCACTTAAAAATGTTAACCAAAATGCCCACTTCTTATTACAATATCTTAACACAAAAGATAATTTAGGATTTTCAGGATTGTAATAAACATCTACTTCTGACTCAACAGGATATAATTCTGCTATTGGATTCTTATATATACCGACAAAAGAGTTAGAAGTTCTATTGATAATTAAAACTTGATTTTCTTCTTTGTATTCCATACTATTTTTGCTTAATGGTGTACTTTTAGTTATAACTTTATATGCTTTATATTCTGGACCAACAACTTTATATTCTTTACCATTTATTGTATAAAATACAACAGGCAAATGAACACCACTATTCTCACCACCACGACTTGCTAACGTATATTTTTTTACAATTCCCTTGATTTTATTAGTACATTTCTTCTCTTGTATTAAATATTTGTAGAATGACTTGAATGCTATTAAAAATAACACTATTGCACCTAATGACAATAATATGCCAAAAACTATTTTAATTATTTGAATTTCTTCCATATCTTCACTACCTTTCAAGACTATTATAACATGGGAACCTTAAATTCTACATATAAAAATGCATAATTCTTTTATAACATGAATTTTAATTTAAATATATATTTTACGTAGTAAAAAAATTAAAAAAATATTACAAAAGTATATGAACTTTGTTCATAATATGTTATACTCGTATTAGTTAGTAAGTATTACTTACTATCAACTTTAAGTCTAAAGGTTGTTCAACTACAACCCCACAGGCTCCAAATTTGTTAAAACCATCGCCTAAAGCGATGTCAAATAAAAAAAGTCAGATTTCTAAATGTATTTCTGACTTTTATTATACAATGTTGCACTACCAAGAACCACCGCCACCACCACCAGAACCTCCTCCTGATGAACCACCACCGGAACTTCCA
>JGI24710J26742_10003723_pt1 | contig 12831 bp, 12 predicted proteins | sample BioPla2DNA2_FD_26742 | JGI IMG/M metagenome (IMG submission 26742) | reverse complement strand
GTATTGTCTTCCAACCTGCTTGTTTATTATTTTGGGGAGGTTTGTATGAGTGAATACAAAGAAAAACATATGAATCTTTTTAAGGACTTAAGTGATTTAGATTATCTTAGATTGAATAAGATACAAGCATTAATATATGACTTAATTAGAGTAATTAAGGCAGTACCTAAATGGTTCTTAAATCTATTCGTATTAGCAGCAAAATATATCAAGAAATTTTTCACTTTTATAAAAGATGAGTTTGTTGATATATATACAACATTTATTTATGGCGATTGGAAAACAAAACTATCATTTTTTGTTATGGGATTTGGTTCAATTGCCAGAGGGCAAATAGTAAGAGGTCTATTATTTTTAGTGTTTCAAGTTGTGTTTATTGTATATATGTGTTTTGGAGGGGTCCACTGGTTATCGAAGTTCAAAACATTAGGTGATACTTATGCCACAACTGTTTATGATCCAAAGCTGGACACTTATGTCAGAGTGGATGGTGATGATTCTTTCAAAATTATGTTATATAGTTTGATGACAATTATCTTTATCATTGCTTTTGTTTGGACTTGGAGAACAAATGTTAAGCAAAACAAAATTATGGAAGATATTCTCAAATCTGGCAGAAAGCTTAAAAGTCCTAAAGAAGATGTCGAATCACTTTTAGATGAACAGTTCCATAAAACACTACTAGCAGTTCCGCTTACTGGAATCATGACATTTACAGTGTTCCCAATTATTTTCATGATACTGGTTGCTTTTACAAATTATGATGCTGCTCATGACGGGTATTCAAACTTGTTTACATGGGTAGGAATGACTAACTTCAATGCATTATTTAATATGAATGTTGGTTCTGATAACTTATCATTTGCTTTTGGTGAAATCTTATCATGGACTTTGATTTGGGCTTTCTTTGCGACTTTCACAAACTACTTCTTAGGTATGTTTGTGGCAATTATGATTAATAAAAAAGGAATTAAGTTAAAGAAATTATGGCGTGGTATTTTAGTATTAACTAGTGCGGTTCCACAATTTGTTTCTTTACTTTATATTTCTAAGATGTTTGCTAATAACGGTCTAGCAAATGGATTATTGATGGAACTGGGAATTATTAAAGATATTTCACAACTGATTAAATTCTGGGGTGTTAAAGATATTGCTAGAACGATGGTTATTATTATTAATATTTGGATTGGCATTCCATATGTGATGTTAATCTGTACGGGCATCTTAATGAATATCCCTAAGGATTTATATGAATCAGCTCAAATAGATGGGGCTACAGTTTTTCAACAATATACTAAAATTACAATGCCTTACATGTTGTTTGTAACTGGACCATATTTATTGACTAGCTTTATAGGAAATATCAACAACTTCAATGTCATTTACTTATTGACAGGTGGAGGACCTGGTAATCCAAAATTGTTAACAAGTGGTGGTGGAGCTGGTGACACAGATTTATTAATCACTTGGTTATTTAACTTAACAACAGGAGCAGAAAGTAAATATTACTTAGCTGCCGTAATAGGCATTATGATTTTCGTTGTAGTATCATCAATTTCGGTATTTGTTTACAATGTAATGCCTTCAACAAGGAATGAGGAGGATTATTCATAATGGCAAAGAAACCAGTAAGTCAAAAATTTAAAAGTAGATTGTCGAATGGATTAATCTACGCAATTCTTATTATTATTTCAATTGTCTGGTTATTCCCATTTTTCTGCTTAGTATGTGAATCATTTAGATGTGAATCTTCTCATCAAGTAGGTTACATTATTCCTAAGGTATGGGGATTTGATAACTATATTAATTTATTTACCAAAACATCATTTTTAATTTGGTATAAAAATACTTTCATTATTGCGTTATTTGTTTCTGTTATTCAAACTTTGATGGTACTTACGATGAGTTATACTTTATCAAGATTACGTTTCAAAGGAAGAAAAGGCTTGATGAATATAATGCTTATTTTAGGAATGTTTCCTGGATTTATCACAATGATTGTTTTATACAAAATCTTAAGTGGTATGGGATTAACTGGAGCAAATGCAGTTCCTGGATTAATTCTTGTTTATACAGCAAGTAGTGCAATGGGTTATTATGTATCAAAAGGTTTCTTTGATACTATATCTCGCTCGTTAGATGAGGCAGCAAGAATTGATGGGGCTACACGTTTTCAAGTTTTAACCAAAATCATTATGCCTTTATCTAAACCAATTGTTATTTATACCATCTTAACTGCCTTTATGGGTCCTTGGGGTGACTTTATGTTTGCGAAATATATTGCACATAATACAACCAGTGGAATGAACGTAGCAGTTGGTTTACAAAATATGATTTCTACACCATCATCATTAACAGCGAATTATACAATGTTCTGTGCTGGTGGTGTGTTAGTAGCAGTACCTATCACTATATTATTTATGTCATTACAAAGATATTATGTTGAGGGTGTAACTGGAGGAGCAGTGAAAGGATAAGAATTATGGCAAAAGTAAAATTAACGAATGTAAAGAAAGTTTACGATAATAATGTAGTAGCTGTTCAAGATTTTAATCTTGATATTGCTGATAAAGAATTTGTAGTATTTGTAGGACCATCGGGATGTGGAAAGTCTACTACTTTAAGGATGGTCGCAGGACTGGAAGAAATTACTGAAGGTACTATTGAAATTGATGATGTTGTAGTAAATGATTTACAACCAAAAGATAGGGATATTTCAATGGTTTTCCAAAACTATGCTTTATATCCACATTTAACAGTATTTGAAAATATTGCATTTCCTTTGAGACTTAGAAAAACACCTCAGGCAGAAGTGTTTGAAAAAGTAACCGAAGCAGCAGAGATTTTAGGTATTACTGAGTATTTAAATAGAAAACCAAGAGCTTTATCTGGTGGACAGAGACAACGTGTTGCAATTGGTAGAGCGATGGTACGTCATCCAAAAGTATTCTTAATGGACGAACCTTTGAGTAACTTAGATGCTAAATTGCGTAACCAAATGCGTGCTGAAATTATTCTACTTAGAAAAAGAATTGATACAACATTTATTTATGTTACCCATGACCAAACAGAAGCGATGACTTTAGGTGACAGAATCGTTATTATGAAAGATGGATACATTATGCAGGTTGGTACTCCTGATGAAGTATTTGATCATCCAGACAATTTGTTTGTGGCAGAATTTATTGGGGCCCCTAAAATGAACACTTTTAAAACAAACTTAGTTTTTGAAGATGGACAGTATTATGTAACGCCGTTTGGAGCCAAAATTTTGGTTGATGGAGAAAAAGGAGAACAATTAAAGAAACAAAAAACAAAACCCCAAGAAATCATTTTAGGTGTAAGACCTGAACACATGGTTTTAGCTAAAGAAAACGAAGGGTTTAAATGTGAAATAATGGTTAATGAAATGATGGGTTCTGAACTACATCTTCATGTTTCTACAAATGATGATACACATTTAATTGTCAGAATTCCTACCATTGGTCTAACTCAAAAACAAAGACAAGATCTTCAAGCAGGACATAAGTTCAATGTTACTTTCCAAGGAAAGGTAATGCATTTCTTTGATGTGGAAACAGAAGAAAATTTATTAAAATAGATGTTTACATTTACTAAAAAGAGGCAAAAAAAACGTCTCTTTTTTCTTTATATATATAGGTGTTATAATAAAAACAGAAAGAAGGAAAAGTATTATGAAAAGAATAATTATTATAATATTAAGTATTTTTTTATTGTTTTTTAATTTTGGTTGTAATAAAGTCGATGAGGTTTATTATCGAACACCAAAAGGAGAGTTGGTAAAGGTACCAACTAATCAAGCAAAAGAGTTATTAGATGCCTTAAATAATCTTGAACTTATCGAATATGATGAACTTAATCAAGAACCTTTATATGGTGGTTTAATGTATGAATTCATAATAAAAACTAAAGAAGGAGATGTAGCATTAAGTACATCGGAATATGGAATCATAATTTATAAAGGCACTTATTATATTCAAAGCATGTTTGAAGAAATCTTTGATATCTCAAGGAATATTTATAAGGGTGTTCATAGTGAAATCTTTCAAGAAGAAGGTTATACTTGGTATACTTTAAGTGGTAATAAATACAATCATGGTTATAATGACTGGCAAAAGTATAATACAAATGAATTATTTGTCGATGGCAACTGTAAAATAAGCGAAATAGCCAGCTGGTATCAGGATAATGTTGATGAAGAAATGACAGTTGAAGAGTTATTTATCGCCAATAATAAAACAGAACTTAATTCAGTTATTGAAATAATAGGAAAGTATACATACACCTTTAAAAAAGTATCAGATTATGAAAATGTCTATTTGATGAAATGTAATGGTCCAACATTAGAATAATAAAAAGACTTGTGAAAGTCTTTTTTACTTTAATATAACACTTGTTTGAGGTCCGATTTTTAAATTGTTTCCCTCTAGTTTAGCATCTGATTGACCAATGTAATCACAGATTTCGGTTATCTCTAAAGAGGGATATAAACTCAAATCAATGATTTTTTCTTGTTGACCAGTATTGTGCATTAGATAAGTTGTTTCACCTTCATAAGTGATAATAAACCCTCCTACAAAGGTATCGATAAAGTTAATCTTATCATAATCTCCTCTAGCGATTTGAGGATATTTATTTCTTAAATCTATTAGTTTGCGATAGTGATGAAACAAGCTGTCTTTATCTTTTAAGTGTGATGCAACGGTACCATTGGTTTGTTTACTACTGTCATAAGTAGTTCCAATTGGATCTTTTACAGTGTCATTATCCCCCCACAGCATTGCTAGACGACGATTTGCATCAGTGTTAGCAGAACCTCTAGTTCCTTTCATACCAATCTCTTCTCCATAATAGATAAATGGTGAACCAGAACATAAGATATATAGATTAGCAGCCATATGACTGAATTTGTTAGCCATCATTAGATAACCAGCGCTTCTATCCATATCATGGTTGGAGATAAATGGTATATACATAGCATCAGGATTAACTTGTTTTATTTTATCTAAATAAACATCAACATAACTTGTAAAGACATTACAATTTCCACCTTTTGCAGCTACTGCAATTGACCCTTCCGTTTGAGAAGTGTGGAAGTTGAAACAGTTTAATTCTTTAATATACTGCAAAGTCTCAATATCATTACTCCAAACTTCACCAACTACATAGATATCGGGTTTAATTTTTTTAAGTTCGCTCATATACCAGTTCCAAAACTCAATTGAAGATGGATTGTCTCGATAATAGATATATTTAGCTGCATCAAATCTAAAACCATCAACTCCTAGTTCTAAATAGTATTCAGCAATTTTTAAAATTTCTTCTCTGACAAGTTTATTGTCGAAATTTAATTCAGGCATATCGTTAGAGAAATTACATTCATAAAAGTGGTTTGTTGTGGCTATGGCATTATATACCCTACCACTAACCTTATTTTCTTTGGTTACATAAGTATAGAAATCATAATAAATATTTGATGTGTTATTTGATTGATGCATAGCCACAAAGGTTCTAAACCAATCGTGTTGTGAAGAAGTGTGGTTAAATGGAAAATCCAAAATAATTTTCACGTTTCTTTGATGACACAATTCTATTAATTCTTTTAAGTCGTCCATCGTTCCAAATTGAGGATCGATTTGATAGTAGTCAATAACATCATATTTATGGTAACTATTAGATAGAAAAATTGGCGATAACCACAAACCTTGAACACCTAAAGATTTTTTGGAATTGGCATTACCATCATTTAGGTAATCAAAGCGATTTATAATTCCGCGCAAATCCCCAATTCCATCATTATTAGAATCAGAAAATGAACCAACAAAAATTTGATAAAAGACACGATAATTGTCATTAACAGTATCTTTGGTTTTGCTACTACAACCAAATAATAAGGAAACTAGCACTATTATAATTAATAATCTTTTTTTCATTTAATTCTCCTTGTTCGTTAGGTATTAAACTTACATTAGCACTTTTTCTCAAGAATAAAGCTTATGTATAATTAATTTAACTTCACCATTTATTCTAACATAACCATCAATGTTTTCGTTTATTCATATAGTTATTTTTAAAAGATATGTTTTAATGAGATTATTTTTCATCATTTTAGTTTATAAATAATATTTTAGTAATTATTATGCTAAAATAGGTGTGGAAAATACGAGGTATATTATGAGTATTAATCGCAGTGCGGGTATCTTATTACCTATCTCTTCTTTACCTTCAAATTATGGCATTGGTACATTAGGTGAAGAAGCCTATAATTTTATTGATTTCTTAGAAAAAAGCAAAATGAAGTATTGGCAGATTTTACCAATCGGTCCAACCAGTTTTGGGGATTCACCTTATCAGAGTTTTTCTAGTTGTGCTTGTAATCCTTACTTTATAGATTTAGACATTTTGATAGAGGAAGGCTTGTTGAAAGAAGAAGATTTAAAAGATTTAAAAGAGTTTAACCCCGCTTATGTAGAATACGGTTATATTTACGAAACAAGATTTGAAATCTTAAGAAAAGCTTACCAAAGAGGTTTTGAAAACGATAAAAGACAATTTAACATATATTATCGTGAAAACAAAAACTGGTTAGAGGATTACGGTTTATATATGGCAGTAAAAAATCATTTTGGTATGATTTCATGGCTAAATTGGCCAGATGAAGATATTAGACTTAGAAAGAAAGAAGCAATTGAAAAGTATCGTGAATTATTAATTGATGATGTACAGTTTTACCAATATCTTCAATACCTTTTCTATAAACAATACAGCAAGCTTAGAGAATATGCTCATAGTAAAAATATTAAAATTATTGGTGATTTGCCAATTTATGTAGCTTTGGATTCTGCTGATGTATGGGCAAATCCAAAACAGTTTCAATTAGATGGAAAAAATATTCCTTTAGAAGTAGCAGGAGTACCACCTGATTATTTTTCCAAAGATGGTCAATTATGGGGCAATCCTTTATATGATTGGGATGAAATGAAAAAAGATGGTTATAAATTTTGGATTGATAGAATTGCTGGAAATAGTAAATATTACGATGTGATTAGAATTGATCACTTTAGGGGTTTTGAATCATATTGGGCAGTTCCATATGGCGAAAAAACAGCTAGAAATGGTCGTTGGATAAAAGGTCCGAATATGAGTTTTGTTTCAGTTTTAAGAGATTGGTTTTGTAATGTTGAATTTATTGCTGAAGATTTAGGTATTGTTTCTGATGAGGTAAATGAAATGTTAGAAAAATCAACTTTCCCTGGTATGAGAGTATTGGAATTTGGAATGAATCCAAAAGCTGCAAGTTATCATACGCCATTTAATCATGTTGAAAATTGTGTTTGTTATATTTCAACACATGATAATTCACCAATTATAGGATGGCGTGACACAGCTAATAAGCGTGATGTTAAACATGCAATAAAATATTTTAACATTACGAAAAAAGAAGGATTTAATTGGGGCTTTATTAGAGGTGGAATGAACTCGGTTGCTAAGTTATTTATTGCTCAAATGCAAGATTATCTTGGTTTAGGAGAAGAAGCTAGAACTAACAGTCCAGGAACAATTGGTGATAATTGGAAATGGCGTTTAGTCAAAGGTCAACTAACTGATAAATTAGCCAATAAAATTGCTAGAATTGTTAAAATGTATGGCAGAGATTAATTGGCTAAAATGTAAATTTAATATATAATTAATTTATTAAGGAGGGCACATTTATAATGGATCAAATACTTGGTTTGTTAGCAGGTCAACTGTTATCAAATGAAACCGTAAAGACTGTCTCTAAAAAGTCGAATACGACTAAAAAAGAAACTACTGATGTTGTATCAGAAGCATTACCAACTTTATTAACTGGATTGCTTTCAACATCAAAACAATCTTCATCAAAATCAGATGGAGGCAATATCCTAACTTCACTATTAGCTCAAGCTGTTTCAACTAATGTTGAAGAAGAGGAGGATGAAGAAAAAGAAGAAGAGAAAAGCGAATTAGGTTCTTCAATTTTGGATACAATTTTAGGCAATACTAAAACAGATTTGCTAACAAATGTAGCTAAAAAAATTGGTCTAAAAAAAGAACAGGTTATGGCTGTCTTAGTAGCAATAGCGCCAATTCTATTAAAGAAAGTTGCTGGCTTGATTAGCACAAACACATCTAGTTCTTCAAAAAAATCAAATTCAACAAAGAAATCTAGTTCAACAAAGAAATCTACTTCGACAAAGAAATCCACTTCAACAAAGAAGTCAGGTTCAACAAAGAAATCAGGTTCTAAGAAGAAATCAAGCGAAAAAGAAGAAGGCTTAGATGTAACTGATATTTTATCTTCAATTGTTGGAAATGCTTTGGGTGGGGATTCGAAAAAATCAGATGATAATTCAAATTTATTGGGCGATGTAGCTTCATCAGTTTTATCTGGATTATTATCTAAAAATAAAAAATAGAAAAGGAGAAAAATATGGCAAGAAAACAAGAATTTGTTGCAACAAAAAATGCTGGTCAAGGGCCAAGAAAAACTACTAAAGAAGAAAGAAGAGCAGGTGCTTCTGGCAAAAGAGTTGCTGCAATTATTTTTTGGTTAGTTGCATTTGCGTTTGAAGTAGTTGCAATACTAGTATTAAACAAAACTATTTTCATTAAACCACTTACAACTGACTATATGTTATATACATTAATTGGTTTATTGGTTGCGGATTTAATTTTCTTAATTATCGGTTCACAGTTCTGGAAAAGAGCTAATGACATTGATCCGCCAAGTTCACAGAATAAATTAAAATTCTTCTTATGGAACCAAATGGGATTAATCGCAAGTGTTATTTGTTTCTTCCCGATAATAATACTGTTATTGAGTAACAAAGAGCTTGATGCGAAAACTAAAAAAATTGTTTCTGCAGTTGCAGTTGTAGCTCTATTAATTGGTAGCGTTGCTTCTATTGACTTTAATCCAATGTCAGAAGAAGAAAGAATTGCTTTAGAAAATGAAATAACAGCAGAAGTTTATTACACAACATTTGGTAAAAAATACCACACCCATTCTGATTGTCAAGCGATTAAAAACTCAAAGACTATCTATCATGGACCAATTGCAGATGCATTAGATGCAGGAAGAACTGAGCTATGTAAATTCTGTGCTGAAAGAGATGGAAAGTAATAAATAGCAGTTTTAAGGCGGATTTTTCTAAAAATCTGCCTTTTTTTGTTGAAAAAAGATTTAATATTTGCTATAAATATGTTAAAGAACAATTCCAAAGGGAGGAGAAATATAATGGGAAAATATGTAGTCAATAAAGGTGACACTGGTGTTTCTTTTAACCTAGTAGCAGGAAATGGCGAAATTATTGGTAGAAGTGAACACTATACTACTGAAGGTGCATGTTTAAATGGCATCGAATCAGTTAGAAGAAATGCTGTTGAAGCAGGAGTAGAAGACCAAACTATAGAAGGTTATGAAGTTTTGAAAAATCCTAAATTTGAAATTTTTAAAGATAAAAGAGATGAATTCAGATTTAGACTAAAAGCAAGAAACGGCGAAATCATTCTTGCATCAGAAGGTTATACAGCTAAAGCAAGCTGTAAAAATGGAATTGATTCTGTTGTTAGAAACGCTGATTCACCAGTAGTTTAATAACAAAAAGAAAGGGAGTTAGGGCTTCCTTTTTTTTGTTTGTGAAAATATTAAAATAATATACAATTTATGCTAAAATAATACCATGAAGACATATCAATATATTTTTATTATTGTTTATATTCCAGCATTAATAATGTATTTATTTTCCAAGACAAGTGGCAACTTTAAAAGAAGGGCGACAAATAAAATTGCATTAGCTTCTTTATTTATGTTATGTGGGTTATATGCCTTTTTGATAAGAGAAAAAAGCGTGTCACTTATCATACTGATGATTGCTCTGTTTTTTTCATATTTAGGAGATATAATATTGCTATGGAGTTTTGAAAAGGGTGGATATGCTTTTATAACTGGAAATATTATTTATTGTATTTATTTGTATATTATTCATTATAAATATCACTTGTGGCAACTTATTGTTGTGGCAGTTTTAATAGTGTTACTTTATTTGCTTTATCGTCATTTTGTAAATGAGGGAATTTTAGATTTAGGGGATTTGGAAGAATTTAATTTTTATATGATTACAGTTATTTCGCAAGGAACAATGGGAACTGTAATGGCGTTTTTTACCAGTTCTAATATTAATAAAGTATTAGGAATTGGGCTTTTATTATTTATGGTTTCAGATTTCTTTATTGCGTTTCAAAATTTTTATAACAGGAAATCAAATTTAATTTTAAGATGTAATTCAATCGCTTATTTTTTAGGAATGATGTTAATTGCCATATATATTGGTCTATAAAAAGGGGAGATCTTTATGAAATATATATTTATTGTTAATCCAGCTGCGGGGAAAGAAAATTCTGAAAAAGAATTAATGGATCTTTTAAAAGAAAGGAAAGATTTTGATTTTGATATTTATTATACTTTAGGTCAAAAAGATGCAACCTATTTCATTAAGCAATATCGCAAAGATAATCCAGAAGGAAAAATATGCTTTGTTGCTTGTGGCGGTGATGGTACTGCCAATGAAGTAATCAACGGAATATTTGGTATGGAAAATACCAGTTTTGGCATTTGGCCATGTGGAAGCGGCAATGACTATGTCAAATATTTTGGTGGAGCCAATAAGTTTTTAAATTTAGATAATTTGTTAAATGGCGAAGAGATGAAAGTTGATGTAATGACTGTTGGTAACACTCATTCAATTAATGTTGTTAATTTTGGTTTTGATTGTGCTGTGGTTAGAACAATGGAAAAAGTAAAAACCTGGCCATTTATAAGTGGGAAACACTCATATACAGTTGGAGTAATTGGTGCCGTTTTTACTGCTAGAAAAAACTATTGTAAAATTATAGTTGATGAAGAATTAATCAATCCTAACGGAGAATACTTGCTCTGTACAATTGCCAATGGGACACATGTTGGTGGTTCTTATAAGTGTGCTCCAAAAAGCTTAGTTAATGATGGACTAATGGAAGTTTGCATGGCAAAGTGTATGCCTCTTATCAGATTTATCTCAGTTGTAGGAAAATATCAAAAAGGATTACATTTGGATGATGAAAAACTTGCTGATGTGTTAGTTTATCGCCGAGCTAAAAAAGTAGAAATAATTTCTGACGAGGAAATGGATTTATGTCTTGATGGTGAATTAATAGGTGGAAAACACTTTATTATTGAAAATCAAGAGAAGGCAATCTCTTTTAGGGAATCAAAATAAATGTTATAATTATAATTTTTTATATAAAATATATTTATAATTACATAAAAAAGTTTAATGGCTAAATTATAGACTTAAGCCATTTTTTTAGTTTATAATGAAAGCGCTTACACAAATGTTAAGGAAAAGGAGAAATAAAAATAGAAATGAAAAAATTACTTACATTACTATTGGCTGCCATGATGGTTCTTGGCATTGTTGGTTGTGGACCAAAAGAACCACCTGTCGAGCAGTCAGAAGTTCAGAAGATTATTGAACAAGCTCAAACAATGACTTTAGAAGAACTAGCTAAAAAAGCTATCGAAGAGTCAAATGGAGCTACTTTTTATGGTGTTGGCAACTCAAGTCGTGGCAAAACAGCTTTGCCATTATTTATTGCTTACTTACAAACAATTGATGCTTCATATACTTTGAACTTTGAATGGCAACAACCAAAAAACAACAAAATTTTTGACCAGTTAACAGCTGACTCATTAAAAGAAGTTGGAACATTTGCGATGACCTTGATTCAAGATGGTAATCAAATCGAAAGTAAGATGGTTAAAACGGGTATTTTAGATGCCTTCATTCCAAAAGAATGGGCTGAAGCTAACGGAACTACTCCAGAAGCTTATAAAGGTTATTTACCATTACAGACATTAAACAAAATCTTTATGTTTAATAACACTGGAGAAAAAGTTTATAACAACTGTTGGGATTTTGTCTATGAAGGTGAACATGGATTATTCATGGATATTGATTCTGAAATCGTTGGCAAAAACTTCTTGTACATGTTAACTCATGAAAAATATTCTAAATGGTTAAAAGATGCATTTGATGTTTTACCAGCAGACAAAAAAGCTTATTTCCAACCAGTAGTTGACGAAATGGAAGCTGAAGCAAAAACTTTAGGTTTAGGCGAAAACGGAAAATATGCTTTAACTTGGATTAAATTGTGGGTAGAAAGCTATAATGCTCAAACAGACGATGGACCTATCTGTAATATCTTAGTTGATAAATCAGCTACAGATCAATTCGGTTTAATTGTTTACTCAAAATTACGTTCAGTTCAAGAAACTGATACAGTATCTGTTAACAATATCACGGTTGCTGCTTACCAAGATGGCTATGTTGGCATTGGTGGTTATGGTTATAGTCACTATTTATTTGTTACTGACAACTCACCACTTCCTTGGACAGCATGTGCGTTTATTGCTTATATGACTCAAACTGTTGATGGCTTCTCTGCATGGGGTAAAGACATTGGTGGTTATTCTGCTAATCCATTAGTTGCAGCGGGAACTGAAGCTGAAAGAAATCATTCAAAAGGCGGTTATGTTGATGGAGTCAATGTATTTGATGCTAAAAACGATCGTGGATATGAATGGTGGGTTGCTGAAGATAAAGGTGAATTAGTAATTGAAGATCCAGCATACTGTGCATCAGTAGCGTTTACAGTTGGCAGCTGGATTGAAATGTTAACTAAATACAATAAATAGTAAGCAAATTTAAAAAACAACCGCTTATAAATACAAAGCGGGATTGTGGAAGA
>JGI24710J26742_10003722_pt1 | contig 12833 bp, 8 predicted proteins | sample BioPla2DNA2_FD_26742 | JGI IMG/M metagenome (IMG submission 26742) | reverse complement strand
AGGATGCTCAACATAGGTTTTGATGCCACCGCCTTCCAGAAAAAACTTACCATTGGCTTCGATTACTACATTAAGAAGACCACCGATATGTTGGTGGCGGCCAACTGGTCAGCACAAGCCGGTAGCGCATCGAAGCCCCGGGTAAATATAGGTGATATGCAAAACAACGGTGTCGATTTCAACATTGGATGGAACGGCAAAGTGAACAAATTCTCTTATGGTGTTTCAGCGAACGTTTCACACTACAAAAACGAAGTTATCAAGCTGGGAGGCTCTGACCTTATAGTAAACCTCTCGCCACGTTTGGGTAACGTCACAAAAACCACCGAGGGACAGCCAATAGGTATGTTCATAGGCTACGAAGTACTTGGCATATATCAGGATGAGGCCGATGTTCTTGGCTACACAGGCGGAGGTTCAACAACCGTACTGCCCTGGGGCGTAAAGACAATCGGTGACCTTAACCCCACATCATTCGTTGGTCGCTATAAATTCAAAGATGTCAACAATGATGGTAAAATTGATGCGGGCGATGAAACTGTGATCGGAGATCCTCATCCCGATTTCACCGGTGGATTCAACCTCAACGCCGGTTACGGCAACTGGGACTTCAGCACATATCTCTACTACTCGGTAGGCAATGATCTGCTTAAAGTGTTCATGTATTACACCAACTTCGGACTTTTGGGCAGTAGCTACAGCAAAGACCGCCGCGATAACTCATGGAGCAAGGAAAATCCTGACGGGATATACCCATTGTGGGTAGGAGCCGGCAACGAATCTTCTGAAACATCTTCCGTGGCCAACTCCCTCGCTATTGAAGATGGCTCATACATCAGAATGCAGAACATACAGTTGGGTTATACCCTTCCAACAAGCGTGACAAGCAAAATAGATGTAAGTAAACTGCGCTTTTATGGACAGATATCGAATATATTCACCATTACCAAATATTCCGGACTGGATCCTGAAACAAGAGGTAGCAGCGATATGCGCAAAGGACTTGATTACGGTGGTTATGGAATACCGCGACAGTTTATCCTGGGTGTTAACTTGACTTTCTAACGCCCTTATAACTAACTATTATTAAAATATAAAATATTATGAAAAATATATTTTTAATTTTTGTGGCAGCAACTATATTGGTCACAACCTCTTGCGATGATTTTCTTACCATCCAGCCCGTGAGCGTGGTTGGGGAAGAGACTCTCCTTACTGAAGAGGGTATAGAGTGGGTTGTTACGGGAATGTACTCACAGCTATACGCTGGAAGCTACAGTAACCTAACCCATTATGTTCTGGGTGATTTTGCCGGCGACGCGCACAAAGGTTCAGACCAGTCGGACAATCTGGACTGGAATGATGTGGAGACATATACATTTAACGGTACCAACAACATAATGGTAACTTGCTGGAATGACTATTACAACGGTATTTTCCGAGCCAACAAGGTGCTCGATATGGTCAGCAAGATGACCGATAAGCTAGATGCCGATTATATAGCCAAAGTGGAGGCACAAGCCTACTTCTTCCGGGCATTATGGCACTTCCAACTTATTAAGGTATATGGTTCAGCCGTTCCTTATGTCGATTTGGAGGCTTTCCGCAAGGGTGTTGACCCCCAGGTACCCAATGTTGATGAGAATGGTAACTACATATATATATGGGATAAGGTTATAGCAGATTTCGACGCCGCAGTCAACGGATTGCCGGATGACTGGACTTCGAATGGCGAAATAGGCCGCCCGAACAAATGGGCAGCCCTTGCCTATAAAGCCAAGGTATTGATGTTCCAGGCCTCGCCATATTACAGTTCCAACAACAATGCGGCCGGCAAAACCGAAAATTGGGCCGTTGTAAAAACTATTCTCGAAGATATCATCGCCAACGGGAAAACCTCCAACGGACTTCGTTATGAACTCCACAAGAGTTATGGTGAACTGTTTGATGCGAGTACAAGCGACAACACCTCTGAAAACGTATTCGAAATACAACAGACTCTGGTGGGCAGCTCAACATCAGGCAACACAACATGGTCTTTAGCGGGTAGGTTTTGCTCTATCCCCGGCCTTGGCGGTTGGGGTTTCTGGCAACCCACACAAGACTTGGCTCAGTTTTATATGGTTGATGCACAGGGCCTTCCATACTTAAACAATGAATATAGAACTTTTGATGCGGTATCGAAGAGAGGAGAAGGTACTAAAGTGAATACCGACCTTACCGTCTTTATGGACCCCAGGGTCGACTTTAATGTCGGTCGTATAGGTATCCCGTTCTATGATTGGGATGTTCCATCATCATACGCCAATTATGTTCGTAACGTCAGCAACGGTGGAATCTTTTTTGAAAAGAAAAATTCGCCTAAACATTCCGATTGGGGCACACTAAGTGTCAATAGGAGTCCGGGTTCCACTACCAAGAACCTTCATGCCATTCGTTATGCCGACATTCTCTTGTGGTACGCGGAGACACTCCTGCAAACCGGTAATGGCAGTGCTGCCTCCCTGGAAGAGGCCCGTACATATGTGAATATGGTTCGCGAAAGGGCTTCCAAAGACTACGTGAGAACGGCCAGAATGGATACAGAAACCGGTTATGATAATCTCAGGGGAACCATGCTTACCGTCGAAGATGGAGTTACTTCTCCCTATGTACTCGAATTTATTGATGATGCCGGAAACATGACCGTAATAGGAGACAATGCCGCATGCAATTACAGATTGGGTCTTTGGCCAGCATCATCGTTCGCTACTTTAGAAGATGCGTGGAAAGCCTTGCGTGCCGAATACCGTGCCGAGTTTGCTCTTGAAGGACGTCGGTGGTTCGACCTGTGCCGCTGGGGAGTGGTTACCGAAACCGTAAACTCTTATGCCAATTACGAAGCTGGTTTTATCACCAAATTCCAATCGGCCGTTTATCCGGAAAACTGCATAAGCATGCCTATTCCCACAAATCAAATAATCACTATGGGAAGCGATGTTCTGCGTCAAAGTTCATATTGGGAATAGAACTATGATTAAAGGCGGGGCATACAAAAACAGATGCCCCGCTTTTCAATAAAAACAGAGATCAAACAGATGAAAAAATTTAAACTATTCATGACTTACGCCGCGGTAGGCTGCCTTATTTTGGCGCTCTTTAACGGATGCGGCCCAAACTCTTCGAAAACCTATTACACCGTTACTTTGGCCGATGCCGTGAACGGTAGTGTTACCGTAACTCCCAAACTTAAAGCTGATGGCAAGGTTAAGGAGGGAACGGTAATAAAAGTAACAGCTGAACCCGCTTCGGGCTATCTACTGGATGCCTCTTTTTACGGCTTTGCCAACCCTGAAGGAAGGGTACGGCGAATAGAATCATCGCTATCGGAACTCAATATCCCCGTTACCGGCGATCTCACTGTTGGCGCGACTTTCATCGAAGCCGAAAAACTTAAGGGAGTCAATGTTACCTATGATGTGGTTTATGCCCAGCCTGGTGTCAAAAAGTTGAAATATGATGTCTATTCACCGCAAGGTGCCAGTAATCTGCCATGCCTGGTAATCATTCACGGTGGTGGATGGTCATCCAACACGGAGGAGGTTATGCGCGGCCTGTCAAGGGACCTGGTCGCAACAGGCAAATATGTAGTGTTCAACATCGACTACCGTTGGATAAATACCGGTGATGGAGACGAGGTCCCCAACACTATGGCCGATCTCATCGGTGATATATTTGGGGCTATAGCGCATATACAAGAACATGCTGGTGAATATGGCGGTGATCCAACTAGGATCGGTGTTACCGGTGACAGTGCGGGCGGCCATCTCTCGGCTAGTGCGGCCAATATGTGCAACCTGATCGGGGACGGTGGCTTTGGCAGGACTCCGGGTGTATACCAATTCTTGCCTACCTATATTCCGCAGGGCAAAACTGCTGCTGATGTCAACAGGGAAATAACCAACGCAATAAAGGCCGCAGCTCCCAGTTATGGAGTATTTGCCGGTGAACTGCTGCAGAGGTTCTCGTCAGAAGGTGGCGCGGCATTGGACGCCATATCACCCCAGGCTAATATCCCCAACATAAAAGATCGGGCTGTTCCCCAGTTTCTGCTTAGGGGCAGCGAAGACCAGTTGATTACCGATGAAGCTGTCCGATCTTATGCGGCCGAACTCGAAGCTGCCGGACAAACAGCATATCTTGTGACCGTAGAGGGCGCCGGACATGCTTTCCTCGACTGGAAAACCGATGAAAGAACACAGAACACCTATAATACTATTGGCCATAAATACGCCGTAGAGATGAGAGACTTTTTCGATAGTGTATTCTACAACTAACAGATTTCGAAAAGACTTTTAATTTCACTGTTTCAACTTTTTATAGATAAAATAAAAAGTGTTAATAACATAAAAATTTAAATAGCATGAAACTATCCTTAAAAGCGATAATGACTTTTACCGTAACGGCCTTGTTATTGGTTGGGCTATCGTCGGAATCTTTCGCTCAGATGTATAAGGCAGGTCCGCAAGACCTTACCTTTTTCTCCTCTGCTGACGAAACTAACCAGCCCTATTCAATTTATATTCCAAAAGATTACGATGAGAATGAAGATTATCCGCTGGTGATATTCCTTCACGGGGCGATGTCAAATAATCGCCTGGGTTTACGCCGCGCCTTCGGTTTGGGAAACATCCAGGGAACCAGCTTTACATCTCCCGGATTCGTTCATAAGGAAAGTGATCTTGAAGTTTCAAGGTCATGGCCTGAAATGCCGGACATTGATTTTATAGTTGCCGCCCCTTTCGCCCGTGGCACAGCAGGCTATAGGGGCATCCCTGAACAGGATGTTTACGATATGCTTGCCGACATAAAGGAGAAGTTCAATGTAGATGAAGATCGTATCTATCTTACTGGTCTGTCGATGGGAGGTGGAGGCACTGTATGGTTGGGCTTGACACGTCCCGATATATGGGCGGCTATAGCTCCATGTTGCGCTGCTCCACCAACCGGGGCAATGGATTTGTACCGTAACGCGTCAAACCTTCCGGTACACATTTTCTGTGGTGACAAGGACGGGCTTCTTCCAAATTCAATTGCACTGAAGGAAAAATTTGAGGAGATAGGTTCGCCTGTAGTCAATTATATTGAGTACCCCGGAATAGGGCACAACAGTTGGGAATACGCATATGACAAAGGCTTTATCTTCGAATGGTTCTCCCAATTCGAGAGAGACCTCTTCCCGCAGAGAGTACAATTCAGCAGCAAACTTTTTAAGTACAACAAGGCCTACTGGGTGACATTTGATAACCTCACGCCGGGAACCCTTGCCATAATTGACGCCAAATTCACGGCTCCAAATGCTGTTGAGATCTCATCAACCGATCTGCTCGCCTTCACACTCAAGCTTAAAGGACACCCGATGTTCAACCCGGGCAAGAGTGTAACCGTTAAAGTTGATGGCAAGAGTTTCTCGGTGAAAAGCCCGGATATGATATCCTTCACCAAGGAGAACGGCGAATGGAAAAACAGGAAATATACCCCTGGATTGACCGCCAAGCAGAAGGGGGCAGAGGGACCACTGGTAGCCGCCGTTAACAGCAACCACATATATGTTTACGGCACTGCCGACAACCCTTCGAGCGAGGAGCTCAATGCCCGCATGGCACAAGCCCTTGAAGCGGCTACATGGGCCAATACCCGCGGTTCATATCTGAATACCGCATTTGTATTCCCGAGGGTAGTGTCGGATCAGAGACTGAGACAGAGCGACTACGACCTTTGCAATCTTGTCCTTTTCGGTACTAAGGAGACTAACGCCATCATTGCCCAGTATGCCGACAAACTGCCAATGCACCTCGATAAAAATGTCAAGGATCACGGTTTGGTATATATATTTCCGATGAACGGCAAATATGTCCTAATTAACTCAGGTCTGCCATGGTGGACACCTTACAAAGGGGGAGGCAGCCCATCCTCGATATTGGATGGCGCAGGCAAGAGCGGCTACCTGGCCAACTCAACGAGCGACTTCATACTATTCAAAGAGGCCGCCGACAATATTATCGTACAAGGAAATTTTGACAGTAATTGGGAACTTACCAAAGCATCGGTTAATGGTCTGGTTTCCACCTCTATAATAACCGTTAACGAATAGATACTATACGCTAACTTTTTTAAAAGAGGTTGATTTGTTTCCTGAACAACAATAAAAAACCGATTGACCGGGGACGTTCGAAAATAAAGTTTCGACGTCCCCTTTTTTCCCGATCGGAGTTATTCTATTCCCTGTAAAACACCCTTTTGACCCTATAGTGTATCGAGGTCAGGATTTCATAGGGAATGGTACCGCATTTAGAGGCAAGTTCGTCTATCGATATGTTCTCGCCAAAAATTTCAACCACATCGCCTGCTTTCGCGCCGGTGCCGGTGATGTCAACCATACAGGCATCCATACAGACATTTCCTATGATAGGCACACGGGTGCCGGCGACAAACACCTCCCCATTCCGATTACCAAGTTTCCTGTTAAGTCCGTCGGCGTACCCCACCGGAAGTATAGCTATAGTTCTGTCCGCATCCGAGACATCCCTGCAGTTATACCCCACAGGCTCCCCTGCCGGAACATCTTTTATCTGCGAAATATTGGTCTTAAACCTGCCTACGGTCTTCATGTCCAGATTATCGTACCTGCCGGCACCGTAGATGCCGATACCGGGACGAACCATATCGAAATGGTATCTCGGGAACCTGGATATCCCCGCGGAGTTGCATATATGCCTGATAAAAGGGTACCCAACAGCAACGGCTATCTTGTCGGCCGCCTCGGTAAAAATCCTCGCCTGCTTATCGGTATACCCATCCATTGCCGGATCTTCACTGGCGGCGAAATGGGAAAAAACGGAAGCTACCTTGACAGTCTCCTCCCCGGTCAGCAATACGGCCAACTTATCCACCTCATCGGGCATAAATCCCAGCCGATGCATACCGGAATCTATCTCTAAATGGACAGGATACCGCAAAAGTCCATGCTTCGAGGCAACCGATAAAAATGCTTCGTACGAATCCAACCCGAAGAGTACAGGCTCAAGGTTGTACCTGATCATCGTTCCCATTGAAACCGGATCGGGATTCATAACGATTATGGGCAACGACAACCCCGCTTCGCGCAGTTCTACCCCCTCATCTGTGTTGGCCACCCCCAGATAACTCACTCCGTGATATTCCAGGAACGATGCCACCTCGGCCGCTCCGGCACCATAGGCGAAAGCCTTGACCATCACCATAACCCTTGTCTCGGGCGTCAGCAAGCTCCTGAACTGGTTCAGGTTGTGAGCCACCGCATCGAGATTGACCTCCAGAATGGTCTGGTATGCCTGATGTTCCAGCAACCGGCCTATTTTTTCGAACTCAAACTTCCTTGCCCCTTTGAGAAGTATCACCTCATCGCGGAACTCGGAAAAATCTGTTCCGGAAATAAATTCATCCGTGGTCGCGAAAAACCTCGCCTCACCGCTGAACAGAGCGGAATTTGAGCTTAAAGCCGGTCCGATTCCAATAAATTTGTGGACATGCGACTTACTTACTTGTCGCGCCACCTCCCCATACATTGAGATCTCCTCCCGACCGCTTTGCAGGAAATCAGAAAGTATCAAAGTTTTGCGCCTGGCTCCTCCGCTGGCTTTCAGCAACTCCAGGGCAATGCCAAAAGAGCCGGGATCGCTGTTGTAAAAATCCTCGATAATCTGGCAGTTGTTGATACCATTTTTTATCTCCATTCGCATTGCCACGGAGACAAGCGAGGCCAACCCTTTTTCGATAGTCTCTCTCGGAATGTTCATGGCCAGAGATACCGCGGTAACAGTCACGGCGTTCTCAACCGAAGCCTTGTCGGTGAACGGTATCCTGAATGAGTAGACATTGTCCCTGAACTCGATTCTTAGGTGAGTATGAGCGGATTTGCTCCTGATAATCACATACATTGTGGCTCCGGGGTCGGTAGTCGACCAGTCAACTATTACCTTCGACCCCTTTCTGAACATCCGTTTTGCCTCTTCGTCTATTATCTTGTAATCGCTCCGGTAAACCAGCATCAGGGAGTTGGTAAAAAGCTTCAGCTTTTCAACGGCCTTCTGCCGCATGTCGGTAAAATTCTCCGCATGAGCGTCCCCTATATTGGTAATCACCCCTATGTCGGGTTCCACCATTCTTTCCAGTTTTTCCATCTCCCCCGGGAGTGATATGCCGGCCTCAATGATGGCCACTCCATACCTGTTGTCGAGCTTCATCAGCGACAGAGGCACCCCCACCTGGGAGTTATAACTCTTTGGACTTCTTATCACCGGTCGGTTCAGGGCCAGGACATCGGCCAACCACTCCTTGACAACGGTCTTCCCCGCGCTGCCCGTAACACCAATAACCGGCGACTTGAATTTCATTCTTATGTTTCGGGCAATAAGCTGGAGAGCCTGAACGGTATCGGCCACCTCGATAAAAGAGGCGCCCACGAATCCGGTCAACTTTCCTTTGGATCTGTTCACGATAAATGTTCTTATCCCTTTTTTGTAAAGTGCCGGCACATAATCGTGTCCATCGTGGTTCTTCCCGCGGATAGCGACAAAAGCTGTGTTGCTGTCATAGTTCACCAAACGGCTGTCGATTATAATCCCCTCAACCATATTATCGGCTTCCCCTTTCAGCTTCCCTTTGGTTATTTTGGCTATTTCAGACGCTTTTATGTTCATTTGGCCGTTAATTTGTTTGTATAGTTCGAAACTTTCATCCCTTTCGTGCGACCGCCTCTTTGTAACACTCCCTGCAAAGGGGCTCGTATTTATCCCTCTCCCCCAGTTCAACCAGCTTGTCCCCACCCTTTTTCCTGAAAGAGTATTGTGCCAGATTACCGCAACGCACGCAAATTGCGTGAACTTTGGAGATATCTTCGGCAATCGCCAGAAGTCGCGGTATGGGTCCAAACGGTTTTTTGGTAAAGTCCATATCCAGACCCGCCACTATCACCCGTCTCCCGGCATCCGCCAGGAACTCGCACACCTCAACAAGAGAGTCATCGAAAAACTGCGCCTCATCTATCCCGATCACATCAGCATCGCCCGCCATCAACAAGATCGCCGAGGCGCTCTCCACCGGCGTTGAACAAACCGACTTTTCGTCATGCGACACCACCCTAAGCCCCGAATACCGTTTATCTATCGATGGTTTGAAGATTTCGATCTTCAGTCCCGCGAACTGTGCCCTGCGTAACCTGCGGATCAGTTCCTCCGTCTTTCCGGAGAACATGGAACCGGTAATGACCTCAATAGATCCCCTTTTTACGAATCCCCTCCCATTGTTCCCAGCAAAAACCATTTTATAAATCCCTGTTTTTTCGAATTTTATTCTTTGTGAATTATGTTACTTTTGCAAAGTAAGAAAAATGGTTTGTTTTATTAATACTTAAAGGCATGGATTTCAAATCTGCTGTCGATTTAATTATCAAAGATATAAATGAGTTGAAGAATATTGTGGACGGTTTCAAAAATTATCCCAATATTCCTTCCCTTCAGATTGAGATAGCCAAGTCGAAGTGTCGCAACGCCGTTGAGATTCTGGAACTGCTGAAGAGCGTACCCGTAGAAACTGCCGAAGAAGAGCCCAAAGAGAAAGAGAGAGCCCAAACAAAAATCATTGTCGGGGAGTTGATCGAAACCTTTGAAAAAGAGGAGTATTTTGATATTGAGGATGAGCCGGTTACACCTGAAGCGCCTTCCACCGAAAAAATTGAACCGATAAAAACCGAGAAAAAAAAGGAAAAGCCCGAAGCGGCGATTTACGCGGAGCGGTTCAGTTCCAACCCCAATAGTGTATATGACAGGCTCAGCGGCACGAAACAACAGTCGGACAGTTCCAAAGGAAAGAGAAGTTCCAACCTTTTTGAGTTGATAGGCTTAAATGACCAGTTTTTGTTTATCAGGGAGATATTCAACGGCGACAGTGATCTTTACAACACCGCTGTAAACAGACTGAACAACGCCAAGACCTTCACCGAAGCCAACGAAATAATCTTCGATTATATTGACGATGTAGAAGACGAAGCGTACAAGACGCTCGTAGATCTTGTAAAGCGCAAATTCTCTGTCGATGGGTAAGTTGTATCTGGTGCCGACACCTATCGGCAACCTCAAGGACATAACCTTACGGGCGTTGGAAGTACTGGGCAGCGTCGACATGATATTGGCGGAAGACAAGCGACAGGCATCCATACTTCTCAACCATTACAATATCCGCTCGGTATTGCGGTCGCACCACAAGTTCAACGAACACGGCTCTGTTGAAGGAATAGTTCAAACAATACTTTCCGGCTCCAATATCGCCTTAATCTCTGATGCCGGAACTCCCGGAATTTCTGATCCCGGATTTCTTCTGATCCGAGCCTGTGTGGAAAACGGCATTGAGGTGGAGACACTTCCCGGAGCTACCGCACTGATACCGGCACTTGTAAATTCGGGACTGCCATGTGACAGGTTCTGCTTTGAAGGCTTTCTGCCCGTCAAAAAGGGAAGGAACAAGAAACTCACCGAATTGGAAGAGGAGAGCCGCACCATGGTTTTTTATGAATCTCCTTACCGCCTGGTAAAATCCCTTGAAGAGATGTCCATCCACTTCGGAAACGGAAGAAAAGCCTGTGTCTCCAGGGAAATCAGCAAGATATATGAAGAAAACAGGAGAGGCACACTGGAGGAACTGGCAACCTATTACAGGGAAAACCCCCCAAAAGGGGAGATAGTCATTACAGTAGCGGGAAAATAAAAGGGCGCCGCCCTGTTCACGCCAACGCCCAAAAAATTTTTTAGAACGGTGATAACCCGTCAAATCCAAAATCCTGGTCTCTATCCCTTTCCGGCACTTCCACACGGTCGAAATTCATCTTCGACTGGAATCTGGAACCGTTAACGTAACCTTCAGGTTCATCATATTCTATCAGCTCAACAAACTGAGCCTTGCTATCTATGAACCTAAGCCTTATATCATCAACAGGACCGTTACGGTTTTTGGCCAGGATAATCTCGGCTATACCTCTTGTAGATGTCTGATCATCAAATTGCTCTATGCCGAACTTCTCGGGTCGGTGAATGAAGACAACCATGTCGGCATCCTGTTCAATAGCGCCCGACTCGCGAAGGTCGGATAAAACGGGACGTTTGAATCCTCCGCGTATCTCTACCGAACGGTTAAGCTGTGAAAGCGCTATTATCGGAACATTCAACTCCTTGGAGATACTCTTGAGCATCCTGGATATCGCGCTAACCTCCTGTTCGCGACTGCCCGCGTTATCCGGACCGGTCATCAGCTGGAGATAATCGATTATTATTATGTCAAGTTTGTTCTGTGATGCCAACCTACGACATTTCGCCCTCAACTCGAAAGTTGATATCGCGGGGGTATCATCGATGAATATCGGAGCCTGCAACAGATCCTTGATGCCGATATCGAGTTGCTTCCACTGCTCCTCGTTCATGTTCCCGTTTATAAGATTGCGCATGGGGATATCTGTCTCGGCAACCATCAATCTGTTCACCAGCTGGATAGACGACATTTCCAGCGAGAATATCGCTACCCTTTTTCCGTGGTCAATCGCCATATTCCGGGCCATAGAGAGAGCGAAAGCCGTTTTACCCATGGAGGGACGAGCGGCCACAATGATCAACTCGGTCTTTTTCCAGCCAGAGGTAAGTCTATCCAACTTGGTGAACCCCGAAGGAATTCCCACCAAAGCATCCTCGCGCTCACCGGCAATCTCTATCTCCTTCAATGCCTCCTTAATCACGGCATTAATCGGGGAGACCTCCCTTTTTATATTGCCCTCGGAGATCATAAAAAGCTCGTTTTCCGAAAAATCCAGCAGGTCGGTTACATCTATCGAATCGTCGAACGCCTTTCCAAGAATTTCCGAAGATACCCTGATAAGCTCCCTTTGGATATATTTCTGGGCCACTATTCTGGCATGGTATTCCACATTCGCCGCGGAAACCACCTTTGAGGTCAAAGTGGCCAGATAGACAGGACCTCCAACTGCCTCGAGTTCTCCACGTGCCCTTAGTTCCTCGGTTACCGTAAAAAGATCCACGGGATACTCTTTGGCGGAGAGATCGAAAACAGCTTTAAAAATCTTTCTGTTCGCCTCTTTATAGAAATATTCGGGTTTCAGGATATCCAGTATAGTTATCACAGCCTCCTTTTCCAGCATTATCGCCCCAAGAACCGCCTCCTCCATATCAATCGACTGTGGCGGCACCTTTCCAAAATCCGGGATTACCGGAGCCGACAGTCGGCCTGTCTTTGTCTGTTTAGCCATTATTATATCGTTGTCTTTATGTGAATTATCTTATTATAAACAAAAAATCATATAATTCCAAAGTTATCAATAACAATCCTCCTTCGTTAATAAAAGAGAGCCTTATTACAAACAAGGGTATGTTAAAAACTTGTTGAAAAGCAAAATTGGCCTATAACGGTTGTAACTACGGAAGCAATGACTAACTTTACAGAAATTCTGTTGTAATGATTTCTTTTCCAAAAGCGAAGGTCAATCTGGGACTGCGTATTACCAGGAGGCGGATCGATGGATACCACGACATTGAGTCGATTTTTTATCCTGTAGGGCTGAGCGACGCTTTGGAATTTAAGGTGGCCCCGAAAGCGACAGCCGATGAGCTGACTGTAACCGGGCTACCAATTCCGGGATCGACAACCGATAATCTGGTCATCACGGCGGTAAAAATGTTGCGGAAAAAGTTCGATATTCCTTATCTGAAGATACATCTGCACAAAGCCATTCCATCTGGCGGCGGCTTGGGGGG
>JGI24710J26742_10003721_pt1 | contig 12833 bp, 3 predicted proteins | sample BioPla2DNA2_FD_26742 | JGI IMG/M metagenome (IMG submission 26742) | reverse complement strand
ATAATTTTATTACTAGTCTATAGTATGACCATATTATTTTATAATTTGTTACTTATTATTAATTTTACTGCCTAATAATATGTATTAGTAATTATATATTACAGAACTTAAATTATTCCAATACTCCAGGCTCAGGTCTTTTATATCCTTCAGGCAGGCTTGGTATTATTTCCCCAGGCAATACCTCAATATCGTCATTAGAATACTCTTTTGTAATAGTATTGTAAAATCCGTACTCATATTTTTTACCCTCAGTATTATTACCACCACTTGCGCTATCTTTAATTTTCTGTATGTCGTCATCCTCTATAATAGCCCCAGGATTTTCCTTAGCCCAGTTGTAGTATGCATCCATACCTTTATTGCCGTATAACAATAATGGGTTAACTAGTACATCATCCAGATACACTTCTAAATGTAAGTGTGGTCCAGTAGACCTTCCAGTACTTCCAGCTAGACCTATCTGTTGATACTGCGATACTTCGTCTCCTATTTTGACCTCTTGTTTACTTAAATGAGCATATCTAGTTAGTAACCCAGTCCCATGTTGTATATCTATAGCTTTTCCGTATCCATTAGTTTCGTATACATTAACTACTATACCATTCCATTGAGCTAAAATTGGATTCCCTTCCTTTGCTCTCAAGTCTATTCCTTTGTGAATACCTATTTTGCCTATGTCTATAGGGTCCCACCTACTGCCAAAAGGTGACGCTAGTTCAAATCTTCCTTTTACAGCAGATTCCATTTCACCACCAGCGTCACCAATGTCAAAGCTATCGTCATATTTGCTAGCTGTTTCTTGCACTTCCTTGTACAAGTCACTCCACCTGTTAGGTATAAATTCCAAATCTAATTGATACCCATCTGTTATATACTTACTTATTTCAGTATCCAAACTTCTGGTCTTTGTTTTGGCTGCTAACACTTTATTTACTGGTGCGTTAGTCACAAAACAGTCATATAATTCGTTGTTTGCTATTTCTATTCGTCTATATAAATCTAACTGTTTAACCTCTATATCTGGATTTTTTACTATTGCCTCTCCGAGCCTAAGCATCTCTGCTGCAACATTATTTAACTCTGCTGACAGATATTGTTCAGCCAATTCTTCAACCTCACTTTGTAGCATTTCTTCACTTAACCTCTGTCGTCCAAGTAATTCCCTTATATCGTTAACTGTTGAAGCATTTGATTTAATTATGTTATTTGTTGATAACAAAAATATTAAGAGTACTATTGAAAGTACTCTTAATATAATTTTATTGCTTTTAATTTTAATTCCCATAGACGACTCTCCTTTTCTATTAGTGCGTTCCTCTTATATCTACATCTTGTACAGCTGTTTTATTAGCCGAATAAACTGCAATTACTGGTGGTAAGTCGTTCCCCATTGTATATGTCTTACCTCCTAGTTTAATCCTTCCATTATTATTTTTATGTGAGTACCTCAGTACAAATGTATCTCCAATTGACTGTATGTCTGCTGTCATTAATATTACATGATTTCCAGTAGATAATTTGTTTATCTCATCTATTGTTGGGTTTTTACCATGCTCTACAATTACAGCTGAAGAAGGTAGTCCAAGTTTAAAGTGCCATCTCTGCGCAGAATACCACCAATCCTCTGCCTGTATTCTATTACCTATATTCATTAATTTTCCATAGGTGTATTCTGAGCCAATAAATGTCCTAGCTTTCCCAGACGGTACGAGCAGTTGAGCTGTCCCTAGTGTATAATATTTACCAACAGGCCTATCAAGCTCTCTAGTACCAGTAACGGCTAATTCTCCAGGGTATTCTGGGTCAGTATACCCTTTTATTTCTTCTGAATACTTAGCTGCTAGTGCATCTGTATGAGCTTTTTCTAAAATGTCATAATTCCTCCTAGCCGACTCTGCCACCCAGTCTAGATTCATTACATATGGATATAATCCTGATGTAATCTTTATATTTGTGATGTAAATGTTGGCTGGGTTGTATGTTGTTGTGTCGTTGAAAAATCTTAGTTTGCAGTTACTCATATTTGCTGATGATGAATTTACTTCCCATGACATTTTTTGTACAGTTTTATTTGCAACGGGTAACTTCTGAGGTAAATCATCTGGCCATAGGCCTACATCAAATTTTACATTGTCCTCGTCTGCCCAATACTCAAACTCTATTGTATATTTAACATCCTTGTCTAATTGAATATATGGTGACTGCGCCACAGGTACTCTAGCATCCTTGTTTAATCTGATAGCTCGTACAGTCTCTCCAGTATCTGGTTTAAGTGTGTTAACAATACTAGTGCCTGATAACTCAGCCCCAGGCATTTCAAACGACCCTATTGCAGATGAACCTGCTAATACATTTTCACCTTTGTCCCAACCAGGTTTGACTGCATCGAATATATTTATTGGTCTGTACATCCCTTCAGATACCATGTAAACGTCTACTGGTATTACCTCTCCTGTTGTTAAATCAAATGCGTAGTAGTAAGGTACTATTTGCATTTTTGTTCTATAGTTACCTATAGTAGATATATCTAGCAATACGTCGTACCCAGGTCTCATAGGTTGGCTCTGCAAAGGTATTAAATTATTCTTTTCAGGTGATAATGGTAATATAATAGGCTCTTTATATAACCAAGACTGTGTACCATAAGTATTCAGCCATTTTGTATCTTCTCCTATACTCTCTCCTCTTATATCTTCACTATAGGCTATGTACTGATTCTGCATACCTTCGTATACCTTCTTTACAACACCTTTTATTAACCATTCATCTCCAGGTACTGGAACCTTAAAGAAGTTAGAAAATCTATAATCCTCTGTATCATCTATTACTAAGTTGCCTATTCTACCTACCACATCTATGTATGTTGTGTGGTATGCTCCATGGTATGAGCTATAATTAGAAAATCTGTTTCTATTTGTATTATTAGTTATATTGTCGTTATTACCATTACAATTTATAGCTTCTACCTCATACTCTATTGCTGCACTTTTTGCCTCATAGTTTGCTAACACACAATAGAACTCGTAATATGGATATGTAGGTCCAGTTACAGGTAGCTCTATCCATTCCCCTGCTCTGTACAGTTTTCCATCCCCTTTGAATATTACATTAAACTCAAATCTCACTCTCTTTTCTCTTGTCCATTTAGTTGTATCCATGTTGTCTACATAGCCCCTACCTCTAATAGTAGTCAATGTTGAGAGCCCTGACACTTGCCCTTGGTTAAAATCTCCAATATTAGGGAAATATATTTTGAAGTCGTAGTCCATGTTTACGAACTTACCATTTGGTATGCTCTCATTATTTATAGTTGTTACTTTTGGCTTATAGTTTGCATGATTTGAGTCTACACAGCAAGCATCCCAGCATATATCATTTGAGCCATCGTAGTGCAAGCCATTGTGATGTGGCTCACTACAAAGTAGTACATTTTCAATATGACAATTCCTATTACACAGATGCATATTGTAGTATCCTGGTGTATTTATTAGGTTATGACATATAAATATTGGATTTGGAGACCCGTCAGGTAGATTATTTGGTATTCTTGCTGTGTTCTCTTTTATTTTATTTTCTACTACAGTTAAGTTGTTTGATGCCATTGCAGTAGTTATTTTTAGTACAGTTGTTAATTGTGTTATCTTAGCGCTACCATTACCTGAACGTACACCTGCCTGTGTTGTGCCTCCTGATACACCACCAATATAACCTGAACCACCACCACCACCAGCAGACCATCCAGAACCGTGATTTTGTGTAGAAGTACCACCGCCACCGCCATAGTAACCACCACCACCACCGCCACCACCAGCAGCGTTATAATTTGTACTACCATTACCACCTTGACCTAATGTACCATTAGTTGCACCTCTATTTGTGTAATATGCAGTACCACCAGCAGTTTGAGTACCACCTTTTCCACCATAACCTGAATTATAATCTTCACTTGCTGTACCTGATACACCACCACCTGCACCAGTTGCACCATCACGACCACCACCGCCACCACCACCAGCTACAATAACTCTATTTGCTAATGCTGTACCACCTATTCTAATATCCGTAGCACCACCACCGCCACCAGCATTTTGACTTGAACCTGAGTCTATACCACCTGCACCGCCACCATTCCAACCACCTGCTGATTTAGTACCTTGACCACCTACATAAATATTAAGTGTAGTAGTAGAATTTAAAGTAGTTTCACCCTTAGCATAACCACCTTTACCACCTGTTGTATTATAACCTGAGCCACCTTGAGCTCCCCATACCTCAAGCATGTACGCACCTGTATATTTGACTGTGAATGTTTGTACATCACCAGTATACTCATACGTTGTGCTTGTATTGTTAGCTACATCTGCTTCAGCACTCCCAAAACCGTATATCTCTATTTTAGATATTTTTACATTACCGCTGGCTGCATTTGAAAAGTCCCACCTTAAGCCTGTTATGTTGCCATTCCAGTTACTTTGTTTATCAAATTCTATTGTCTGTACTTGATTTGCAGTCATCGAAGTCATGTTATATTTAATGCTATTTGCTTCTGCATAGGAAGTACCAGTTTTTTTCCAGAATACCTGCCCGAGTGTGCCTGTTGAGTTATTGTCGAAATATATTTTCATGTATGATATAGCTGATGCATCTATATCTACACCAACTTCACTCTGAGGGTCGTTTCCTGTTATGCTGAATAGCAGCTTGTTGGTATTTACAGTAACGCTTGCCTTATTTGTTGCTTTAAATCCTTTTGTGTCTGTGCCGCTAAATGCCCATGTATATATTAAGTTATTTTTAACTATTTCTCTATATAATTCCTCTCCTAGTAGTTCTTTTACTTTTGTTATGTTTCCGTCTCTAAGTAAGTCCATAGCATATTCTATGCCTTCATTTTTAGGTTCTGTTATTTTTGCCATACCATTACCTGAACGTACACCTGCCTGTGTTGTGCCACCTGTCATATAATACTTTGACGCTACGTTATACCCACTAGGTTTGTGCGAAGTAGAGGTGAATACATAACCTGAACCTCCACCTGCACCTGCGTCGTCATAGTCATTGAAGTTTGGATAGTCATTTCCACCACCTCCACCACCGTACCAGCCGCCGCCTCCACCAGCTCGACCGTTGGCGTTAGAGCCTCCTGCAGCTCCACCATTTCCAAATGTTCCTGAACTAGCGTTACGCCCACCTGCTCCTCCTGCTGTTTGAGTTCCTCCGTAACCTATACCACCGTATCCGTTACCTCCGTTACCCCCTGAAGCTCCGCCACCAGAGCCTCCGATTCCATCACTTCGGCCTCCAAAACCACCGCCGCCACCTGCGACTAAAATTCTGTCGTAGAGTGTACCACTTCCAATACGTATGTCAGAAGCTCCTCCACCGCAACCCTCAGGCCTGTTACTTGTTGCTCCACCATTATACCCAGATGAACCTCCCACATATATGTGAATAACTTCGCCTGCTGTTAGGTTGACTGTTCCCTTTGCGTAGCCTCCCTTACCTGCTCGGCTGTCCCCTGCACCGCCTTGTGCTCCCCATACCTCTAATGTATATTTACCAGTTCTAGGTGCAACATACTGTTGACAATTTCCAGTATAGTTAAATGTCGTGATTTTTCCTGTAGTTGTACTCCCAACCCCAAGACATTCTATTGAATGCCTATGATAATTGAACCCGTCTGGATGTAATGTTACAGGTTTATAACAAGCACTGGTATGTTCTGACGTTCCACCTTTCTTTACTATTTTAAGATTATCTAAATAAAAGTCTGCTGGATAGTTATTATTTGCAGTCCAAGACCCTATATTAATGTAATTACCTACTCTATCAGCAGTTACTTCACGAGATTCATTTGTTCTTGTGAATACTTTATGCTCAACACCATTAACAAATAACTTATTATTATCAACATTACTGAAGTCAAATTCTATACCTAGTTTAATGTTTTTGTCTATTATATTTACATTTGCTTGTCTTTCTGCACCATTACCAGTGTTCCAACCTCCTATAGTCTGTCCTGATATAATATAAAAGTCATATCCAGCGAAACTTACTACCATTCTAGAAGCCGTACTGCTAAACGGTATTCTGAAATCTGCCTCAACATATAGTTTTGTATTTTCATTGTATGTTATTCCTAAGTCTGTAAGAGCAATACTCCATCTTACTCCTTTTGCTGACAGACTCTTTCCTGTTCCAAACCTGTTTACATTCTCTATTGTAAAGCCAGACGGTAAGTTATACATTATATTAGTTATCTTATTTATTGCCCCTGACTCAAAATCAAATGATGCAAGTACCCTATCCTCGTAATATGTACAATTGAGAACTCTAAATTCACATAATCCAGGGTCTCTCGGGCATATATTTAGTTTATTAATGTTATCCAATGTTTCTTCAGCTGAACCTATAGGCATGGTGCTCCTTTGGTCTCTGGATTCATCTAAGCCTACTACAGCTACGTCTTCAACAGATACAGGATTATGAACAACTATATCATTTACTTTACTGTGCTCAGGAGAATAAGTTGCCTTTTTAACATACCCATTTTTACCATATTTAGAGTTATAATCCGTTGAACGCAAAGCACCAACTGTTGATTCGTAATTAAGTATACTCTCCCAGAATGTTTCAGCGTTACCAGTTATATACTGCTTGTTTGGATTCGTCACTATCTGTGATATATTATCTTTATATAGCCTCAAGTTTGTGACCCTTGCAGGTCTAGTTATCCATTTATATGCCGCTTTATAAGATGTTGATACTTTTGCTGGGTCACTATCAAATTTTGTTGCTACCCTCTCACCTTTACCAGTCCCATTATATTTTGTTGTCATTGAAGCATAGTTTCCGTTGTATGACCCAATGTTAATTTGATATGGAGTCCACTGTGCTGCACTCTGAGTATTGTTATCCCACATTTCTTCCCTAGTTGCTACAACCTTATCAAAGTTTTGCTGAGTCTGTTTAGGTGTAGAATCTTTTTGGAAGTATATAACGCTTTGGTCCCCAGAAGAAGTCTGTAATATCAACATGTCAGATATAACTGTAGCTGTATTCAATGTCGTTCTATGCTCATTAAACTTCTTCCATTCTGTTGTTTGTATATCTTTAGGGTCTGCTACATTGCTCACACCAGTGCTAACTGTCCCTCTATTTCTATGATAGTTTTCCTCATTAGTGTATGCATCGTTAGTATACAGTATTCCAGTTGCCCACGAGTTTTGATGTCCATTATTAGCCACAGGATTCACGTTACTCCTATGACTTACTATACCATTACACTTATTTGTTCTTGTACCTTCATTCCAAACAACAACGTCATGTTGCTGAGGTTCAACAGTATATCTTAATCTCCCATGCTCACTATCGTTTCCATCATTTGCTGGGTTGCCAAGATCTGCTATATTGTAAAATATGTTAGGATCTCCTTGAATTATAGATGCTTTTATAGTGTCTGTTCCAGTTATTTCAGTCATTCCGTTAACTGATGCTTGGTCAATTTTCCATACATGTGCTTCTATTATTTTCATATGGTCATATGTTATACTTTGTTTCCATGTATCAAGTATAGGAGGCAACTCGTGCTGACAACAAGGTCCGCATACTTTATGCATTGGTATCGTATATGTCCAGTAACCACTATAACTATAACTATAACTACATGTACAGTGCCCACAAGTGTAAAAGCTTTCGCCCGAACCGTGACCGCTACATCCATGCGATACACTTACAGAAGAAGTGTCATGAAATACTGGTTGTACTGTTACAGACCTAGTAACCTTATCACTTGCTGAGGTATAAGTATATGTTTTAGGTCCAGGATTTGGAGGTGTCCACCCAGGAGGGCTACCACAACCACCACTACCGCTTGGTCCAGTTTGATACACTGTATCACTAGATGCTAAGCCTCCGTGATTGGGAGCACCACCTAAACCCTTGGCTGTGTCACCATCTTTGAATTCGCATGATGTACCGCTGTATTCTGACCTGTAAGTTCTTTCTGTTTTTGTATCTTGTACATATTGCAGTTTTACCTCTACTATAAATTCACTTCCGCCAGATGAAAAGTATAATTTTTCAGTAGTTGGCACACCAGCCATAGCTTCAAATGATTCATTGTAAGGAGAACCTTCCTTTATTTCTGCATAAGCTACTGGATTTGAGTTGTAGAAAACTATTTGGTCTAACACTTTTACTCTTTTAAATGAGCATGTGTCAAACCCAGTTAGTTTAGTTGTATTACCGTTAGCTGTTATATCTAGTTCAACATCATACCTAAATATCTTTGTTTCACCTTTAGCTATCTCATATTCTGCAACGCTTGAGTCAATTATATCTATACTACTATTTCCTTGTATAAATGTTAAAAATTCACTTCCAGTGAATTTCTTAGCGGTAACACTATAATTTGGAGTATATGAACCACCGCTTGGTGTCCTCGTTATCTTAACCATAACATCTATAGTTTTATTATTTACATTAGCATAGTCTGTTACAGGTTTCCATGTTGATATTTTACCAGCGTCAGGTACAATATCTATTTTAATATTAGCTACCCTACCTATCTTAGGTGTTTCAACCACTTCTTCATCAGGTGTTGCGTCTACTACCATTTCTAAGCTCTTAGAACCAATAGGTGCGGTAAGTAATAGCATAAATCCCGATATGCCTTTTTCACTAATTTGTAATGCGTCAAGTACAGATATCTGAGTTGATTTAGTCGCCCATACGACATATCCATCTCCTGTCTTTATTCTATATTTAGCCATAGCACTCAATCCGTAGTAGAATCCGTTTTTTCTGTTTGCCGTGTTAGTTATTCTGTTGAATGTTGGACTGGCTTTTATAGATTGATTTATACTACCCTCTAAATTTTTATATGTATTGTTTCCACCAGCAGGTGCTGTGGCTGCAGGTACTATTGCATCATAAAATGGTCCGTTAACCATATATGCTAGCTCTGCACCAGAGACATAGTTTAAATAGTCTATTGTACGTGTTATTATATGACCAGTAGCCTGATTAGTTGGTTCACCAGGGTTTACTGCAACTGAAGTTGTTATTACAAATGTTACTGGTGTTTCAGTTAAATTTCTACCTGTTATCCAATCGTCTATAGCGCTCGCTACCTCAGCCTTACCTTGATGCTCATTAGGGAATATTTCATAATACATAAGCAGTAAGTCTAATATTCTGAGCTTATGCTCGTATTGTTGTTCTGGTGTCCATTCAGATACCTTATTTAAGTCAAGACCAGTAGGATTAGTTAACTGTTCTAGCCTGTTCTTAATATCCCATGTACCACTACCAGTTTTTTGTAGTATCCAACTCCATACTTGCATACCACCGTAAGTATCATTGTTTATATAATTTTTCCATGCTCCATTTGCAAGTTCAGATATTGTATCAAGTGTGTATGTTGTTTTTAAACCGTTGTAATATTTACCACCACTAGGAAATGAAGCGCTTGCTGTAGGATTTACTGGACTTGTTTCCATTACCTTTATTCTAGCTAAGTAACTATTATCACCAATACATTTTAGTGATTTATTACTAGGGTTGTACCAACCTAATACAAACTTTCCATTATATCTGCTTTCCATAAGGCTGTACATATCTCTAGACGTGAAGAATAAAGAGTTTCCGCCGTTGCTTATAAACTTCTTCTCAAATTTATCTAGTACCTTATTCTTACCATTTTCCATTTCGACGTATGTATCTTTATCCCTCTGAATACCTACCTCAAATATTATTTCATCAAGTCTCGGTATACCACAATCATTTGTAATTGAGCCTTGATTTATTAGCGTTGTAGTTTCACCAGCTACTAACCCTGCGCCATAGGATACCAATGTATTTTCTACTAGTGATATCATTGTTATCATTGTACATAAAATTAGTATAATTGACAGGTATTTCTTGCTTTTAGTTTTTTCTATTATTTTTGTCATATGCTCACTCCCCTATCTTATCAATAGCCAGATTAGTTCTTAATACATAAAAAATGAAACAATCTTCTTCTTTATTACTGTCCCAATTGTAATATGCCCCATTACCATAGTTATATTTTACACTCTTTTTGTACTCTTTATCTTCATCTAGCGCCATTCCTATTCTGGCTTGTAGTATGTTTAGACTTTTGTTATTTCCGTCATTTATATTACTATCATATACTGCAAAGTTATATACGCTACTATCAATTTCAGACTGGTATACTCCATATATCGTCACAGCGTGTATCCCATCCTCATTACTCATTACACATAATACAGTGTTGCCACTTTGCAGTTCTTTTAGTATGTTATTTAACGAATCCACATTATCACTAGTTGAGCCTACTGCTATATTATTTATGCTCATATCTAGTATTGTATTGTTTAAATGATTTATTATTCCAGCGTACTCTTTATCAGGTCTTGGTAATAATTTAGTGTCAATTGGTTTCCTACCGTCAACTTCTGTATCTAGTAGTCTTTTACTTCTAAATTCTATATTACTTATCTTCTCTTTACTGAACTCAGTTATGTCATAGCTGTAATCTAGGGGTGCTAACCATTTTAATTCATATGCGTCCAATATATTTTTATAGCTGCCTATATCAACCCCGTTAAATTTTGCACTTACTACTGCTGCTTGGCCTATTGAAGCCGGTCCATTATCCATATCCCATATTGTTTTAAATGGAAATATATCTTCTACTATGCTAAATTTTGTCTTGAAGTTATTTCCACTGAATATCTTGTTATATTGCTTTACACCCGTAGTTGTATCAATTAATTCATTTGCTATCAAATTATTATCTATATACCTATACTTTATTTCCTCTAGCACAAAATTACTAGTAATGTTAAAAGCTACAACCACAGTGTCTCCGTATATATTTGTCTCTATAATATCACCTTTTTTAGTGAATTTGACATTTCTAAAACCGTTATACTCACTGTCGTATGTCAAAATTGTCTTTGCATATTTCATATTTTTAAATATTACTTTCCCATTTCCATTGTATATTTTATATGCTCCTACTATATGTTCTTCCTCTACACCTAGTGCTTTAACAAGAGTACTTATCTCTATTTTTTCTGCTAACATATGTTCTTGTGTATCTGTCGCATTTGCTTTATCGTTCTTAACATTAATTCCTTTGTTTCTATTTTTTATTTCCTGTATAACAGGAATATTTTGCTTATCTATCCATACCCCTTGGCTTACAAACTGCTTTTGTCCTTTTGTAATTTGTGACTTTGCTGCTTTACTCTTGACACTCTTGTATATCCAAACTGATGCCAAAGCCATTATTATAGATGCTATTATTATGCAGCTGACTATAACTATACCTTTAGTTACTTTTTTTGTGAGTTCTTCTTTATCAGTCTGTGCGAACTTCTTTGCCTTATCTTTGTATTCCTCTGATATGAATAATTCTTCCTTATCGCTATTCTTCTTGTTAGGCTCGTATAATTTTAAAGCGTCCTCATCCTCTATATTATCTATTATTCTCTCTATACTTCTGCCTATATCCATATCTATTCCCCTTTGCTTACTGTCAATAGAAATCATATATATTCATTACTTTGTTATGGATTAAGCATTAAAATAAGACTATAGTTATATAACTATAGTCTTATTAATATTGACTAGAATGCTTTTGTACAGTACTTAATTTATACAACTTGTGCGTAACAAGTATTGGTAACTACCCAATCTTCGCCTCTCATTTTGTTTTTACTCTTGTATGTGAAATCTTTACAGATTGCTAGATGTAGTCCAATTGACCCATAGTCCAATCTGTTTTTACCTATGATTCCAGCATCAACATATATGACTTCTATTTTTTGATACTTGAAAACTTTAATATCAGCTGCGACGGTTTCTCTTAGCCTTACGGTATTTGGCGAAGGCCACTTGGCTACTTCCTCTTCATCTGTGATAGTTTCATCAATCAACGCTTCATTAATGTTTATCATAGCTGTTTTACTACCCGTTTCCTTGTAGCAAGTCACAAGTGCTTCTACTTCAGGAACTGTGAGTACTCCATCTTTTCCGTCTATCATATATGGAGCTACAGTGATTTTACCACTATCCAATTTAACTAGCCCAAGAATGATTGAGCCCGATGTGTATAATTTTACTTTATACTTACCATCTACGTCATACCAATTATCTGTGATTTCTTTTATCATATTTGCAAGTATATCTTCACTTTCGCTAGTAGCTCTTGCTCTACAATACACGTATAGTATTGGTAAAACTATTGCATTTCCATAGTGCTCAAAGTGTGATATAAACTCTATCAGCTTCTCGGCTTTTGACTTCTCTATATTCTCAAAACCACCTAGCATCTTTTTTATTATTTCTGTGTATAATCCAATTTCTCCAACGCAAGAGCTTTGCTTCATTAGTACACTCTTTGTGGGGTGTAGCAGCTGTATACAGTTCTTTTCTGTGTTTATGTATACTTTATAACTGTCAACTACCTCCTCTTTAGGTGGTATATACTTCTTTATTTCTTCTAGTTCACCAGTATGCAGTAGTAACTTCTTTTCCACACCGTCTACACTTACTACGATGCTATCAGTACCTACTGGAATATGGAATGGCATTGATTCCCTTCTCTTTACTATTTCGAAGTCCCCTATGAATTTTCCGCCTTGTAAGTCATCGTTTACCATGCACCATTCAAGTTGCCCAGTGCTTGGTCTCACGGATTTTACATATAGAACATTCTCTCCGAACATAACGTCGTATACTTTTGCTTTAAGTGCCAGGTCTCCTTTATAAGTGCTAATTCTCATAAAATCTTCTTTGCTTAGAGCACTTAAATG
>JGI24710J26742_10003719_pt1 | contig 12842 bp, 12 predicted proteins | sample BioPla2DNA2_FD_26742 | JGI IMG/M metagenome (IMG submission 26742) | reverse complement strand
AACATATCCAGCAGGCAATTTATAATTTCTATTTAGCAAAGTCAAGTTCCATTTGCTCTCGTTAATTGTAATTTCAACTGCTTCTACAAATTCGCTTTTTGTGTTTTGATTATTTTTTGTTACTGTCTGCGGTTCTTTTTTTTGAGTTGTTTGAGTTGTTTTGCTAGGCTTTTCCTCTTTAGAATCTTCTGTTTTTTTTAGCAAAATTACACTAACCACTGAAACGGCTACAACCACAACAATTAAAATCATCCATAGATTTTTTTTGCTTTTCAATTTTACACTTCCCGTCTTTTTAAACATCAAAGTTCATCTACACTCTATTTAAACAACACCTTTATTCAAAACGATTATATATCTTGTTTTTTATAGTGTCAATAAAATTAAAAATTACTTTTCTTGCAAACAAATCCGTATAAGCAAAAAAATTGCTGGCAATACTAACAGCGGAGGTGTTTTGACTTGATTAAAAAAAATAATAGCTTTTACAAAAAAAAGAGCCTGTTTGCATCTAAAGGTTTTTACATTGCACTTTCTCTTTGCGTAGTTGCCGCAGGTGTTACTGTTTTTACCATTGTCGGTTCGCCCGAAAAAGTTCCAGATGAAGAGGGCACATCAATTGTTAAAACTACAGAAAATAATGAAAAACAAGCACGAGCCAAGGCAACTGGTGTTGCAGATGACAGGCAAAATACAACACAACCGCCTGAAACTACAACCGTTCCCGAAGAGCCAAAAACCACAACCGCCGACCCATATGCTCAAAATGTTCCGTATAAGACGCAATATGTTTTACCACTGTCTACTGCTATTTCAAAAGATTTTAGCAACGGTGAGCTAGTTTTTTCTAAAACTACAAACGACTGGCGAGTTCATCAAGGAATTGACTTTAGTGGTGCTTTGGGTAGCAATGTCAAGGCAATTAGCAGTGGTGCTGTGACAAATGTTTTTGACGACACCCTTTGGGGCAAGGTAGTTGAAATCAACCACGGAAACGGGCTTGTCGCTAGGTATTGTGGGCTTGCAAGCGTTGGTGTTAAGACTGGCGACAGTGTTGAGAGTGGTGCCGTTATTGGCAAGCTTGGTGAAGTTCCAATTGAAAAAGCGGAGGTTGCACACTTGCATTTTGAAACAAAGCTAAACGGAAAATATGTAGACCCACTTGCAGTTATGAACAAAACTGGAGAGAGCGCACAAAAAGCTATGGCTGAATAAAAAGTAGTTTTGGGCAGAAGTTTTTCTGCCCATTTATACTTACAATTATTTTGTTACGATTTTTAGCGTTTTTCCTGCATAAATTAGGTTTGGGTTTTTGATATTATTATCGCTTGCAATTTTTGACACGCTTGTATTATATCTTTTTGCAATTGCCCAGAGCGTGTCACCTTTTTTAATTGTATAACTTATCATTTTTTGACTTGTTTGTGGTGGTTTTTGCAAAGCACTGGACGAAAATATTTTTAGATTTTGACCTGCATAAATTAGATTTGGATTTTTGATATTATTATCGCTTGCAATTTTTGACACGCTTGTATTATATCTTTTTGCAATCGCCCAGAGCGTGTCGCCTTTTTTTACAACATAATTTACATACTGATTTGTTGTGTTGCCAAGGTTTTTTATTAATAGTCTTTGACCTGCATAAATTAGGTTTGGATTTTTTATTGAATTTAGATTTACAATGCTTGACACAGTTGTGCCGTATTTTATTGCTATCGCCCACAAGGTATCGCCTTTTTGCACTACATAATAATTCTTTTTATTTTCATCATCTGGTTTTTGTGGCACGGCGGAACTGTTTGCTAAAAATATATCGCTCGTGAAATAATCTTTGTCAACAAGGGTGTTTATCCCATTTACTGTTCCTTTGCTTGTATATTGCCAGCCAACCCACTCGCTCCACAAAACAGAGTCTGAAGGCTTTGCAACATCCCAGTGCGCTACCCATAGCGGATATTTTGTTAGCTCTTTTTGAAGAATACTACTTGCTGTATACGCATTTGCATAAATTACCACTTCTTTTTTGCTAAGCTCCTCCACTTTTTGCGCAAAGGCAAGTGTAATTTCATTTATTTGACTTTTTGTTAGACTTTTAAANTCTTCAAAATCTACTGCAAGCTTACAATCCGGTTCTTTTCCGGCTATTGTTGATACAAAAAACTGTGCTTGATTTTGCGCCTGCAACACATTTTCCGCTGTTACAAAATGATAAAAACCAACCTTTAGTCCTGCACTTTTTGCATTTGCATAATTTTGATTAAGATAAGGGTCTACATAACTACTACCGAGGCTTGAACGAATATAAACGATATCTATTCCGCTTTGTTTAACTTTTTTAAAATCTATCTCACCTTGATATCTACTAACATCTATTCCATTTAAAATTTCGCCCTTTGACGCCTTTAGTGCAAAAGCAATGCTAGACAATGAAAAAATCAACGCAACACAAACTAAAATTGAAATTACTTTTTTCATCTTATTACCTCCTCCCAAAAAATGTTAGAACACTAGCTGTATTATCATTTTATTTTCAGGAGGACAACTTTGTGAATCTTAATATAAAAAATTCAATATAGATATAACACTCATTATTCAAGAGCTTTTTGCATATAAATATTTTATAAAAGTTGAAATGGGTGAGAAAATGAAAAATTTTTTACCGGAAGGCTCTTTAATAGACACAGCACAGAACAAACACGCATTATCATCGCTTGCAAATTTAAAACTTGCACATCAAAAAGGCACTATCCTTGAGGCTAGGGTTTCACTGTGCGACAAGGATCATAACTTGCATATGATGCTTGGCGACACTCCTGCAATTGTTCCAAAAGTTGAAGGTGCTTTGGGTATGGACGACGGAAGTGTGCGTGATATTGCTGTTATTTCAAGAGTTAACAAGCCGGTTTGCTTTAAGATTATTGATTTTGATAACGATGAAAATGGAAACACCAGAGCTGTTTTAAGCCGTAGGGCTGTGCAAGCCGAATGTGTTGAACAATATATTTCATCGCTTAGGTGTGGTGATGTCATACCCTCTTGCGTTTCGCATATGGAAAAGTTTGGAGTGTTTTTAGACATCGGCTCTGGAATCAACGCACTTATGCCTATTGACAGCATATCAATTTCTCGCATACCGCATCCAAACGCAAGATTTGTTCAAGGAGAAAACATAAAAGCCGTTGTAAAAGGCATTGATGAATTTGGCAGAATAACTCTGTCACACAAGGAGCTTTTAGGAACTTGGGAGCAAAATGCACAACTTTTTTCAGCTGGAGAAACTGTTCCTGGAATTGTTCGCTCTGTTGAAAAATATGGCATTTTTGTTGAACTTACACCAAACCTTGCAGGGCTTGCCGAATTTTCGGCAGGGGTTAGCGCTGGGCAACACGCGAGCGTTTATATAAAAAGTTTGAACCCCGAGCGAATGAAAATAAAGCTAATAATTGTGGACTGTTTTGACGCAAATTATCCTCCCGCTCCTTTAAATTATTTTACAGACAGCCTACATATAAATCACTGGCTATATTCTCCCGAAAGCTCACAAAAAGTTATTGAGTCTTATTTTGAGGATTTTGAAAAATAGCTTTGCCTGTTCATACTATATTACCAAAACAAAAAGCTACCAGCAGTTTGATATGCTAGTAGCTTTTTGTTTTATTTTTTTATTGTTCTTTTTCTTCAATAGTAATTTCACTGCCCATTTTTATTGTTGCACCTTTTATCACCTTTGCAAAGGCACAGTTATGTGGCAAACTGCACTGGCTATTCGCCGTAATCAAGGGGCATTCTGGATAGCACTTTTTTCCCCTTTGGACTATTTCTATCTGGGCTTTTCCAACCTTTAGCTTTTGCCCAACTTCTAGCGTTTTGTAGTCAAGACCTGTAGTTAAAAAATTGCCTATAAATTTTTTTGTGCAAAGTCCGTCAAGCTCTTTTATTGCATTTGATACATCAATATCAAGTAAGCAAATCTGTCGCTCTCCATCGCCTGCAAACCTATCCCCTACAAGTCCATAATCTTGTTTTAGCTCTACTGATTGGGGATAATAATACCCACCATCTACTGCTAAAACAACTTTTTCAAGTTTTATCATTTTTTAAATCTCCCTATTAAAAACACCTGATTTGCCACCATCTTTATGTAGCAAAAAAACCTCGTCAATTCGCATCGTTCTATCGACCGCCTTACACATATCATAAATTGTAAGTCCTGCCATTGTCGCTGCCGTTAGCGCCTCCATTTCAACTCCGGTTTTGTAAGTACACTGTGCTGTTGCAAGTATTCTAACTTGTGTTTTATTAATTGGTTCAATGTCTATTGTTATTTTTTCAAGCGGGAGCGGGTGGCACATCGGAACAAGGTCGCTTGTTTTTTTTGCTGCCATAATTCCTGCCACTCTTGCACACGCAAAAACATCTCCCTTTGGCATCTTTCCTGCCACTATAAGATTTAGGGTGCTATCTTGCATTGTTACAACGCTTTGTGCTTTTGCAACTCGCCTTGTGTGCATTTTATCCCCAACATCTACCATTCTTGTGTTGCCTTTTTCATCAATATGAGTAAGCTCCATAAGCTAAAACTCCTCCTTGATTTCGCCTGCAAAGTCTGTGTTATATCCACCCAACTTTTCAAGCCTTTTTTTCAAATCATCTCCTGATAGCACCTGTAAAAATTTTTGCACATTTTCATTATCAAGTGCTTGTTTTGAAATTAAAAAATCATATTCCTCATTACAAACAGGAATAAAATCCAAATCATAGGTTTTTGATGCTGAATATATTCCAAGCCCTGCGTGCGCAGTTTTTGCAGCTATTTGAGCCGCAACTCCAGTGTGAGTAAACTCCTCACGCTCATAGCCGTAGATTTTTGATTTATCAATGTTTTTTTGACTGCAAAGATAGTCAAACAAAATGCGAGTGCCTGAACCCTTTTGCCTGTTTACATAGGACAAGTTATTTTGCGCTATATCTTCAATGCCCTTTATTTTTTGGGGGTTTGATTTTTGCACCATAATTCCCTGAATTCTTTTAACGCCTCGCACCAAAACTACTTCACCATTTGGAAAATATTTTTTTATATATGAAACATTATACTCCCCGCTTTGCTCATCTAGCAAGTGTACGCCACCCAAATGCGCCTCACCACGCTTGACTGCCATAATCCCACCCATACTTCCGGTGTGACTTGAGGCAACAAAGCAGTTGTTATAATTTATTTTTAAAATGTCAGTAATTTCGTCAATCAGCGGGTCGTGGCTACCTATTATCGACATCGTGTTTCTAAGCTCTTTTTCACTTCTAAGCAAGTTTACACGAACGATTTGCCCCGCCTCATAACCCTCACAGTCCTGTGGCACATCAATTATTCCGTCAGCCTTAACAAAAGAGGTTACAACACCCGCTCCCCTTGATAGTGGAACTGCTGTGTACTCACCTTTTTCGTTTATTCCAACACGAGTACGCACAAACTCACGATATTTAAGAGATGAGGTCATACGCCTACCTACCGTTGCATTTACAACATTATTATTGTCTAANTTCTGCTTGCAAAGTCGCTCAATTANAGGCTTTAAAATATGCTCTAAAACAATTATTCCAGACACTGGATACCCAGGAACACCCAAAATGGGCACAGAATCTGCGTAGCCTAAAATTGCCGGTTTGCCTGGTTTTATTGCAATGCCATGATACAACACTTTGCCAACATTTTCAACCGCAAGTCTTGAAAAATCCTCTGTTCCGGCTGAAGAACCTGCGTTTAAAATAACGACATCGCACTCATTTACTGCCTTTTGCACGGCATTTATTATAAGCTCTTTTTCGTCCAAAACAATTGGATAAGTTTTTGCTTTTGCCCCCCAAGTATTTAAAATTCCACTAAAAATCGTAGAGTTAAATTCTATTATTTCGCCCTCTTTTGGGTTTTCGCTCGGCGGTATTATTTCGTCACCTGTTGGAATAATTCCCACAACGGGAGGTTTTACAACGCTAAGGCTCATCACTCCACCCGCAAGCATAGCGCCCATCGCCGCAGGCGTTACCTGTGTAAATGACGGCAAAATCATATCACCCGCACAAATATCCTCACCAATTTGCCTTATATGTTGCCACGGAACAGCACAACTGTGCAAAACCACACTGCCATCATCACCCTGTGACACATCTTCTATCATCACCACGCTGTCAAACTCTTTTGGCAACGGGTCACCCGTATCAACATAGGCAAAAAGCTCTTTTTGTATCGTCACTGGCGTTGTTTCTGTTGCTCCAAAGGTATACGATGCTTTTAGCGCTATTCCATCCATTGCACAAGCATTATAATGTGGGGCGCAAATTTTTGCATACACTGCTTTGCTTGTAATTTTTCCACAAGCCTCACTTACTGATATTTGCTGTGTTTTATATTTCATTCCCAAATTTTCAAGCACTGATAAATATTCTTCCACTGCTTTTTCAAGTGGTGTGTTTGTCAAATATTGGTACGCCATTTTTCTACCTCCAAGCATTTTAAAAACTACTAAAACAGGGTTGTTTTTCTAAGCCATCTTTTTAAATTTCTACTTGATAAAATTAAAAACCACTAAAGTAATGTTACTGTTACTAAATCATCTTTTGACAACCCTTCACAATCCCTATCAATTACTATATATCCTTGAGCCTTTGCAAGCACGCTAATCAACCCTGATTTGTTAAAAATAGGCTCTGCTAAAAGCTCTTCATTTTGCTCAAAAACTCTTACTGGCACACATTCTTGTCGACCGTGATTTGATGGAATTGGGGCTGTAAGTTTTGCCACTGTACTGTTTCTAAATTCTTTTGCGTTTTGAATTTTATAAAGCATTGGACGAATAAACAAATCAAATATAAAGTATGACGCAAGTGGATGACCAGGAAGACCGAACACTGATTTTTCGCCAATTTTTCCAAAAATTGTAGGCTTGCCGGGTTTTATTGCAATACCGTGAAAATAGACTTCTCCGAGGCTTTCAAAAACCTTTGCTGTTGCATCTTTAACCCCAACAGAGCTACCTCCCGAAACAAGCAGAACATCACAATCTTTTAGCGATTTTTGTACCGCTGTTTGAAGTGCTTTAAAATCATCCTTTACAATTCCAATTTTTACAGGCTCGCACCCTGCACTTTCAATCGCACTGCAAAGCACATAGGTATTTACATCTCTTATCTGCGATTTTTTCAATGGCTGTGTTATGTCTATTAGCTCGTCACCCGTTGAAATGACACCTACCCTAGGTCTTTTGCAAACCATAACCTCGCTTATTCCAAGTGCTGACAAAGTGCCTATATCCTTTGTTTGCAAGATGGTGCCTGCAGTTAAAATAATTTGGTCTTTTTTTACATCGTCACCTCTAAAAATTATGTGCTGTGACGGTGCGCTAGGCTTTAACATTGCCCTTGTATTGTCGCCAAAATCCTCGGCATATTCAATCATCACCATTGCGTTTGCACCTTTTGGAATTTGCCCACCCGTCGGAACATATGCGCAACTTGACTTATCTATTTCAAAGTCTGGCTCTTGACCCATTTCAACCTCACCTTTATAGTCTAGTATTGCAGGAATTGAGTCACTGCAACCAAAGGTTGACGATGCTACAACCGCATAGCCATCAACTGTTGAGCGGTCAAAATCTGGCACAAACTCGTTTGAACAGATGTCGCAAAACAGCACTCTGCCAAGCAAGTTATTTATGCTCACTATCTCGCAGATTTTTTCATAACTGCTTATGTTTTCGTTTATTATTTGCGTTGCTTGTTGTGGTGTTTTTACAGTTAACATATTCTATATCCTCGCACATTCGCCAGTTGTTCCCATTAAAATTTCTATTCCGTGTTCAAGCTCTTTGATTATATATTCTAAGCTTTCTTCCACCGCTTTTGGACTGCCTGGCAAATTCACTATTAATGTTGATTTTCTAATTCCTGATACTGCTCTTGAGAGCATTGCTCTTTTTGTAATTGTCATTGAATAAAATAGAATCGCTTGCGAAATTCCCATTGCCATTTTTTCACAAGCAGCGATTGTTGCCTCTGGAGTTACATCTGATTTTGAAAAACCTGTTCCACCCGTTGTAAATATTACATCTGCAATGTTTTCATCACAAATTTTTTCAAGCTCGTTTTTTATAGTTTCAAAATCATCGGGCAAAATTTTATATTCGGTAATTTCATATCCGTTATTTGCAGTTATTTTTTTTATTACCTCTCCGCTTTTATCCTCTCTTTGCCCACGAGAGCCTTTGTCACTGACTGTAATTATCCCTGCGCGAAGGGGTTTTTGCACTATCATTTCATCGCCGACGCTAATTGTCCCCTCTTTTAATACGACTGCAAAAACGCCTTCCCTCGGCATTATGCACTCGCCCATTTTTTTATATATTTCGCAGTAAGAGTGACACTCTTTGCCTATTTGCGTCATTTTTAGCACCACATCACCAGCTTTTAAAATTGTTCCCACTGGTAATGATTTAAAATCTACGCCCTGCACTACAAGGTTTTCTCCAAAATCTCCGTGACCTACATTTGCACCTTTTTTGTTAAATTCTAAGACCCTGTCATAGGATAAAAGGCTGACTTGCCTGTGCCAATCACCTGCGTGAGAATCATCTTTTAGACCTCGATTTGTAAAATATGCTGTTTTTATATCGTGCTTTTGCGTACCCTTTTTTTCGCTAATGCAAACGGCTTTTACAACTCCCATTTTTATCCCCCTATCTGCGACATATTTTTGCCTTCTTTATTTTTTATAATATCTTTTGAGAATGAGTGCTTTTGAGGTTTTTTATATACCGCTTTTTTTATAATTTCTTCAAGTTCTTGGCCTGTTGCACCGTTTCTTATTGGTGTTTTTAAATCTGTGCCAACATCATACTGCAAGCATAATTTTAAAAATCCATCTGCCGTGAGCCTTACTCTGTTACAGCTGTCACAAAAGCAACCAGACACTGCGCTAATGACCCCAATTCGCCCTTTAAACCCTTGTATTTTGTAGTATTTTGCCGGCCCGTTTCCATAGATTTTATCATCAATTTGTATTGTTTTAAACCTATTTTCAAGCACACTTAAAATTTGCTGATTTGAAACCCATTGTGATTGTTGCCCCATACCGAGTGGCATCATTTCGATAAACCTTACATAAATATTTTTATCCTTTGCACGTTGTGCAATATTGCAAATTTCATCATCATTAAAACCCTTTATAACAACGCAATTTACCTTTGTACAAATACCTGATTTTTCGCAAAATTCAATAGCATTTAAAACCTTTGCAAGCTCATTTTTGCCCGTTATTTTTTCATATTTCCCGGCACTTAAAGTGTCAAGGCTTATGTTTATGCTATCAAGACCGCAGTCTAAAATCTCTTCCCTGTACTGCTCGACTAAAACTGCGTTTGTTGTCATTGTAATGCTTTGTATTTGCCCTGTTTTATGCAGACTTTTAATAAAAGGCAGTACACCTTTTCGCACAAGTGGCTCTCCACCCGTTATTTTAAACTTATTTACTCCTAAATTTGTGCAAGCAAGAGCAATTTTAGAAATCTCTTCAAACCGTAAAATATCGCTATGCTCTAGGCTTTTTACACCATATTCTGGCATACAATATTTACACCGAAGGTTGCAACGGTCGGTTACAGAAATTCTCATATAGTCTATTTTTCGTCCAAACGAGTCCTGCAAAAAGCATTACCTCCTTACCCAAAACATAAGGCTAGATACCCTTTATTATACATTAATAATAGTGCAAATTCAATAAAAATAGGACGCAAATACAATGCCTTACATATTTAGAATAGCTAAAACCTCTCCACATAAGCTATGCAGAGAGGTTTTAATTTTAATTTAAAAAATATGCTTAATTCTCGTTTTGTTGCTGGGTGACTTGAGTCAAACTATTAAACTGCTGTATTCCACTGTCTAAAGTTTCTTTTGTACGTTTATAAGACGCTCTTGCACTCGACTGGGTTTGCGTGGTCAGACCAAGTCCTTGCGTTGTATAAATTATATTATCAAGCGGTATTATTTGATGAATTTTTTTAGACTCAACAGTTGCAATATTTACCCAAGTTGGAACATAATCAAGATTTGTTATTTTTACTTCACCGTTGCTATATTTTGTAAATGTTGTATAGAGCAAAACTCCATCTTCTGTGTGACCTGTTTTAAGGCCCATTAGTGCTTTCCTTTGATTTGACAACGCATTTCCCATTGAATAAAGGCAGGGCATTACATTGCCTGTGGTTTCGCTCTTTATGATTTCAAGTGGTTGAATAACGTGTGGATGGCTACCGATAAGAATATTAATTCCCAAATCGCACATCTTCTTTGCAATCTCTTTTTGAAAATCATTGGGGCTTTTTTGGTACTCAGTTCCCCAATGAATATAAAGCATTATTGCTTGCGCTCCGTCATTTTTTATACTGCCTATTTTCTCTTCAACGCTTGCATAAAACTCATCTAATTTGTCATAGTTAAATGTGTTTACAAGGTCGCTTGCCTCATCACTTAAAAAGTTGCCATTTAGAGATTTTTTGCCTGCAGAGTCTGGTTGGGTTTCATATGTATAATTTAAAAATCCGATTTTTATTCCATTAATTTCCCTAACAGCATAAGGTCTATCCGTCACTTTTGCCCTTGTTCCTGTTGACAAAACACCTTTTTGTGCAATGACTTGCGGTGTGCGCACAAGCCCATCCATTCCTGTGTCATAGGCGTGATTATTTGCAGTTAAAATCATTCCAAATCCCGCACCCTTTAATGCATCAATTAACGAATCAGGAGTGTTAAACAAAGGAGGTCCAGAGTACTTTTTGCCAGCACCACCCAGAGTTGATTCAAGGTTGCACACGGCAAAATCTGCCTCTTTTATTTTTTTATCAATAAAGCTAAAACTTTGGCTAAAATTATATGTATTATCCTGTGTGAGCGCACCTTTAAGCAGTGGCTCGTGGATTAAAACATCTCCCGTGCTTAGCACCTTTGCAGTTGTAACAGCCGTTACTTTTGCCTCACCTTTTACTTTATCCTCATCGTTTTTTTGCGTTTGTGAGGTGGCAGGCTTTGGACTTTTATCCTCTGCTTTTTTCTCGTTATTTCTAATTATCAGCAGTGCCACTGTTGACGCTGTGACGCAAAGCACCAAAACCACAAGACTAACAAATCTAAATAATTTTGGATTTTTTCTTTTGCTATTATTTTTTGGAGCTTTATTGTAATTAAAATTTACGTTATTCGCCTGCCTATTTGGTGGCATATTTTGTTGCCCACCTTGCCTGTTTGGCGGTCTTTGGGGTGTATATTCTTGTCGCCTATTTCTGTTATTCATCCTAAACCTTCCATTGTTTTTATAAATAAACTAGTCTAAAAAAGTTTTTGCAATCTCTTCTAATTTTTCTAGTGCCTCTTGCTTTATTTCTTCTTGCTCGTCACGCCTTACCTCAATTAAATCGGCAACAACTTCACTAACATCTGTTATTCCGTTAAGTGCCAATGCTCCACGAAGCCAAGATACTCCAAAAAATGTTTCGTTCTCTACATATTTTCCACCACAGGACAAAATTATAAGTGCTTTTTTGCCCTCAAGCAGACCTATACTTTCGCCCGTTTCTGAATATTTAAATGTTACGCCTGTTCTGCAAGCACAAAGCATAAACGAAACAATTGACGGTGGGCAAATCAAATTCCAGTTAGGAAATGCAAAAACAAGCCTATCCGCCTCGATAAATTGATTCATAATGTCATCATAGAACTCACTTTCTTGTGTTGACAAAGAGTTGAGATTTTCAAATTTTTGAAGCAACTTTTCATCATAAATCGGAAAATCAATTTGCGAAACATCAAGAAATTCAATATCATCTGTTTTTAACATATTTGCAAATTCAGCCGCCAAATATGTGCTCACAGCCTCACTCCTAGGGCTTGATGTAATAACAAGTACTTTTGACATAAATCTTCCTCCAAAATGTATTAAAAAGCCTAAAACCCTACCGTCTTACTACAAGGCGTTACAAAGAATTATACTATAAACACAACCCCATATCAACTATTGTAAAAATCATAGAGATTTGCTTTTTTATGGAAAATGCAAATAAAATATTTTAATTTGCCTGTATTTATATTATAATACTACTTAGTGACTTTATATTAAGTTTAAAATTTACTATATACGGTCGGTCTGGAAGGGGCGTTCGAATGATAAAAATAAACAGGACAACGGGTTTTGTCGACAAAAAGAAAAGCTATAAGGTAATGATAAATGAGCATCAAATCGGTGTTATTCACGACGGGCAAACAAAAACTTTTGATTTACCTGCGGGCGAACATATTATTTATCTAAAAATTGATTGGTGCAGAAGTAAAAAGCTAAAATTTGCAATCGAAGAAGGTCAAACAGTTGAATTTGATTGTGGCAATGCTTTAAAAGGTTGGAGAATACTTTTGGATATGTTTTATGTCACTATTTTAAAAAATCATTATTTGTGGATAAAAATAAAAGAAAACGACAAAGATTACAAAGAAAATGAAGGCATAGAAAATCCTGACGAACTTGATATTTTAAATGACGAAAACTAAAATAAACATACTATTATATATTGAGTTAAAATAAAAATAATATTAAAAATTTTTGCGCAACTTTTCTTTATTTTTTGCGTAAAGATTTTTGGTTTCAAATTTCTACTTGTATTTATTAATATAACTATTTTTTAGTCTATTAAACATTTTTAAGGTACAAAAAATTAAATAAAAAACTATTCTACTATTTAAAAAATTGTATTGACAATATAATTTCCTTGTTGTATAATGTTCAAGCACAATGAGTGTTGCACATT
>JGI24710J26742_10003718_pt1 | contig 12842 bp, 10 predicted proteins | sample BioPla2DNA2_FD_26742 | JGI IMG/M metagenome (IMG submission 26742) | reverse complement strand
AATTTATCTATAGGTTTAAATGTTTCACCATCTATATCTTGTTGTACGGTTAAACCCCTAATACTTCGGAATCCAAAAGTATATATATCTTGTATAGTGGGAACTAAACCTCCTTCTAATGTTAAAGGTATATAGGTTTTATTGCTAGTATCATAATATTCTGGATTAATACTATAATAATTATTATATTGTTTTATTAGATATTTTGCTATCATTACATCGTCATCCCATAACGACTCTACATTATTTAATCCTTGAATGGTATATAATGATGTTTGGACTCCAACATCACCAGTACCACATTGTCCATGTCCATTAGCTCCTACAGTTCTTACTGTACCATCTTTTAATAAGAATACTGTATAATATCTTCCGCATGTTATCTGTTTTACATTATTTAGATTAGGTATAGTATATAAAGATAATTGTTCACTACTAGTTTTACCAGTACCACATTGTCCATTTCCATTATATCCTACTGTTCTTACTGTACCATCTTTTAATAAGAATACTATATGATCATATCCGCATGCTACCTGTTTTACATTATTTAGATTAGGTATAGTATATAAAGATAATCGAGGTGTATTAGTATTACCAGTACCACATTGTCCATGTATATTACGTCCTACTGTTCTTACTGTTCCGTCTTCTAATAAGAATACTGTATGATGACCTCCGCATGCTACCTGTTTTACATTATTTAGATTAGGTATAGTATATAAAGATAATCGAGGTGTATTAGTATTACCAGTACCACATTGTCCACAATAATTATTTCCTACTGTTCTTACTGTACCATCTTTCAATAAGAATACTGTATGATATTCTCCGCATGCTACCTGTTTTACATTATTTAGATTAGGTATAGTATATAAAGATAATTGTCGAGTATTAGTATTACCAGTACCACATTGTCCATAGTCATTGCGTCCTACTGTTCTTACTGTACCATCTTTTAATAAGAATACTGTATAATCATCTCCGCATGCTACCTGTTTTACATTATTTAAATCAGGTATAGTATATAAAGATAATTGTTCACTACTAGTTTTACCAGTACCACATTGTCCATATTCATTATATCCTACTGTTCTTACTGTACCATCTTCTAATAAAAATACTGTATGAGTTCCTCCACATGCTATCTGTTTTACATTATTTAGATTAGGTATAGTATATAAAGATAATTGTCGAGTATTAGTATTACTAGTACCACATTGTCCATAGTCATTGCGTCCTACTGTTCTTACTGTACCATCTTCTAATAAGAATATTGAATGATAGTTTAATCCCATGTCTAGTTGCCTCCTTTTATTTTAATTTATACATCTTTATTTCAAAGCCCTTAAATAATTTATCTATAGGTTTAAATGTTTCACCATCTATAGTTATTTCTGTAAATAAATCTGATAAATACTCAAATGTATATTCATTAACTTCTTGAGCTGTTGGGTTGTTTCCCTGTATTGGTATAGGTATATACGTTGCACCTATAGGTTCATATGATGAACTCTTTATAGTATAATAATTATTATATTGTTTTATTAGGAATCTTGATAATAGACTATAATCATATTGAGCTATAGGTAGATTATATCTAGAAGATAAATAGGTCTCAATCTNAATAACTTCTTGTGTAGTAAGTATTTTATCATATACTATAAGCTCATAGAAGTTTCNTCCTCCATAAATGTCATCATTTATATATTTACCTAATAACCAATTTCTAGATGAACTTCTTAAAGAATAATTAGGCATATAAGCAGATTTTTCATTTCCATTATTCCTACTAATAACAGTAGTGGCATTTTTATTCACTATACCAGTAGATATAATTGAGCTTTGCGATGTCTTATTTTCTACAGTCCATCTTCGTTGATCAGCCACTACAGCAACAGAATCTCCTACTATATTAAATATTATAGAATATAGTATATACTATATTCTATAATAATATCTATTGATAAAAATCATTAAATACACTATCAGGTATTTTATACTGCATTATTGTAGATACATTAGGATCGTTAAACTTTTCTTTATAAGCTTTTCTTCCTAATTTAGTAGATAACAATTCTTCCATAGCTCGTTCATCTTTTTCATATTCAGAATGCATCCAATCTTCAAATGAAATAGCTTTAACTGAATTCAAATAATCTAATTGTGCTTTGACTTGAGATGGAGATTCATCATCCATTATATCTAATTGCTCAACTATATTATCATATTTATCTTCTAATGATTCATAAGTTTCATCTATGTCTTCATCGGTCTTGATGGTTCCTTTTTGTAGTCCCCATCTTTCCATTAAATCCTTACCCTCATACCAAATATATAATGCCATTAAATATGAGAATATTTGGTCATCATGTCCAGTATTTGCATGTTCAATTTTACCATTTCTTTTTACTTCAAGAGTTTCTAATTCTTCATAAATATATGGAGATATAAATTTATCTTTATGATATTCCATTCTTTCTTTTAATATTTGCATTAATAAATCTCTTGTATTTTTTGTAGAATCTAGACCATATACTTTAGTTTTTACTGTCTTTCTAATAGTATTAACTCCTAATGCTCTTTCTTCTACTACTTTATCTTTGATTTCATAGAATAAATTCTTCTTAATTGAAGTTGTAACTAGTTTTGATAATACAGAAGCACCAAAACCACCGTTACGTTCTATATTCACTATAGCATTTGGTAGATTATTAGAAACCAATTGATATATAACTTTAGCTAGATCAACAGTACTAATGTAGTTACAATTTAAATCAGCTACNACTCTTGTTGTTCTAGAATCAACTACGGTTATTGCTGAGGAGTCTCGATTAAATCCTCCAGATACGTCGACGCCTATCAAAGGCGGATATCTTCTAATATCTTGAATTTCTTCATAAATATTAAATAAGTATTTACCCATAAACATTATTTGTTTAATAGGTTCTTTAATCAATGATTTAACGATATCTAAATCTTCTTTTCTAAATGGTGAATTAGTAGCAGTTTTAGCCCATTCAAGAAGAACTTCTCTTCTGATCTCAGGCCATTTACGTTGCATGTCTATTACCATTGACTTAAACCAATCTTCACNTAATCCNAATTGTTGATATGTNTATCTAATATATACAAATGATGAATTAGTATTAGCTGCAATAAGTTCTTCTAATTGAGTATAAGACATATCATACCATAATTCTGAGAACTTTGTTGCATCTTCTTTCATTGAGAAAGCAAAATTACCTTCATCTGTAGTTAAATCTCCAGGGGTTGTGGTTATTATAATACCATAAGGAGCTCCATTTTTTTTAGCATTCATAGATGCTGTTTTGAATGCTGGAACTGCAGCAAGATATAGTGTTTCATTGAATGGAACGAATGCCCATTCTTCTAAGTGCATTCTAGGTATAGTCATACCTCTACCAAGACCATTAGCAGCAACTTTATTTCTAGCAGCAGGTAAAGTCTTAATTCTATTACCATTTAGAGGATGTTGTATAGATTCAATTGTATTGGTAGCTTTTATCTTCTTTCCATCTTTACCAAATGTTTCTGCCATTTGTAAATAACTTGGTAAAGCATCTCTATAGTCTTTTAATCTTTGTAAGTTTAATTTAGAGTCTTCATGTTTCTTATTTACCATAATACACTCACTATTTACACTACCAAAGTTATATTCCCATAATAGTCTTGTTATAACAGCAGCAGTTTTACCTTGCTGTCTTGGTATTTCATAGAATATATTCATATTCATAGATACACAGAAATTAAATGCTAAATTAGCACGATGTAATTTATATCGAACACCTGAACCTTTGGTTCCACCTTGATCTGGTATTCTTACTATTTCTCTTATAAAATACCAATAATTATTTATACATTCTCTTAATATCTTTTGTTTCATAAATGCATTTAATCTAGGATCTCTAGGATCTACTCCAGCTAAATCTGGATCTAATAATACTAAAAAGAATTTATTATTTTGTATTCCTTTTGCTTTTAGAAAGTTATGCATATCTAAAAAAGATTTATTATTTGTACTCATATGATGATAAATTTTTTTAGGATAGGTAATACTATTATCTATCAATTAAGTTCACCTCCAATATAATATGAAATTATATTTATTTACATGTTTAATTATTATATTGGAGATATCAGATAATAAGAATAAATTAAACAATAAAAAATTCTAGAGAACTTAAAGTTCTCTAAAATAAAAAATACCCCTTAGGTCATGTAATAACATCTGAATTATTAATTATTAAATTTTTTTTTAGAAATTTAATAATTTAAAATATAATTAAATTACTTTGATGTTATGTATAAAATTAATTTTTATATTTTTTTGTAAAATAACGGTATCCAGATAATATTCTGGATACCATTTTTATTATAATATAAATACATAACCCTTAGTTATATTTGGGGCTGCTATCATTATTTCAGCATCATAATATAACCAACTGAATCCGATGTTATTAATATCAATTTCACAATCTAAATCTACATATGATAATATAGATGGCTCTATTTCACCTTCATATTCAATAGATTCTTCTATTAATTTAATATATATTTCTGAAGGTTGTTCAAAGTTAGCAGTTTGAGTAACTATATTGATTTCTCCGTCAAATACAACNNCTATAATTGGAGCTATTTCTCCAGTATATTCTACATTTTCTTGTTGTAGAATTATATTGATTTCTCCGTCATGGTGATATTCTGCATTTATTTTAACAATATTTATTTCACCAGTATATTCAGTAGTCTTATTTATTGAAGGCAATAATGAACCTACATGACTAACTTGTCCTGATTGTTGTTTAACATATATTTCACCGTTATAATTAATTGTTCTTACATGAGATTCTAAAATTTCTCCGTAAGTTTCAGTAGATCCTATTTGTCTTAAAATATTAATTTCTCCATCAAAAGTAGATTCACCTGGAACTAATTGTAATATTTCACCTAGAATTTCAACATTTGCGGTTTGAGTTAATATATTAGTTTCAGCAAAAAGTTCAATTTCTCTTAAGACATTAGGAACTATTTCATTTATTTCGGTTTTTAATGTATTAGAATATTGTAAAATATTAGTTTCTGCATTATATTCTAATATACTTGAATTAATAGTTTCAATACAACCATCAATATCAAGTTGATTTTGAATAGAAATTATATTGATTTCACCTTGAATATAAAGCTCTCTAGTGTTACTTTCAACAAATATTTCATTATCAATTTCTATATCTCTTATACAAATAGGATATAATTCACCATAAACTTCACTAACACCAATATTTTGATTTTTGATATAATATTCAACTTCTAGATATGGTTTATTACGTCCTTCTTTACTTGTAATAATTATTGGTTCATCATTTGAAGTTTTAAACACGAATGCTTTATCTTCATAATGAGTATTTTCATACCAATTCAAAACATAATATAGCATATCTATTGATACATATGATGATTCATCTGGTAATTGAATCTCGAATAAATCAGTATCAATACCTTGATTGTTTAAATAAGTTAAACCTATTTCTTCATAATCATCAGNTGTATTAGCTAATTTTAAATTGATTGAATTTGTATAGTTTTCTTTATAAAAACATAATTTAGCAGATTCGATAACAGCGTTTTCAGGTATATCTTTTAAAGAAAAGGACATATATGAATTGGCTTTATTTTTATCTACTAATAAAGATTGCTCGGTACCGTAATTTAAAACAACTTTACTAGAATCTATATAAGTATCCTTAGTAGGAATTAGTTGTTTTTTATATATTGTTGGTGGTACTACACTAATTTTAGCCATACTTATATTTGATGGTCTTATATAAATATCTGAAGAGTAATTACTAGATCGTTCAAGACTAGGAATAATATCTCCATATATACCATCAAATAATGCTCGGACATCTATTTTAACCCATGAAGCATTACTCAATTATCTCACCTCCATTGTATTGGATTTTTACAGACTATTCTACCTCTAACTTTAATAAAACTTCTCCTGTTTTCTCAACAAATCTATCGAGTTTTACTCTTACATAGAAGTTGAAAGTATCTTTATCGTTTAAAGTATAAGGAATAACTAACTCTTTTGTTCCATTGTATGGGGTTAGAGTAGGACTTATGGTCATATCTATTCCTTCATAAACAGTTTCATCTGAAACTTTTATTTTTACATTACCAATTGACCCACCAGTACGATTTTCTAATATAACTCTCTTTGGAGTTGTTAAACTACCAGCAGTATGTTGACCAAGGTCTATATACTTAAGTATTTCGGCCTTATCAGTGCTATAATAATTGCCATATTCGTCTTTAAATAATAATCCTTTGTAAGTACCAATAACATTTGATTTTAATTGCAATACACCTTTAAATGGGTCTATTACTTCTAATATTATTTCATTATTAAGACCAAAGATTAAATCAGAACTGTCCCAAGAATAATCTATTAATCTTGGTGTTGGTTCAAATGCTGTATAACCCTCTGTTGGGAATTTTTGAACTCCATTGATTAATATTCTATAAGCAACAGCATCTCCATTTTCATCATTAATTAATGCTTGCAAATTAAAATCATTACAGATATAACTTGCCTGAATAGGAGCACTATTTATAAATTGTAAATCTAATACCTGGCTATCTTTTACAGCTCCTCTGTGATCTCTTGTTTGAATTTTGATATTATTAGTACCAAGTTCAAAATAATCTTTATTAAGAGCATGAGTTATATCGGTATTATTAGTAACTTCAATCCATCCAGAAGCAGGAATGGCTTGTTCAAAATCAAATGAATTAGCTTTCTTGATCATAACTCTATATTCAATTCTATCTCCCTCTGAATCTATTATTTTTGCAGATAAGAATGTTTCTTCATCATGTATAGATGATAATGATAAAGACATATTTTGTACTGTAGGTGGTTGATTATCTGCAAATCTACTAGTTATTTTTGATACTAATATAGGATCAACCGTATTATTACTATCCAGACCAACCTTTATAAATAATCTTTCTTCATATGCAGTATTATGAAATTTACTATAATCAGATTCAGTTAAAGCTTCAACATCAGCCTCACTCATTTTAACATCTGGAGTCCAAATTACCCCATCATATCCAACAAAGTTTATACCATCTTTAGATAATTGAATTTCTTTATTTCTATGAACATTTACATTCATATTAAGAATATTATTAGTATCATCTAAAGTAAATGAATTAATACCATCATATTTAGTTTTTTCTATAGGATAGCTATATTCTGTATAATCATCTAATTCTACTATCTGAGATGGTTCTATTTCAATATCTAAAGATTGTTGACCATCTGTATTTCCATCTATAACTATTGAAGATAATTTAGCTTTTCCTGTAGTTGGAACTTCTATTAATAATTCACCTGTATTACTATTATCTAATGTAACACCTTCTCCGCTAACTATCTTAGCATTATTTAATATTGTAGATGTATCATATTCTAAACGTCTTTGAATAGTAAAAGTATCTCTATTTTCATCATATAATTCATAAGTCCAATCAGTTGTAACATTATTAGAATCTATTAAAGAAATTTTTAATATACCACCAGTTGATAAAAATACATCCTCATTTACAGAATAAGGAGTTGCTGTTAATGAGTTTTCTTTAAGCAGTACATCATTTAAATATATCTGATATTTGGCATCTAATTGAGTTTGCTCATCTGAAACTCTAAATGAAACTCTTATAGTAGATCCACCATCAGGTATATAAGTTTTGGACAATAATATATTTGATAAGCTAGCCATATTTTATACCTCCTTATACCACTATCCAATTTACATTGGAAGTTTGGTTTTTGTTAAGTTGCATAGGTACAGTTTTGTATAATTGTTCATTTCTTATAATTTGTAATTCTCCATCCATATTTTCATCGGATGTAATACTTATATCCATATTTACACTACCTTCCATAGGTAAATGAACTATAATCTTTAAGTTAAATTTATCTAATTTAACCTTATATCCAAAATGATATCCATTAATAATTGAACGTCCTTGATTTTGTCCAATTAAAACAGTTTCTGCAGATTTATAACTGATACAATCATTATAAACTTTTCCAGTATCTGTTAATTTAAATTCATTTCCGTCTTTATCTTTATATATAAATGATAATTTTCTACCACATATATCAAAAATACCAGTAGCTACATCATAACTCATTATCATATTCATTCCTGTTAATCCAAAACGTACCATTATATCTTTATTAATTTTATCAAATTCATTAAATTTGGTATCATATTCATAAAAATAATCATTATTATCATATTTAGCAAACCAGATAAATAATCTTGATTTAGTAGGTGACATTCTTAAAATATTATCCATGTTAAATCCTCTCCCATTCTATTTATTTATATTTAATATAAAATAAAAACATCTCATATAAATGAGATGCTTTTATTTATTTTTAAAAAAAGTAAACTTTAGGTAAAGTTATATGTTATAATTAATTTCCATTGTCTTAATCCTTGAGCAACTCCTGTTACTGGTGGCTTCATGAATAATGACAACTTATCATAGTTCTTGTCATCAGCTAAGCTTCCAGTATTTACATCTCCAAGAATTTCACCTAGAGCTACTGCACTGTTCACAGCTTTTAATTTTAAATCATATTCAGTTGTTACACCTGTATCTTTGTTAATATCAACACCGATATTAGTGTAAGCAGCATCTGTTTCATTCTTAATCCAAGCCCACTTGTTTTTAACAACATCGGAGCTAATACCACCTTGATCATCTCTGATATATATTCTTGCATCAGTAATCTTACTTACAGGTTCTGTTGCAGGATTACCTTCAAGCATTCTTTTTATAATTCCATCAATACCAGTTTGTCCAGCATTGAATAGATAATCTCCCTTAGGTTCAGTATCTTTAGCAACAAATGTTACTATAGTATTTGCAACTTTTACACCATCAAATTCAATTGCTGGAATTAAAGTAGCTTCCCATGCATTATTGAAATCAACATGTGCTCTCATACCATCTATAATAGCAGCACCAATTATATCAGTATCTGTATTTGCATCAACTGTTACAGTGTAATCAATACCGTCTAATTTAATAACAATATCTTCAGATGTAGTGCTTCCTGATTTAATTTCAAGATCTATAACTTCATTACATTTTCGGTTATTCCAAACCATGAAGTTAAGAACATCACTCCCTTCACCAGATTTTACATTGTATCTAGTGATCATCTGAACAGCAGTACCTGTTCCTTCACCTACACCTGTTGCAACAAATACTGTTCCAACATTATTATCTGCAGCACCAACTGCAGTAAAATCTGTATCTCCAACTGAAACTATTTTATATTTTACACCTTCTACTAAAAGATCAGCTGTTACAGGAAGACCAAATTCTTTAGTTTGAGTTGCTCTCCACTTTCTTAAAGGTTGTTCATTATTTGCATCCATTAAAACAATCTTTGGTTCTGTAGACATAAAAAACTCCTCCTTTATTTGATATTTACTTCAATGTTAATTGTTAATGAATTTATAATTGTATTATTTAAAACTGATATTCTAAATATATCATATTTGTTTACAGTATCATCTTGTATTGTATACGATTGAGTACCGTCTTCATTTATGATAAATTTATTATCATCTAATATACTTGTCCATATATTTATAGCTCTATCTGATAGAGCAGTTTTCTCTATATCAAGTTCTACATTACCACCATTTTCAGTAGTACAAACAGCATGTATTGATTCTATTTTACCATTATAAGGGAATATACATTCAAATGGTTGTACACCTTGAACAGCATCGGCTATTATAAAACATATATGTTTTTTAGCCAACTCATCAACTTTATCTTTTATACTAATTTCTTCTGAACCGTCATATGAAACATTTGCAGCATCCATTAATTTAAATTTACCATTATTTCTCTGAACTATTTTAGAAATTACTGGAATTGGCATTTAATGCACCTCCATCTTATTGAATTTTAATTTCGATATTTCCCAATCCAGGATTATCTGATCTATAAACATAATAATCTTCAGTATATCCTTTGGAGTTTGTAAATGGTATAGTTGCAACTAGTTCAAAACCACCATCAAATCCTCCAACATTGAATGATACCTCTCCTAATCGTTTTGGTAAGCAATAATAAATATATTTATTATTACCAGAATCAACTGTTATATTTCTTGATTTAACTTCAGTTAATTCTTTATTTTCTAATGATAAAATTAATTCACTATTATATTCTGTTGATTCAGATACACCATAATAAATTCCATTAAGGAATTTAATTGTTAATGTAGCTGTTTTACTGATACCACCTTCACTAGGGACAGCTGACAAAACAAATGATCTGGTGTCAGCTATTGGTTCAGTATAAGTATAATTTCGTACTTCATTATCTAACACTATACCTTCAAATTCTTGAGAATAAGGAGGACGGTTGTAGTACCATCCAAAGTTAATGGAGTCTACAACCTCACCTAATTCTACAATATTTTTATTTGAATATAGTGTCATACTAAATGGATTTATATGATCTTCAACCATAGATTGTAATTTAATAATTTTACTATTCATTTGATTTAAAATATCATCTATAGTTTCACCATCATCGTTTACAATATTTGATGTTTTAGTTTTAATATATACATTGCTATAACTACCGTCTATATTCTTAACGTTCATTAAGACATTTAGATCCATATAGTATTTCACCTCGATTCATTATTCTATTATGCTAAACCAAATATCTCCTGCTACTTGATTTGTAGGCTGTTCTTTAGAAAGAACTATATTTGTCTTAGAATTCCAATTAAGTTTTTGAGCTGCAGTTACAAACTGTTTTTCTTCAGTTTCAACTATATCATCAACATTATGTGTATGATCTTCTTCAGCAAAACCAGCTTCAGCAAGATCATCATCTGTAATAAATTTAGATAAATCGTAGGATTCTTTAACTGTAGATTCTGATAATTTATCTAATACAGTTCTATTAGTATGAGCATGTCTCTTAGCAACAGCATCATCAATATTTTCAACAGAAGATTCTGGACCATTAATTATGTTTACCCAATCAAGGTTAACGTTTTGCCAATCAGCATCAGCCATAATTAACCATTCTTCACCATCATAAATATAGCTGTCTCCTGTTTCTGTTTCATAACATTTGTCAGCTCTTATCATTCCTACTAAAGCTAGTCTAGCTTCAGGATCTGCTACTATAAATGTTTGGTTTCTTGATGTGTCTGGTAATTGAGATAATTTAATTTTACCATTTGCATCCAATCCTGCATAACCATTTGCAGCATCTTTATTTAATGCATTTTCTGGAATATATTCCAATGCTGTAGATATATGATCTGCTGTCATTTCTGCTAGAATTTGTTCAGCAGATTTATTTTCTACATTCCCTAAACCTACATCTGTTTTAGAAAGGATTACATCTCCCATTCTACCAGCAACAGATAATACTGTATTAACTTGTGCACCGACTTCAATATTAGCTAATTTCTGTTTTTCTTCATCAGTATAGTCGTTAGTAGATAATCCTTTACCTTCAACTTTGTCTAACTTAGTATTTAATAATTCAACTAATCCTTCTACCAATTCCGCTTTAGTATTTGCATACAGGGTATCATAACCACCTTGTTCATTTTTTATATTAATTTGAATATTCATTAATATCACCCCTTATTTAAATTTTATTTGTCCAAGCATTGTATCCATATGTCACCTGTTTTCAAATCATCAGGTTCTGTTTCACTAACAACAATATTTCTATTTGCTGCTAATTTTTGAATAACCTCATCAACTTTGTCTTTTATACTAACGGATTCTGAACCATCATAGGATACATTTTTAGCATCCATTAGTTTGAATTTGCCGTTATTTTTCTGTACTAATTTAGAAATTACTTGAATTGCCATATAAAGTGCCTCCTTCACTTATGATATCCTAACAGTAGTAGCACCTAATCCTGGATTATCTGATCTATATATATCATAGTCTTCAGTATATCCATTAGAATTTGTAAATGGTATTGTTGCCATCTTTTCAAATCCACCATCGAAACCGCCAACATTGAAGGTTGGAACTCCTAATCTAGATGGTATACAATAGTAGATATATTCATCTTCGTTTTTAGCATCAACTGTTATATTTCTTTCTTTAGTATCTGATAATACTTTAGTCAAAGAAGAAATTAATGCACTATTATAATTTGTTGAAGAGGATACNCCATAGTATACTCCATTATANAATTTAATAGATACAGTTGCNGTCTTTACAGATCCATCTGAATCCGTTGCGGTTAAAGTAAATGTCTTATTTGCAGAAACTGCTCCAGTGTAAGTGTAGTTTCTCAAATTAACATCTATAGTTTCACCTTCAAATTTCTGTGATGTAGGTTCACCATTATAATCCCATGCAAAATTTATAGAATTTATAACACTACCTAATTCGGCACTTGTTATGTTTGCACTAAAATTAGTAATTTGTAATGTTTGTATACCACCAATTCCTAATAGATTCTTTATAATATTTACTTGATTTATCAGTGAAGTAATTTGTGTTTGCATATTAGTAACAGTAACCTTATCAGCTTTATCTTGTATTGTAGATACTGCTTCTTTATCTTCATTTGTATAATCATTAGAAGATAACTCTTTTCCAGCTTCTAACATTTCACTAAGTAAAGATACTATTTCTTTATCTTCATTAGTATAATCATTAGATGATAATCCTTTTCCATCAGTACCTTCAAGAATTTCAACCATTCTTGATACT
>JGI24710J26742_10003714_pt1 | contig 12848 bp, 12 predicted proteins | sample BioPla2DNA2_FD_26742 | JGI IMG/M metagenome (IMG submission 26742) | reverse complement strand
GAGAACATGGTATCCTTATAAATGCGTCGGGGCGTGGCGCAGTTTGGCTAGCGCGCTACCTTGGGGTGGTAGAGGTCGCCTGTTCAAATCAGGTCGCCCCGACCATTTTTTATGCAGTACGAATCGAAGCCGTCTCTAAGAGAGGGCTTTTTTGTTATCTGCAGAAGTGTTAGTGAAGGGTGAGTGGCCAGAAGGTTATGGGAAGCGGCGAGGGTGCCTCTTGGCAGTATTTGTGTTATAATTTGAAGGGCCGAATGCGGTCGCGGACCCTTTGGCAGGATTTCGGCCATGTCCTGCCAAGTATACCTTAAGGGTATGGGGAGAGGGGGATGCCCTTGTTTTCGAAAACGGTTTGCGCAGTGNTTTTCATACTCCTGATCTTGCACATGCCGGTGGCAGCTTCCTACACGGCGGTGGCAGAACCGGCACTGTCCGGTGTCCACGTGCTGGTCTCTGACCTTTACGGGCAGGAGAGCTTGCTCATTGGCAAAGAACAAGGAGTCTTTATCCGCGCTGAGGATGGAGAGCGGCAGCTCGTGGAGGTGGCTGGACGCGTCACAGCCTTGGCGGTAGGTGATGTCACAGGGGATTTTCGCCACGATCTCGCGGTTGGAACGGATCGGGGTGGAGCTTTATATCTATATACAGAGCGTGACGGCACCTGGGAAAGGCACGGCCACGCGCAGTATCTGTGGGATACCGTGGAGCGACTGGGAGTGCATGATTTCAACGGCGACGGCTGGGGAGATGTGGTGGCGCTCACGGACAAAGGTGAAGCCTTTGTGTATCTGTCCCGGGAGGGCAATCTCTTCCCTTTGTGGAAAAGTCCGGCTGGGGAGTATGTGGTGGGCTTTGAAGTACTTGACGTGGATCAAAACGGCTACCCCGATCTGATCATCGCCCTGCGTTCTGGCTACGTGGCAGTGTTAACCTGGGGCGAAGAAGAATTTGTGACCTTATGGGAAAACTACCCTTGGGGAGCAGTGGAGAGCTTGGTGATTATTCCCCATGCCACTTCCCCGGAATGGCTGGTTGTGACCAGTCAGAAGATGCTCTATGCCTGGCGTTGGCAGAATGGAGAAGTGACCACCAGCCGGAAGTTTGAAGCCCAAGCCTTGGGGGAGCACCTCTTTTACATACCCCAGGAAGGCCTCTTGAGTTTATCCGGTGCCACAGGGATTTCCCTCTTCGATCTACAGACATCGACCGTGGCGGAGAAATGGAGGGTGCCCGGTCTGTATGGCGACCACGCCTTTTACTACCAAGGGGATTTCTATTTCCGTGACATGACCAATGCCTATCTCAGGCTTGTGGAAGGCACGCAGCACTGGCGCCTGTTTGTCTATGAGACGGAGGTCACCGACTTCGTTGGTATGGTCCAGCGGGATGGGCAGCTATACTTCAACCTTCTTGAACTCGCACCCCTCCTGGGCCTGACCACACGCCTGGAGGGCGGCTGGAAGATCTCCACGTCCCATGGGGAAGTCACACTGTGGCCTTCCAGTACAGTCTTGGGCTGGCAGGAGCTTTCCATTCCCCTGGTCAGCCCCGTTGTGGAGGAAGCAGGGGTTCCGTTCGTGCCCGTCGACGTTTTGCCGCTCCTGGGTTGGACAGTGAGGATTGACTCCCTAAGGCAGCAGGTGATCTTCCTGGAAAACTGGGGCTGGTGGGTTTAGGCAGGAAGCTTTTCTTACCAAAAGGAAGGAAATCTTATCGAACTTGTTGAATGTAGGCGTGGTATAACAGACTTTAACTAGATCTAACTTCAGGGTTCAATAAGAGGAGGAGAATGTGTGAAGGAATACGCAACAGAGTTCTTACGCAATGTGGCCCTAGTGGGCCATGGAGGTACAGGAAAGACCTCGCTAGCAGAAGCCATGCTGTTTGTCGCNAAAGCCATAAATCGCTTGGGCAGAGTAGATGACGGGACAACAGTATTGGACTTTGACCCCGAGGAGACACGCCGGCAGATTTCCATCAATACCGCTCAGGCGCCTGCTGAGTGGAAAAACCATAAAATCAACATCTTGGATACTCCTGGGTATTTCGACTTCGTAGGCGATGTGATCGCAGCTCTCACAGTNGCCGACTCTGGTTTACTTGTGGTTTGCGCATCCTCTGGCGTGGAGGTAGGCACAGAAAAGGGCTGGGCCTATCTGGAAGATGCAGGCCTGCCCCGCACCGTGTTTGTGAACAAGATGGACAGGGAAAACGCCAACTTCAGCAGGGTTGTTGAACAGCTCCGCAGCTTCTTCGGCCCTAAGTTGGTCCCGGTGCAGCTGCCCATTGGCGAAGCTGATACCTTTTCCGGCATCGTGGATCTTGTGACCATGAAGGCGTATTTCAAAGACGGCGATTCGTTCAAGGAAGGGCCGATCCCAGCGGATATGCAGGATCAGGTCGAGGCTGCCAGGGAAGAGATGATTGAGGCTGCCTCCGTTGCTGACGAAGACTTGATGATGAAGTATCTAGAAGGGGAAGCCCTCACTGACGAAGAGATTGAGAATGCCGTCCGCCTGGGGACACAAACTGGCGAGATGGTTCCCATTCTCTGCGGCAGTGCCCAGTCTACCCTAGGGATTGCCCTGCTCAACGATCACATCGTGCAGTGCATGCCCTCGCCGGCCAACCGCACCATCACCGGCACTAATGCCCAGGGCGAAGAGGTTACTGTGAGCGCCGCCGGCGATGAACTGGCAGCCTTGGTGTACAAAACCATGGCCGACCCCTATGTGGGCAAACTGACCCTGTTTAGGGTGTTCTCCGGCACCATCCGTTCGGACAGCACCTGCTTTAACGTGCGTACCGGCCGTGATGAGCGGATTGGGCAGTTGTTCCTGATCAAGGGTAAAGAACAGCTCCCGGTGAGCAAAATTGGTCCGGGCGATCTCGGGGCCGTGGCCAAGCTGCAGGATACCACCACCAATGACACCTTGACCAGCAAGGACGCCAAGCTGAGCCTCAAGCCCATCGATTTCCCGAAACCCAACATGACCCTGGCTATCCAGCCCAAGGCCAAGGGCGATGAGGATAAGATCGCTTCCTCCTTGGGGCGCCTGTCGGAAGAGGATCCCACGATCAGAGTGGAACGCAGGGCAGATACGGGTCAGAACTTGATCCACGGTATGGGCGATGTGCATATTGAGATTCTCACTAGCAGACTGCAGAAGAAGTTCGGCGTTGAGGTGGAGTTAAGCACTCCAGTGGTACCTTACGCGAGACCATCCGCGGAAGGGCCAAGGCCGAAGGCAAACACAAAAAGCAGACCGGCGGCCGCGGTCAATTCGGCCATGTTTTCCTGGAGATATCCCCGGCGGATCCCGATGCCGAAGACCGCTTAACGTTTGTGGATGATATCTTTGGAGGCGCCGTGCCCCGCAACTATATCCCCGCAGTTGAAAAGGGTCTGCGGGAGATCCTCGATGACGGTCCTTTGGCGGGCTATCCTGTGGAGGGAGTTCGGGTGTCCCTCTATGACGGCTCTTACCACCCAGTGGACTCCTCTGAGATGGCCTTCAAAATTGCTGCGAGCTTAGCTTTCAGGAAGGGCTTCATGGACGCCAATCCCGTTCTTTTGGAACCAATTATGAACGTGGAGATCACTGTTCCCGAGGCATTCATGGGCGATGTGATGGGTGATATGAACAAAAGACGCGGCCGGATTCTCGGTATGGAGCCCCGCGGCGGCCTGCAGGTCATCCGCGCTCAGGTTCCCATGGCTGAGATGTTCAAGTACGCCATCGATCTCAGGTCCATGACCCAGGGCCGCGGCTCGTTTACTTCCGAGTTCAGCCACTACGAAGAGGTTCCGGCCCAGATTGCTGAGCAAGTGATTGCCGAAAGCAAGAAGAAAGACGAGTAGTCCACGTCAAACGGTTACCTTTAGGTGCAGCCCCTCAGGGGCTGCATATTTTTCTATGGGCGGCATAGGTTTTACGGGGTGATCTCGATCATGAAAAAGAACCTGGATGCCGCCGGTCTCTGGCTGCAGCCCCTGGCTGTGCTCCAAGGGACGGCCGTTGCCTGCGTACTGCTTCTGTTCACATCTTTGGGCCTGGCAGTAGTCGTCTATTTCTCACATTGGCAGGCTGCTCCCCGTCTCCTCAGTTCCCTGGCTCATCTGGCAGTTTTCCTTGGCGCGGTGTGGGCTGGCAAGAAATGCACGAGGAAGGCCTGGGTTCATGGGGTGCTCGTTGGGGTCGTGGCCTTTGTACTGCTTGGATTGTTCGGCTCTGTGGAGCAGTCTGTTCTGACCTGGCTCTGGTGGAAAGGCATGCTGCGCATGGCTTTACTTGCCATGGTCGGGGGTATGGTAGGCGGGCTGTTCAAGAGCGGTTGAGCAGGTAAGTGGGAAAGTTTTCTGCGGCGCAGGACTAGGTGCATCATTAGCGAAAGAAGTACTAGCAAGGATACTTATCATTGGAGGAGCAGTCTTGCCTGTTATGAAGTGGAAGTTCATGCAGCTGGTTACCATCCTTTGTTTCGTTGTGCTAATGGGCTCCGGCGCGCAGGGGCAAAGCCGCATGGCTGACGCCCTGGGAGCGGCCCTGGACTGGGATGATTTGGTGAAGCCTTCTACGGTCTGGGCCTCAATCACCGACGACACTGCCGCCTATGATGCTTACGGCTCCGGGCGGCGGCAGATCGGATCATTTAGTGCTGGAGAAAGGGTAGAAATCGTCCGCGATTACAACTACCAGTGGTACTTCGTCAGAAGCGATGGGGGCAAAGAGGGATGGGTGCCCGTGGACAAGCTGGCCATTCCTGACGATCCAGAGACTAATATGCAGGAGCTGCCGCCGGAGCTGGCGGAGGATTACGTGAACATGCGGGGGCTGATCTCCAAGACCGACCAGCTGGTGTGGGTGGATATCGATCGACAGCTCACCCATGTTTTCGTCGGGCAGGAGGGCAGTTGGAGTCTGGTGCGGACCATGCTTTGTTCCACGGGAAAGAACAGCTCGCCTACCCTGCGCGGAGTGTATGAGATCGCCGAACGCGGAGAATGGTTCTTCACCGAACGCTTTGGCCAAGGCGCCGAGAACTGGGTTCAGTATTCCGGAGCATATTTGTTCCATTCCCTGCCCATGGACAGGCAGCGCACCATCGTGGATTACACGCTGGGAAAGAGAAGTTCTGCCGGCTGTATCAGGCTTTCTATGGAGGATTCCCGCTGGTTTTACTCATTCATCAAGCGAGGATCGACAGTGTTTGTTTACTAGTGTGCACCAGCCCCATCAGCCATGATGGGGTGGTTTTCTGAAAGGAAAATGCAGTCAGATGTCAAGACTAAGACTAGGATCGCACGACGCAAATAGGTCATTGGTCCACACCATGCTCATGTTCGCCCTGCCCATTATGGCTGTAAACTTGTTACAGCTGCTTTTTAACGCGGCAGACATGATCGTGGTGGGGCGGTTTGAGGGCAGCAGAGCCCTGGCCGCGGTGGGAGCTACGGGTTCGCTTTTGAACCTCATTGTGAACCTGTTTATGGGCCTTTCTGTGGGTACTAGCGTAATCGTGGCCCAAGACTACGGAGCCCGTCGGGCAGAAGCCATCCGGCAGTCAGTACACACGTCCATTGCTGTGAGTTTGATCGGCGGCGCCTTGGCCACTGTCATTGGTCTTGTTTTTTGTGCACCGCTGTTGAGATGGATGGGCACCCCGGAAGAGATCCTTGGTTTGAGCACCCTGTACATGCGCATCCTGTTTGTAGGTATGCCAGCCAGCATGGTGTTCAACTTCGGTGCAGCCATACTGCGCGCGACGGGCGACAGCAAAAGGCCCATGTACTTCTTGACTTTGAGCGGCGCAGTGAACGTGGTGCTCAACCTCTTTTTTGTCGCCGTACTGCGGCAGGGTGTGGCGGGTGTTGCTTTAGCCACGATCCTTTCCCAGTATCTGGCGGTGGTCCTGATTATGGCTTCGTTGATGAAGCAGGAGGGAGTGCTGCGTTTCAGCTGGCAGCGGCTGGCCATAAATGGGGTAAAACTGAGGCAAATTCTGCGCATTGGGGTACCAGCTGGGCTGCAGGGCGTGCTCTTCTCCATTTCCAACGTGCTGGTCCAGTCGGCAGTGAACTCCTTCGGCACCACCATGGTGGCTGCCAATGCGGCATCGGGCAACGTGGAAAGCCTGGTATCTACACCGATGAATGCCTATTACCAGGCGGCCGTTACCTTTACCGGACAGAGCATGGGCGCGGAAGATTACGACCGCATTGATCATATCGCCAGGATTTCTGCGGCTTTGGTGTTCGTCACATGGCTAGTCTTGGGGGGAATAACCCTCTTTTTCGGGCGCTCCCTGTTGGCGTTCTATACGGCCGATGCAGCCGTGATCGAACTAGGGATGCGGCGGATGAAAGTGATGATGGCAGCCTACTTTACCTGCGGGATCATGAATGTCTTTCCTGGGTTAACCCGCGCCATGGGTTACTCTGTCTTGCCCATGCTTTCTACGCTGGTAGGAGCCTGCCTCATGCGCATTGTCTGGCTGGCCACTGTCTTCAGATGGTACCCCACAGAGTTGGTACTCTTTTCGGTGTATCCGGTCACCTGGGCCTTGGCGGGACTCGGACAGGTGGCAAGCTTCTTCTACGCTCGCAGCCAGGTGCGCAGGCGCGCCTTTCTCGTTGAGGCGCACACAGAAATTGGCTAATCTGAACTGATGGGGTGATGCCCGTGAAGATGTGTCCAGAGCACTACCTGGGCCGCTGGTTTTCCATTTTCCATCGTATGACCATGAGCCAGCTAGCCCACGGACTGAAGGAATGCGGGATCGGCAGTGGGCAGGCCATGTTTTTGTTGGAGCTGTTTTACTGTGACGGGATTCGCCAAGAGGAGCTGTCCAGGCTCTTGAACATAGATCGGGCTAATACTACCCGTGCCATCAACAAATTGGTGCAGGAAGGCTATGTGAGGCGCCAGCCTGACCCGGAGGATGGCAGAGCCCACCGCGTCTATCTGACAGAAAAGGCCCTGGAGCTCAAGCCTGACCTCTTCAATCTCTTGGGCAGCTGGGATGAAGAGCTGCTGGGGGCATTGACTCCGGATGAACAGGATCTCTTCTTGACGCTGCTCAGGAAAATGGGGCAGGCAGTCGCGGACAGCGGGCGCTGCGCTCACTGCCAGTTCCTCGAGGATTGCGTTTATTGCCCGTGAATGGTTTCGCCTTGACAGCAGATCAATTCTCTGCTTAAATGGAGGATAATAGCAAAGACGATGAAGAGAAGGAACCATGGCAGCGGCCTTTGCAGCGAGCTGGGGACGGTGCAAGCCCGGCAAGAGCACGCTATGGAAGGACATCTCGGAGTTGCCATCTGACTGAAAAGGATGTGCCGGCTTCCACCGTTACCTGGACCTGAGAGACTCTAGCTTAGCATCGGAATTGGGTGGCATTCATGATCTCGTCCCAAGGCGGACGGGTTTTTTGCTAAGCGAAGTAATTTAGGGTGGCACCGCGTTTTAAGCGCCCCTAACCCATGGTGGTTAGGGGCTGATTCTTTTTTAAGGGGAGATGAGCATGGAGCGCACATTGGTAGAAGACCTTAAGGGACGTTTGAACTCAGAAGTACTGGTTAAGGGTTGGGTGGAACGGATTAGGGAACTGAGCAGCGTTACCTTCCTGATTATCAGGGATCGCACAGGCCGAGTGCAGGTCGCCGCCGACCCGCGACTCTGCGCTGACCTGAAGATTTCCACGGAGAGCGTGGTGGAAATCTATGGCCGAGTTAACCCGGAACCGAGATCGAAGACAGGCTACGAAGTGGTGGCCGAACAGATCAACGTGCTGTCATTGGCGGGAAGTCTGCCCATCAACGTTAACGGGCCAGACCTAAATGTGCCTTTGGAGTTGGTCTTGGATAACCGGGTGCTGAGTTTGAGGCATGCCCGGATCAACCCCATCTTTAGGATCCAGGCAGCCTTAGTCCATGCCTTCCAGGTCTTCCTAAATGGGGAAGGCTTTGTGCAGGTGTTTTCTCCTAAAATAGTGGCCAGCGGCACAGAAGGTGGAACAGAGCTCTTCGCTCTGCAGTACTTCGAGGAAAAGGCGTATCTGTGCCAAAGCCCGCAATTCTACAAGCAAATGCTGGTGGGTGCCGGTTATGAGCGGGTATATGAAGTGGGCCATGTCTACCGCGCCGAAAAACACGCCACCTCACGGCACCTCAATGAGTACGTGAGCTTGGACTTGGAGATGGGGTTTATCCAGAGCGAACACGATGTCATGGACCTGGAAAACAGGCTGCTTGCGTTCATGTTCTCCTACGTGAATGAGAACTGCCAAAAAGAGCTGGTAACTTTAGGGGTGAAGGTACCGACAGTTCCTGAGATTCCCAAGATTCCGTTCGCGGATGCCCTGCAGCTTTTGGAGAAGGAATGCGCTAAGCGCATCGAAGACCAGGACCTGGATCCAGAGGGGGAAAGGCTGCTCAGCAAGTATGTTCGGGAAACCACCGGTAGTGAGTTTGTCTTTGTCACCGATTACCCCTGGGAAAAGCGGCCTATGTACACCATGCCCAAAGGCTCTGGCCTCACCTGCAGCTTTGACCTGCTCTTCAGGGGCCTGGAGATCACCACTGGAGGCCAGCGCATCCACACCCATGATCTTTTGACGGCGAACATCCGCAGAAAGGGCCTGGATCCGCAAGCCTTCGCATCCTACGTTCAGAACTTCTCCCTGGGGATGCCGCCCCATGGAGGTTTGGCCATAGGTCTAGAACGCCTCACCGCCCAGCTCCTAGGCCTGTCCAACGTGCGGGAGGCGAGCCTCTTCCCGCGGGATCGCCATCGTCTGACGCCGTGACTGTGCGGCTTAACCCGCATCTTAGCAGGAAAGACGGAGAAGCCATGGAATAAAGTGACAGCAGTAGGCTCACGCAATGGGAGTTCGCGCATCATTGTGCGGGCAAGGTTTGGTGGAACACGGGGGGATCACCGTTGAAGGAGGCGCGTCGGGAGGCGATAGCATCGAGTCTGACCATCTCGGCAGCTTTGGCTGTGTGCGGGGTCAGTTTCCTTTTGGATGTGAGGCTCTCCATAGACCCTGTAGTGGCCAAGGCTTTGGGTGCTGCTTTGGTGGCCATGGGGATGGGAATGGTGGTGTGGTCCGCGCTGCATCTCAAGGGGTCTTTTTTTGGTGCAGTTCAGCCCCTGGGAGAACTGGTTCGAAGCGGGCCCTATCGCTTTGTGCGCCATCCAGTTTACCTGGGATTCACGGTGGCCATGGCCGGCATCCCCGTCGCCACCCGGAGCTTTATGGGGCTCTTGGTAAGCGCTGTGTTCTTTCTTCCTGCCATGGTGTACAGGGCACGATTGGAAGATGCGGCCTTGGCAAAAAGGTTCGGCAGCGAGTGGTTCGGCTATGCTGCGCGCACGGGGTTCCTGTTGCCGCGATGGCCCTGGAGGCGATAGCATCGAGCTTTTGCGAAAAACAGGGGGCAGTGTTCATTTAGAAAGGATTTTCATGGAAGCAGACGAAGTGTACAGAACATAACTGATGCAGGGAAGTGGCGCTGTGAGGCTGACTTGGCATGAGCAGATAGATAGTTTCGCTGAGGAGACTTTGGTGCACCTGAGAAGGGATGAGGCGCTCAGCAACCTCATGCTGGGCATCGTCTTAAGTCTGGAGGCCGGTTCCAGCCACTATGATGACGTAACCCTGGTAACGGTACACGATGACCGCGGTCGGCTCCTGGCAGGGCTGAGGACCGCGCCAGCCAACTTGATTTTGTATGCCGCTGCCCGTATCCCGCTGGACGAATCGCTGCAGTGCCTTGCCTATGGTTTCTTGAGGGAAGGGGTTTCGCTGCCGGGAGCGATCGGGCCTAAGGAGGTAGCAGAGAGGTTTGCTGCCATCTGGTCCAGCCTAACCGATTGCAGGGTGGAGCTGGAAATGCCCCTGCGCGTCTATGAGCTGAGGACGGTCAACAGCGAGGTGATCGGCGAGGGCAGGCTTAGATTGGCCCAGGAAGCAGATTTGGAGTGGATCGTCTCAGGTACTGTTGGCTTTCTAGTCGATGGGGGTTTGGACAACGCTCCGGATCTGGAAGGAGTACGCCGTGCGGCCCGAAGACAAGTGGAGCGGCAGGACCTCTACCTNTGGGAGCATGAAGGGGAAATAGTCTCCATGGCGGCTACAACCAGGGCTACGGGACGTGGAATCGCCCTCAACCAGGTTTACACACCAAAAGAGCTGAGGGGACGCGGCTATGCCACGAGCTGCGTAGCAAGCTTGGGCCAGCATTTGTTGGATTCGGGGTACGAGTTTTGCACTCTGTTTGCCGATTTAAAGAATCCTACTTCCAATGGCGTGTATCTGCGCGTTGGCTTTGAGCCCATCGGGGATTTTGCTGCCTATCGCTTCTTGGGAGGTACAGCATGATCGTCAGCGCCAGCCGCCGAACAGACATCCCGGCANTTTACGCCACGTGGCTCCTGAACCGCCTGCGTGATGGATTTGCCTATGTACGCAATCCTTTCCGTTACCGGCAGATCAGTAAGGTCACCCTTGATCCCGAAGTGGTTGACTGTATAGTCTTCTGGACCAAGAATCCTACTCCACTGCTGCCCTATCTCACGGCCATAGAGGAGATGGGGTACCGGTTTTACTTCCAGTTCACCTTGACCCCTTACGATCAAGCAATCGAGAGGAACGTTCCAGACAAAGCGCTTTTGATACGTACTTTTCAAGAGCTCGCGGAGAGGATTGGCCCTAGGCGTGTGGTTTGGCGTTACGATCCCATCATCTTAAGCNCGGAGCTGTCCATGGAAAAACATGTGGAGCTCTTTGCTCAGCTGGCCGCGGAGCTTAAGGGCAGCTGTGAACGCTGTGTGATCAGTTTTCTAGATTTCTACGCCAAGACCAGGCGCAACACCAAGGGTCTGCAGCTGCTGCCCATTAGCGAAGAGGATATGCAAGCCTTGGGGAGGGCGCTTGCTGCGGTGGCACAAGCTCAACAGATCCAGGTCTTCACTTGCTCCGAGGAGGTGGATCTCAACCAGTGGGGCGTTGCCCATGGGAAGTGCATTGACGATGGGCTCATAGAAGGCATCGTGGGCCGGCCAATTCCTGCCAAGAAAGACAAAGGGCAGCGGGTAGGCTGCGGGTGCGTGGAGAGTGTAGACCTAGGGGCCTACAACACCTGTTTGCATCAATGCCTGTACTGCTATGCCAACGCGGATCACCTGGCTGCGGCTGCCAACTGGGCTGAGCACGATCCCGCCTCTCCTTTGCTCCACGGGCAAGTTACTCCTGAGGACCAGATTACTGTCCGCCGCACATAAAGAAAAGAGGCTATGCAGCCTCTTGTTCCAATCTTTTTTTCAGCCCCTTGGTGCGCCAGGCGCCTTTCCTGAACAGGGTGTAGTTGATTATGGCACCCAAGGTCCAAGCAACCAGCAGCGATACGAAGGTGGATTCTGGCCGGCCGGTGGGATACTCGGGGCTTCTGGTCAGATAAGCGAGGGTATAGGCGAGGGGCACGCGGATCACTACAGTTGAGATGATGGAGATCCACATGGGCGTGATGGTATCACCCGCACCGCGCATCACTCCCGACAGGCACTGTGTAACGGCCATGGCGATGTAACCAAAGGCGAGGATCCGCAGCATGCGCATGCTCAGCGCCACTAGTTCTGGCGTGGTTGTAAAGATGNGCATGAGGTATTGACCGAAAAAGAGCAGGACGATGGTGATTGCGGTGGATACCCCCACGGCAATCAGGGTTCCGTCTCTTGTGCCTTGTTCCACTCTGTCCAGCTTTCCGGCGCCCACATTCTGCCCAGCGAAGGTGGTCATGGCACTGCCGAAGGAGAAGTTGGGCATCATGGCAAAGCCGTCGACCCTCATGACGATCACATTGCAGGCAATGACCAGCTCTCCGAAGCTGTTGGTCAGGGACTGNACCATAATCATGGCCATGGAGAAGATGGCCTGGGTCAGGCCAGAGGGCAAGCCCAGTTTCACAACGTTGGTGGCCAGCTCCTTGTCGAGCTTAAGCGTGGAGCGGTCGAGTTCAAAGTGCTCCTTCATCCTAGCCAGCTTGAGTAGACAGAGAACGGCCGAAAGGGCTTGGGCTATAACGGTAGCCAGTGCCACTCCAGGCACACCCATGCCAAAATTGGCCACAAAGATAATGTCCAGAACAACGTTAACAGCGGTGCTCACCAAAAGGAACATGAGTGCAGATGCTGAGTCACCGAGGCCGCGCAGAATGCCTGATAGGATGTTGAAGTAGGAGAAACCGAGACTGCCAAGGAAGAGGATGTTCAGGTACCCAGCACACCAGTCNATGATAGATTCAGGCGTGTTCAGCAGCTCCAAAAGGGGACGCGTCACAAGGGGACCAACCACCATGATGATTAGGGAAGTAATCGCCGTTAGCGTGATGCAGTTGCCAATTGTCCGGGAGAGGTTTTCGCGGTCTTTGGCCCCGAAGTATTGGGAGACCATGATCCCTGCGCCGACGGCGATGCCCACAAACAAGACCAGCAGGAGATTGAGGATGGGTCCCGCACTTCCCACGGCCGCCAAGGCGTTGTCACCGATGTAGCGCCCTACAATGATGGAGTCAGCTGTGTTGTAGAACTGCTGTGCGACGTTGCCAATCAGCATGGGAATGGAGAATTCAACGATGCGTTTCCAAGGAGGACCTTCGGTTAGGTCTTTAGCTGCGAACAGTTCTTTTGCTCTGGCCATAAACAACCTCCTCTAAATGAAAAAACAGAAGCCTAAAGCGGCTCCCCAATAGATGTCGCTAGCTTGATTTTAGTACTCGTTTTCACATCTGTCAATAGCAGTTGGCGTCCGTGCGAAGGTACGGGCAAAGGTCCAAGTGTCTCTGT
>JGI24710J26742_10003713_pt1 | contig 12850 bp, 10 predicted proteins | sample BioPla2DNA2_FD_26742 | JGI IMG/M metagenome (IMG submission 26742) | reverse complement strand
TTCTGCGGCCGTCTCGAGCCCGCCGCGCTCCACTGCCCCCGCCAGGCCTACATCACGGTCAGCGGGACCTGTATCTTCCACTGCCGCTACTGCTCGGTGCCGGACCTCCCGGGACGGCGGAAGGGGGTCGCCGAGATCGTTGATCTGGTCGAGAGTGTGGTCGACCGGGTCGATGCTATCGCGATCACGAGCGGTGTTGCTACATCGATCGAGGAGGAAGAGGCATACGTCCTCGACGTCGTGACGGCGCTCCTGCCGTTTTCCATCCCGATCGGGGTCTCGATCTACCCGGGGCCAGAGACCCCGGCCCGGCTCCACGCCCTTGGCGTTGTCGAGGTGAAGTTCAACCTTGAAGCGGCAACGCAGGCGCTCTTCCGGAAGATGTGCCCTGGCCTCTCCCGGGAGGCGATCTGGGAGGCGCTCCACCAATCAGTGCTGCTCTTCGGGCGGGGGAGGGTCTACTCAAACGTACTCGTCGGCCTCGGCGAGACCGATGAAGACCTGGAACAGGTCATGCAGGATCTTGCCGGGATCGGCGTCATCCCCCTCCTCCGTCCGCTCACCCCGGCTGGTTCTCTTGCTGATCGGCCCCGGCCGTCCGCAGACCGGCTGCTCCGGCTCTGCGGCATCCATGAGCGGATCCTCAGGCAGGCCGGGCTCGATCCCGGCCGGGCGCTGACAATGTGTGCGGCATGCACCGGCTGCGACCTTGTGCCGGGGAGGGATACATGAAGGGCACAGAGGCGCTGGCTCTCGCGCTCCGACGGTCGGCAGACCGCTGCTACGCCGTCCCTGGCTACCCGGTCTCAGGCATTGCCGCCGCAACCGGTGCCGCGATCACCACAAACGAGAAGGTGGCGCTCGAGTACGCCCTCGGCGACTCGCTCGCCGGCCGCCGGGCCGCTGTCGTGGTCAAGCACGTGGGTCTCAACGCCTGCGCCGATCCACTGGTGCACGCCACCGCCCAGGGGCTCCGGGCCGGCGTCGTGGTGATCGTCGGCGACGACGTTCGCGCGGTTGCATCAGACGTTACGCAGGACTCCCGCTACTACGGTGAGATCGCGTGGGCTCCGGTGCTGGAACCGGACGGTGAAGCGCTCGCACCGGCGGTCGAGGCGGCGTTTGAGGCTTCAGAGATCTTCTCTCGTGTGGCCATCATCAGGGTCACCCCCGATCTCCTGGACGCTGACGTCCCGGAAACCTCCGCACCACGAAGCGACCGGACGGGGAGCCTTGCTGACCCGGGGCTCACGATGGCAGGCCGAAGACAGGCGAGCGACCAGAGGACCAGGGCGATGTTTGCCTGGTCACGGTCCTCACCCCTCAACCGGTTCTCCGGCGGCACGGTCGGTGCCGGCCCTGCGGGGGGAGCGTCCCGTGCGGTCACCGTCTACCCGCCGCCGGCGGACCCTGAGGCGCTCGCCCTGACCCGGGAGATCGGCCGTCCCTTCCTCTGTGAGCACCGGCTGCTCGTCCCCCCGGAACCCACTGGCGATCCAGAGAGGTTCTCCTCCCGGGGCCACTGCCGGACCTTCTGCCGGGACTGCCCGTTCCACCCGGTCTTTGCCATCCTGCGCGAGCGCAGGATGCAGGCCATCTGTGATGCCGGATGCGCGATCCTCGCGATGAACCCGCCCTACCGCGTCGGGATCGCCACCTACGGGCTCGGCTCATCGGTCGCAGTGGCGGCGACCGGTACCGGGGTAGCGCTCACCGGTGACTACGCGCTCCTGCACTCAGGGCTGAACGCCCTCATCGACGTCTACGAGTGCGGGCTCCCGCTCCTCTGTATCGTCCTTGCGAACAACCGGATGGGCATGACCGGCGGTCATCCCGTCCCTGATATCCTTCGCTACATCGCCTGGGCAGACCCGGTCGTCTGCGCCGCAGACGACGTGGAAGCGCTTCGCCGGGTCCTGGTCCCTCCGCGGCAGGGGCCCTGTACGGTGGTGGTCGAAGGAACCTGCCCTGAGGGGGCACACCATGAAATCCTGGAATATCGAGATCTGTGATGTAACACTGCGAGACGGGGAGCAGACTCCCGGCGTCTCATTTACCCGTGACGAGAAGATGGCGATCGCCCTGATGCTTGACGAGATCGGTGTGGAGGTGATAGAAGCCGGTTTCCCGGTCGTATCTCCAGCAGAGAAGGATTGCGTCGCCGCCATCGCACGAGGCGGCCTTGACGCGCGGGTCTGCTGCCTCGCACGGGCATTACGGCCTGATATCGAGGCGGCGCTCGACTGCGACGTGGATATCGTCAGCATCTTCATCGCGACCTCAGACCTCCATATCAGGCACAAGTACCGCAAGCCCCGGGAGGAGGTGCTCGACGACGCCCTCGCCATGGTGGAGTTCGCCTCTGACCACGGTGTGCAGGTGCGGTTCGCGGCTGAGGACGCCTCACGAACCGACCCGGCGTTCCTCGTGGAGATGTATAACCGGGGCGCCGAATGCGGCGCCGATCTGCTCAGTTTTGCGGATACGGTAGGATGTCTCACCCCGCTCGAGATCTACGCGGTCATCACCAGGATCCTTGAAGAGGCCCCCCACCCGCTCTGTATCCACTGTCATGACGACCTCGGGTTTGCGTCGGCAAACACCATCACGGCCGCAGCCGCCGGGGCGTTCCAGCTCCATACCACCGTCAACGGTATCGGGGAGCGGGCCGGGAACGCGGCACTCGAGCAGGTGCTGGTCGCACTGAGGATGAAAGGAGGCGTCGATCGCTACGACCTCTCCAGGCTCCAGGAGATCTCAAGGCTGGTCGCCCGGCTCTCGGGAATCTACCCGGATCAGGTCAGGCCTATTGTCGGCGAGAACGCATTCGCCCACGAGAGCGGTATTCATATCGCCGCCATCCTCGAAGACCCGTCGACCTATGAGTCCATCCCCCCGGAGCTGGTGGGCGGCGAGCGGCGGTTCGTCCTCGGGAAGCACACCGGAAGGCGGGCGCTTGAGCATATCGCAGGTGCCTACGGATTTAACCTCTCAGATGAGCAGGCACGGTGGGTGCTCAGCCAGATCAAACAGAAGAGTGAAGGAAAGTGTAGCGTCACCCCGGAGGTACTCTGTGGGTTCATTCGGCAGGCGAAAGAAGGGATCCTCCAGTGAGCACACTCTCTGAGCGAATCCTCGGCGCACCGGCAGGCACGTACGTAGACCGGGAGGTTGACCTTGCTTTTGCCCATGACGGGACTGGCATCCTCACCCGGGAGGCTCTTCGTGAGATGGCGGTGGAGCGGCTCGCCCACCCCGATCGGCTACGCCTCATCTTTGACCATATCGTCCCGGCAAACACCGGGACGACGGCGACGCTCCAGGCGGAGCTCCGCGAGTATGCCCGATCCTCTGGAGTCGCTCTCTCTGACGTCGGCGGGGGGATATGCCACCAGGTGATGGGTGAGGGGCTCGTCAGACCCGGTATGGTCGTCGTGGGTGCCGACTCCCACACCTGCACCCTCGGTGCCTTTGGCGCGTTTGCTACCGGGATGGGGGCGACTGATATGGCGGCGATCTGGGCATCGGGGGCAACCTGGTTCCGGGTCCCGGAGACGATCGCGCTCTGGCTCTCAGGCAGGCTCACCGGCGCCGCGGAGCCGAAGGATGTCGCCCTCACCTACGTTGCAAAACTCGGGATGGAGGGTGCAACCTACCGTGCGCTGGAATTCGTGGGTGACGGAGCAGCAGGGATCTCCATGGACGGACGGCTGACCCTCTGCAACATGGCAGTGGAGACCGGAGCAAAGGCTGGTATGTTTTACACTGACGAGGCCACGGTCCGTTATCTCGCGGAGCACGGGGTTTCGGCATCGCCAGAGACCCTGGAAGACTGTCGCTACGAGCGGGAGGTCGATATCGATCTATCGGATGTCGTGCCTCTCGTCGCGGTCCCGCACCGGGTGGACACCGTCAGGGAGGTGGAGGAGGTCGCAGGCACGCATCTCGACCAGGTCTTCCTCGGGACCTGCACCAATGGTCGCTACGAGGACCTCGCCCGGTTCGCCCGGGTTGTCCGGGGGAAGAAGGTGGCTGTTCGCACCCTGGTGGTCCCCGCCTCCCGGGCTGTTCTTGCCCGGGCGATCGCAACCGGCGTCCTTGCTGATATCGTGGATGCCGGGTGCGCGGTGGTCACGCCCGGGTGCGGACCCTGCCTCGGGGCGCACGCTGGCGTGCTCGGGGAAGGCGAGGTCTGCCTCTCGACCGCCAACCGGAACTTCAAGAACCGGATGGGCGTGGGTGGCGAGATCTACCTCTCTTCTGCCGCTACCGCGGCGGCAAGCGCGCTCGCCGGCGAGATCGCGGTTCCGGAGGTGGTCTGATGCGAGGAGCCGGGCCGGCGGTCTGCCTCGGGAGGGATATCGACACCGACCAGATCATCGCGGGCCGCTACCTCCGGACAAAAGACCGTTCGGCCTGGGCTGAGCACGTCCTCGAGGATCTGGATCCAGCGCTTGCCGGGCGCATCAGGGGTGCGGTCATCGTCGCCGGGAGGAACATGGGATGCGGGTCGTCCCGGGAGCAGGCGGTGGTCGCCCTCCGGGAGGCCGGGGTGGTCGGTGTCGTCGCCCCGTCCTTCGCCCGAATATTCTTCAGAAACGCCATCAACGTCGGTCTGCCGGTGATCGAGGCCCCGGTCTCCTCCTGCACCGACGGTGCTCACGTCGCGTTCGACCTTGACGAGGGATGGGTGGAGGTGGATGGGGAGCGCTATCCAGCCCGTCCGCTCTCCGCAAAGATGGTTGCTATCCTCCGTGCCGGAGGGCTGGTCCCCTACTGGAGGTCGCGCCGGTGATCTTTCCCCCGCACTGCAAGTACGTTGGAATGGCGACCGGCACCCCGTGCGGCGATAAGGTCTACTTCCTCTCGCGCTACCTTATCCGGGAGACCGGGAGCGGGCTTGAGGTGCTTGAGGTGGAGACCGACCCGGAAGGCACCGGGCTGATGCGCTGCGTGCTCTCGACCCGGGTGCTTGCTGCTGGCGATGAGGTCTACCGCTACCCCGATCCTGTGAACGTCCATGATCGAACGTGTCTGGTAAAGGAGGCGATCAGATCCGGACACCGGTGCACCGTATTTTTTGGCCACGATGGTCAGACCACGTTCGTCATCGACCCTGACCTCTCGGGGTTCCTCTGCATCCACATCTACGACATCGCCCCGCCCCGTCCCCATCTCTCGGCCACGCTTCAGGATCTCGAGGGAACCGGGCTCTTCGGCGACCTCGAGGTCATCTTTGAGCACCACGTCCAGGATATCAGGGAGATCGAAGCTGATGTCTACCCCTGCCGTGTGGCAGGGTTTTCCCGTACCCTTGATGCTGACGAGCTCCATCCGGGCGACCGGGTTGCGGGATGCCTGACGGCGAGGGAACTGGTGCGGGAGTGTTACGGGGAAGGGATTAGGGTGGAGAACATCTGCCCGCTCGAGGCGGTGGTAGAAGAACCCTTCATCGCCCGGTGCTGCCGGAGCGAGCGGGGAGGGCTCAGGCGCTGGAACGGCCGGTTCGGCGCGGTGGTCCACTGGGGCGCGTCGCCGCGGGATATCGCAGAGGCGGTCGTGCGGGTTGCGACTGCATGGAGGGAGAAGGATGGTGAAGGTAGCGATCGTTGAGGGCGATGGCATCGGGCACGAGGTCATCCCCGTTGCCCGCGACATTCTCGCGGCCGTGCGCCCGGACTTTGAGTTCTTCGACGTTGAGGTGGGCTACGGCCTCTGGGAGCGGACCGGGTGCGCCTGCGGCGAGGAGACGATGGCTGATCTTCGGTCGGCGGACGCCATCCTCTTTGGCGCCATCACGACACCGCCTGACCCCGATTACCAGAGCGTCCTCCTCCAGATCAGGCGCGACCTCGACCTCTACGCGAACGTCCGCCCGATACAGGGCGAGGGAGTTGACATCGTCATCGTGCGGGAGAATACCGAGGGGCTCTACTCCGGCATCGAGTGGAGGGAGCCGGACCGGGCCTGCACGGTCCGGGTCGTCACCCGGCAGGGGAGCGAGCGGATCGCCCGATATGCCTGTACCCTCGCAAAACCTCGCCAGCACCTCACCATCGGCAACAAGGCAAACGTGCTAAAGTCAGACTGTCTCTTCGTCGAGGTCTGTATGGCCGAGGCTGCCCGGGCCAGCGTTCCCTGCAAGGCCTGCTACATCGATGCGCTCTGCCTCGACGTCCTGATGCACCCTGACCGCTACGACGTCATCGTGACCACCAACATCTTCGGCGACATCTTATCCGACGCTGCGGCCTACCTGGTTGGGGGGCTCGGGATGCTCCCGAGCGCGAATATCGGGGAGCGGCACGCTCTCTTTGAACCGGTGCACGGCAGCGCTCCCGATATCGCCGGGCAGAATGTGGCAAACCCCATCGCGGCGATCAGGAGCGCCGCGATGCTGCTTGAGCACGTTGGTGACCCTGCATCTGCGGCGATCGTCGAGGAGGCGGTCCGCCGGGTGGTGGATGCGGGGATCCGGACCCCTGACCTCGGCGGCACCGCCGGGACCCGGGAGTTCGGGATGGCGGTGCTTCGTGAGGTGGAGCGAAGGAGGGCGTGACTGCTCCCACGTTGACAGGTAGACCATGGTGCGGGTAGGATGTCACGTCTCCATCGCCGGCTCGATCGACCTCGCGGTAGGGAGGGCAGGCGAGCGCGGCTGTGATACGTTTCAGATCTTCTCCCGGAATCCCCGGGGCTGGCGGGCAAAGGATCTCGACCCCCGATCGGTTGATGCATTCCGGGCAGCGGTGGATGCATCGGGGCTTGGCCCGGTCGTCGACCACATGCCTTACCTTCCGAACCTCGCCTCGCCTGACGATGCGATCTATGAAAAGTCGGTCGTGGCACTCACCGGAGAACTCAGGCGGTGTGGCCTCCTCGGGATACCCTATCTTGTGACTCATCTCGGGTACCATCGCGGTGCCGGGATCGATGCGGGGCAGGAGCGGGTCATCGCCGCCATAAACCGGGCGCTTGTCGATGCCGGGGAGGATGATGTGATGCTCCTCCTTGAGAATACCGCCGGCGAGAAGAACAGCGTGGGAACGACCGTTGCTGATCTCTCCCTGATCATGGAGGGGATCGATGCGAGAGAACGGATCGGGATCTGTTTTGATACCTGCCATGCCTTCGCCGCCGGCTACGACCTCAGGACGGCGGAGGGGGTCGACGCGGTGTTCGGGGAACTCGACGACCTGATCGGCCTTGAGCATCTTCGGGTCATCCACCTGAACGACAGTAAGGGCGACCTTGGGGGTGGGCTTGACCGGCACGAGCATATCGGGCTTGGGGCCATCGGAGAGGAAGGGTTCTGGCATATCCTCCGCCACCCGGCCGTCCGGAGCCTCCCGCTCATCTGTGAGACCCCGGTGGACGAGCGGCGGGACGATGCCGGGAATATCGCGAAGGTCCGGGAACTTGCGGGGGCGCAAGATCACCGGACCACGGATTTCGCATGAAATTCCCATGAGACAGCGTTTCATGGGGGTTTCATGGAAAAAGGCTCTACCCGCAAAGATGTCCGGATGCGATAGTAGCAGTGCCCGATCCGATTAATATTTTATCTGGATTATAAAAATCNGGATCTTGTTACCCTGTGCCGGGGTATAGTAAGAGATTTATATTTATACTGTTATTCTACCACCCACGAACCCTTTATCCGATGGATTATCGGCGATTCCCGGTATTTCGGAGGTTCTCCGTCTGTCAGCCGGTGGAGAGGGGTTGTCTCTCCACCATGCCTGCAGGCACCATCGCGTGGGACGAAGGGGGCGATCTCATCGTGGTGATAAGATAATGGCTAGATTTAAACCGGCTTTATGGGTCTGCACTGTCATTGTCATCTGGTTGCTGCTGCCATCCGCCCAGGCGGTGGAGACAACAGCCTCGGGGGATCTGGTGTATATTTGTACTGCTGGCGGAGCGCAGGAGCATCCTGATATTGATGGAGGCAGGATCGTCTGGGAAGATAGCCGGAACGGAGGAAGGTACATCTATCATTCAGGCACTTCCGGTGGTGGGGGGTGGAGGGTCACGAGCGAAGACCTCATGTATGCCGACCAGAGATACCCGTCGATCTCAGGGGACTTCATCGTCTGGCAGGACCGACGGCATGGAAACTGGGAGATCTACCTCTTCTCGCGCTCCGGTGGGGAGAGGCGGATTACGGATAGCACAACAGATCAGGAGATGCCTGTAGTCCATGGGAACCATATCGCCTGGTACGACACCCGCCAGGGGAATCTCGATATCTGTCTCTACAACATCGAGACTGGTCGGGAGACCTACATCGACTGCTCGCCGGTGACCCAGTGGAAACCCGCTCTCTCTGACGACTACGTCGTCTGGGAGGAGGAGACCGGGGGCGGAGATATCTGGGCGTACAATATCTGGACCGGCGAGAAGAGGCAGATCACCCGAAACAGCGCACGCCAGACATACCCGGCGATATCAGGAAACCTGATTGTCTGGGAGGATTACCGGAACGGAGCGCCTGACATCTATCTGTTTGATCTCGGCGATCCGTCTGGTGAGATACAGAGGATCACCGATGACTCTGCCGCACAGGTCTCGCCGGCGATCAGCGGCGACCTCCTTGTCTGGGAGGATAAGGGGGACGGCGTGTGGAACATCTACATCTGCGACCTCTCCTTGGGTGTGGAGGTGCAGATGCCTCTTGCCCCGACAGAGCGCGAACAGGTCTATCCTGCCGTCAGCGGGGACTGGATCGTCTGGCAGAACGACCGTGGCGGCCGATCCGATATCTACGCCTTTACCTACGCCAGGGGGATGCCGCCGGTGGCAGAGTTCTCTGTGGAACCGACCGCCGGTACGGTGCCGCTCCATGTCTCATTCACCGATCTCTCAAGCGGCGACCCCGACACCTGGGAGTGGGATTTCGGGGACGGGGAGACCCTGACCTGGCAGAACCCGCTGCACACCTACGAGGCCCCTGGAGAGTACACCGTCTCACTCACGGTGAGCAACCGGTTCGGATCCGACACGATCACAAAGACCGGCCTCATTCATGCAACATCGCCGACGGAGCCTCCGGTGGTCCTCTTCTCGGCGCTGTCGCGGTTGGGGCCTGCGCCCCTCAAGGTGCTTTTCAGCGGCGAATCGTCCGGAAAACCCACAACCTGGCTCTGGGACTTTGGGGATGGCGAGACATCGACGCAACAGAACCCAAAGCACACTTACGTTGATCCTGGCATCTATAACGTCACCCTGACCTGCAGTAACGCAGCAGGCAGTGCAACATACACGGAGTACGGCTACATCATCGTTCTTGAACCTCTGAAGGCCGATTTTGCGGCAAATGTGAGGGAAGGCCGGAAACCACTCTCTGTATCGTTCACCGACCTCTCAAGCGGCGACCCTGACTCCTGGGAGTGGAACTTCGGCGATGGCGGGTCATCGCGCGAGCAGAACCCGACCCACACCTACCAGGATGCCGGCATCTACACGGTCAGGCTCTCAGTCGCTAACGATATTGACCGGGATTCGAAAGAGAAGATCGGCTACATCAGGGTCACCGCCCCTACGCCGGTGGTGGCGGAGTTCTCTGCAAACACCACCGAAGGCAGGGTTCCGCTTTCGGTCCGGTTCAGCGATAGATCGGAGGGTGATCCGGGATCGTGGTCGTGGGTATTTGGGGATGGGGGATCCTCGACCGAGCAGAACCCGGTTCACGTCTTCGAGCGACCGGGTACCTACACCGTCAGTCTGACCGTCTCCAGCGGCACGGACCGTTCTACAAAGACTATGCAGATCCGGGTTCTCGGTCCGCCCATCGCTGGATTCCATGCCAGTCCTCTCAACGGGACGGTACCACTCGGGGTTACGTTCACCGACACCTCGACCGGCGAGCCAGCCTCCTGGATCTGGGATTTCGGGGATGGAGCGACCTCGACCGAGCAGAATCCCATCCATACCTACGTGGCTGCCGGGAACTACACCGTCAACCTGACCGTGGGGAGCGCAGCCGGGAGCAGCACTGTGGTGAGAGAGGACTACATATCAGTCGGTCCTGCCCCGGAAACACCGCCGCCCACGAAACCCGGTGGCGACAGCGGTAGCAGTGGTGGCAGTGGTNGCAGTGGTAGCAGTGGTAGCAGTGGTAGCAGTGGTAGCAGTGGTAGCAGTGGTAGCAGTGGTAGCAGTGGTAGCAGTGGCAGCAGTGGCAGCAGTGGCAGCAGTGGCAGCAGTGGCAGCAGTGGCGGTTCTGCCCGGCCGGTACAGAACGAGACCGCCGCCCCCGGGATCACCTCGCCTGACGGCACGGCCCGCCTCATCGTCGCAGAGGGCGCGAGAAACTCGATCATTGCGAAAGTGACCATCAAGGCTCCCAATCTGGCTGATATGCCGCCGGCGCCTGATGCGCATACATTTACCGGGCATGCCTGCACCATAGGACCTGAGGGAATCACCTTCTCAGCACCGGCGACCCTGGCGTTCAACCTCACGGCAGAAGAGTGGAGCGCCGTCTACAGCAGGGAGAAGAGGTTTGTGGTGCAGTGCTACAACCAGTCAGCAGATGCCTGGGAGGAGGTTCCCACCGACGTCTACCTCGGGACCAGGAGCGTCGCAGCTGGGGTCGCGCATTCCGGCCTCTACGCGCTCTTTGTCAGGGCGCCCCCTGATGGTGCGGGAGAGACTGTTGCGACCGGGGCCGTGCCGGATCCGGCGTACGTGCGTCTCATCCCTGGACTGTTTGGTCTCATCATCGCGGTCGTAGCGATGCTCATCTACCTTTGCGGGGCTCTCGGGGGAGAGCGTGATGGCTCCATCCGCAAGGGGAGGAGGTGAAAGCGGCGCCCCTTCTTCACTTTCACGGCACATGGCCATTCTTAATGTTTAGAGGAGGGTCAACATGNCCCTCTCGTATGCTGCGGANGTACCAGTACCGGTTGTATCCGACGAAGGTTCAGGAGACCCTGATCGCCAAACACCCTGGGTGCTGCCGGTATATGTACAACCGGGTGCTTGCCCGCAAGAACCAGGCGTATCACGACGAGAGTGTCAGCCTGTCCGGGTATGACCTCATGAAGCAGCTTCCGGCACTCAAGGAAGAGTTCCCGTGNCTGAAAGAGGTCNACGCCCAGTCGCTGCAGCAATCGGTCAGCCATCTCTCCCGTGCGTTCACGAACTTCTTTGCTGGTCGTGCAGAAGTGCCGACCTTCAGAGTCGAAGTACGAGAGCCGGAACCAGGCGTTCATGGTCCCACTGGCGTATACCGTGGACTTCGAGCGGGGCACGGTGAAGCTCCCGAAGATNGGCGTGGTCAANGTCAAGTACCACCGCACCTTCGCGGGGGCGATGAAAACGCCGCGATCAATATCAAACAATTCGCACTTGCAGGCGCGGAACAGCGCCGCTCGAGCCTGTGGACTCGCTCCCGAGGGGGAGGAGGATGATAGCCGGGAAGCCCCGCCCAACAGGTGCGGGGTAGTTCACTTGTAAAAATGGGGTTACCATCGCCGCTTTCTCACCGCAACCAGAAGGAGGAGCGCCGCCCCGGCAGCGGCCGCGCCGAATCCCGGTGTCGTCGGCGCAGGCGTCGTCGTCTCCTCAAGGCCTGCCAGCCATGCGGCGCTGGAGGTCGGCGAGAAGAAGCGAATGCCGGCAAGGGTATAGCCGCCACCGGGAGTGTCGACTGCAGCGTAGATGGCAGCGTCAGGGAATGTTGTTCTCCACTGGACGTTTCCATCCTCATCGATCCCGAGCGCGAACCCCACTCCGCTCCTGATATCCTTGCCCGCGATCATGTAGCCCCCGGCAGGCCGCAGGNCGACGGNGTAGCCGGCGAGCCCCTCCATGTTCCTGAGCCAGACCTCCTCTCCATTCGCATCAACCAGGCCGTACCAGTAGTTTCCGGAGTAGATGAACCCGCCTTCCCCGGTCTCCTTGATATCGAAGATGACCGGGACTTTGTAGTTCCTATTCCAGAGCGTTTTGCCGTCAGCATCGAGGCGGATGAGGAAGGCGTCGCCGACGTCGTAGGTGAAGGGCGATTTTGTGCCTCCGATGACATACCCACCGTCGGCGGTCACCACCGCTGTGTTTGCGGCGGCAGCCGGGAACGTCTGGTTCCAGATAGGCGTGCCGTTTGCGTCGGTCTTCGTGATGAACGCCGTCGTATCATCGGCTGATCCGGGCGGATTCCAGAGCCACCCGATGACGGCATAACCGCCGTCAGCGGTCGGCAGGACGGCCGAGACCTTCTCCCCTGGCAGGACCTGTCGCCAGATCTCTTCTCCGTCGGCGTCGGTCCTGATCAGGAACGAGGTGCCCTGGTAGCCCCGGGAGGTGAGGTTCTCGTCCGGGCCGACTGTGGAGATGTTGTAGCCGGCGACAATGTATCCTCCGTCAGCAGTCTCTACAACAGAGGCGGCTGCCATCTCAGGTAGTTTCTGTGTCCAGACCTTGTTTCCCTGGNTGTCGGTCTTCACGAGCAACAGGTCTTCCCTGCCCCCGTAGGTCTTCGTGAGCGTAGAGCCAAGTACAATGTAGCCGCCGTCCGCCGTATTCGCGACAGCATCGAACTTATTGTTCTCCTCCGGCGAGAACGTCACATTCCAGGTGACCNGCGGAGCGGTCTCCGCCGCAGAGACGACCGTTGCTGGCAAAACCGCTACAANGAGCAGCGTTGCCATGATCACCGGGATCGGTGAACGCCGGAAGTGTTGGTTTCTTCTCATCATTGAATCAATAACTGGTGTGATGCGGCACGCAAAAAAACATAGTGGTCCCGCATCCCCGTGACTGCACGGGTACATCGATGCTCAATAACCCGTACGCTCAGGATGTGGGTGGGTAGTGGATCGGATTTTGCACGAGTCGCCGGGGG
>JGI24710J26742_10003712_pt1 | contig 12850 bp, 15 predicted proteins | sample BioPla2DNA2_FD_26742 | JGI IMG/M metagenome (IMG submission 26742) | reverse complement strand
TGCAGGGATACACCAACGGCAAGAAGCCAAACAAAGGTATAGTCATCAAAAGCGAGCACGAGATGCAGAGCTTTGGCTATATGGAGTTTTATCACTTTACCGCCGCCAGCAAGAAACCCAAGCTGCGCGTGGTTTACACTGTTCCCTGGTTGTGATGAAGTTTAGCCACGTCCCCATTTTGCTTGCCTGCCTGATGCTCTTGGCCGGAGGTTGTAAAAAGGAAAAACAGCCGCAAGGCACCATCCTGGCTCAGGTGGGCGATGACAAGCTCTATGAAGAGAGCTTCAAGAGCGTGTTCAGCGAAGAAGAATGGGCGTCCATGGACAGCGAAACGCGCAAGAAATATATCCAGGACTGGGTAAACCTCACGCTGCTGGCTCAGGAATCCCAGAAAATGGGCCTGAACAACTCCCTGGAAGTGAAGCAAAAGCTGGATTTTGCCACCAAGAAAGTGAAGGCCAATGCGCTGATCGCCGACAGGATGGCAGACTTGGAAATCTCCGAGAATGAGCTCTTTGCCTACTATCGCATCCACAGGGGAGAATTTGATGCCAAAGCCCTGGAATACAATGTGCAGAGAATCTATGTAGAAGATCAACACAAGGCGCAACAACTGCTTACAGAGCTGGAAACCGGTGCTGATTTTGACCTCATGGTAAAACACAATTCGCAGGAACTGCTCAGGGACAAGCTGGGCCATATTGGCTTTGTGAGTCCCGGCACCCAGGATTCGCTCTTCTGGAATCAGGCCAGAGAGCTGGAGACGGGTGAGTTTGCCATGTTTGCCGCCGACGGTGGCTGGTATATCATCCGTCAGTTGGGAAGCAGGGAATCGGATAAAGACCTGATGTTTGATGATCTGCGCTCGCAAATCCGCACACGTATCTTAGCGGAGCGTCAGCAGACCATCTATGAAGATTTGCTCAAGGAAATCAAGAGCAAACACACGGACGTNTATTACTACTAACAGATAGAAAGATAGGAAGTTAGATGAAGAGATTTATAATTGTGATCCTGGNCCTGAGCCTCATGATCAGCTTTGCATCAGCAGAGCTGGTGGACAGGATTGTGGCCAAAGTGGGCAGTGAGATCATCCTGCTCAGCGACATCCAAAAGATGATGTTGCAGATGCGTGCTGCCGGAATAGATACCGAGAATGTCACCGCCGGCGAGATCCTGCAAGAGCTGATCGAGCAACGCCTTATCCTGCAGAAGGCAAAGGAACTGGATATCCGCCTCAATGAGGANAGNATCCGCAAATACGCCGAAAACTACATCAAACAGCTCAAAAGCCAATACCCCTCCGAAGCGGAGTTNAGGCAGGATCTGATCAAGAGTCAGACCACCGAAAACGAGCTGCTGGAATACTATATCGACAGACTGAGNGANAGCGCACTNACCGAGCAGTTGGTGGAGCGCTTCGTAAGCGCCAAGGCTGTGGTCACCGAGACCGAAATGCGAGACTTTTATGAGGCTCATAAGGATAGCCTGGCCGTGCGTCCCATCACTTGGGAGACGGGCCTGATCCTCAAAAACATCAAAGCCAGCCAGGAGGCCGAAAACCAGAAGCTAAGGGAGATCCGCGCCATCTACCAACGCATCATGAACGGTGAAGACTTTGCCGAAGTGGCGTCTACGGATAGCGATTGCCCCAGCAAAGCCAGGGGTGGAGACCTGGGCTTCTTCTCCAAAGGTATGATGGTGAAACCCTTTGAAGATGCAGCCTTTACCCTCGATATAGGTGAAGTGAGCGACATCGTGAAGAGCCAGTTTGGCTACCACATCATCAAGGTGGAAGAAAAGCGGGCCAACGAGCTGCGCGCCAGCCATATACTCAAGATCATCGAGCCCACCCACCAGGATACGCTTCGGACGCGTGAGCTCATGGAAGATATCAGAGAAAGGTTGATACAAGGCGAATCTTTCACAGCTTTGGCCAGTCAGTATAGCGACGATGAGCAATCCGTCGCCGAAGGTGGCATCGTGGGCGAATATGACGCCGACGGTATGCCCGAGCTCTTCCGCTCCATCATCATGTCCACGCCCGTGGGAGAGCCCACACCCGTGTTGGAAAACGAAGGCGTCTTCTATATCTTCATCCGCACCAAGGAAATACCCTCCCGCATCTATAGTTATGATGAGGTAAAAGACTCTGTGGGCGCCATCCTGGCCCGTGAAAAGCAGGTCATCGCCTATAGAGAGTGGATCAACGAACTGATGGAAGAGAGTTTTGTGCAGATAATCCAATGAAGAAACAATCGCCACTAAACCCCATCAATTTCATCGCCTCTTTGGCGGGTAGCGGCTATTTGCCCAAAGCTCCGGGCACCTGGGGCTCGTTGTTTTCGCTGGCCGTCTACCTCATCTTGCCCGCAGCCTGGTTTGAACTGCCGGCTCAATATATCTTTGCCGCTGCGCTGCTGCTCTTTTGCCTTTTCAGCGTCTGGATCAGCACCCTGGCAGAGAAGAACCTCGGGCATGATGCGCCTCAGATCGTGATTGATGAGTTTTGCGGCTACTTTGTCAGTGTGCTTTTTTTGCCCAAAAGCGTGATCCTGGGCATCTGGGCCTTCATTCTCTTCAGAGCTTTTGATATCGCCAAACCGTTATTTGTAAACAAAGCGCAAAAACTGCCCAAAGGCTGGGGAGTGGTGGCCGACGATCTGGCTGCCGGCCTCATCGCCAACCTCATCCTGCAAGTTTTGGTGCGCGTTGCACCCCGATTTTTTGCCATAATCTAAGAACAAACAAGGAGCAATAAAATGCAATACATCCTCTTACAAGCAGCTCAAGCTGCACCCGCCGCAGGACAACAACAGGCCGGTGGAGGCTCCATGCTCATCATGATGATAATCATGTTTGCCATCCTCTACTTCCTGATGATCCGCCCCCAACAGAAGCGCCAGAAAGAAATGCAGAAGATGCTGGACGCCCTGCAAGTGAACGACAAAGTAGTCACCACTTCAGGCATCTACGGACGCATCGTCAGCATCAAACCCGACAAGAACATCGTGGTCATCGAGATCGACGATACCAACAAGGTGAGAGTGGATTTTCAGCGCTCTGCCGTGGCCGCTGTACTCACACCCGAAAAGANCGAGACCCCTGCCAGCTAATCCTGCATGAAGAAAGAGCCAGTCTTATTACCCATCCGCATCCTGGGCGATGANATCCTGAGGCAAAAAGCCGTGGAAGTGAGCGAAATCGACGCGGAAATCAAGGATTTTGCCCGGGATTTGACCCATACCATGTATCTCAGGGACGGTGTAGGCTTGGCTGCGCCTCAAGTGGGAAAGAGCATCCGTATGTTTGTGATCGATCCGGGCAGACGTGACGATGATGTGGGCAAAAACCCCATCGTGATGATCAATCCCGTGATCGAAGAATCGGAAGGAGATAGCTACAGCGACGAAGGTTGCATCAGCGTTCCGGACGTATTTGCCGAGGTGAAACGCCACCAAAAGATCAAGATCAGCTACACCGACCTGGACGGAAAGCGGCACACAGAGGAGGTGAGCGACTTTGTTGCCACCGTGATCCAACACGAGTACGACCACCTTGAAGGCGTGCTTTTCATCGACCGGATCAAAGCTTTGGCCAAGCTCAAAAACTCCGTCAAGATACGCCAAATCCTCAGCACAGCCAAGGATGGAGTGAACATCCTCAAAGAGGATTAAAGAAGTGCAAAACCCGCGTCTGATCTTCTGTGGAGCCTCAGAGTTTGCCCTGCCTGCATTGAAGGCTTTGGCGGCTGCATCATACCCTCTGATGGTGATCAGCATCCCGCCCAAAGCCATGGGCAGAAGGCTGAAGGTGCAAGATAACGTGGTGGCGCAAGCCGCCAAGGAGCTGGGTTTGCCGCTATTTTGCCCCGAGGACATCAATTCTGAGGCGAGCATCCGGGAGCTGGCAACTTTCCGGCCGGATATGATTATCACCGCCAGCTTTGGCGCTTTCTTTGGCAAACAGCTCAGAAGCTTGTGCCTCTGCCTCAACCTGCATCCCTCGCTCCTGCCTCTGCTCAGAGGTGCCACGCCCATCCAAACTGCGCTATTGCAAGGCTTTGACCGCACCGGCGTGAGCATCTTCGAGATGGTGAGAAAGATGGATTCAGGCCCGATCCGAGTACAAAAAGAGCTGCCTATCCAAGACGAGGACAACTACAGCTCTTTGCACCTCAAGCTCAGTGAACTCGCCGCCGAGCTGCTGCTGGACTTTCTAAAACAACCCAAATCCTATCCTGCAAGGGAGCAAGACCACACCTTGGCCACCTATTGCAGCAAGATAGATTCCAGCGACCTGGAAATCGATTGGAGCCAGGACGCACAAGCTATCCACAATCAAGTGAGAGCCTTCTCATCCGATCCCGGTGCGCGCAGTTACCGTCAGGGTAAAATGCTCAAAATCCTCTCTACCCGCGTCTCTGAAGAGGCGGTCAATGGAGAGCCCGGCACCCTGCACAGCATAGTGAAAAACACCGGCTTTATTATCAATTGCGGCTCCGGCACTTTACTCATCACCGAAGTGCAAGCCCAGGGGAAGAAGCAGATGCCCGCCCACAGCTACGTCTTGGGTGCGCGGCTTGAGCCCCGTGAACTATTTGGAAGTTAACCCTATGAAAAAGCAATTCTTTTCCGTAATGAAATTCCCTTTGTATGTGAGCATTGCCCTCATCATTATCTTTGCCATTGCCTTCATTTTGGTCTATCAAGCTTACAGCGTCTTATTGGGCTGGAGCCTGGGCAAAAAGATACTCTACACCGGCATTATCGTGGTTGTAGCGTGGCTGGTAAGCACTTGGCTCTTGATTCTGGCTTCCACCACCAAGAAGTTTAAGTCTGCCGGCTTCCGCATCTATCTGAAATGGATGTTGTTTCACGTCTACTACAGGATTTCCCGCTGGATGAACACCATCTTCTTCCAGAAGACAAGCACCTTTCGCGAAAGCTTTTTAAACTTCAACAACGAGATCATCCTCACAAACCATTCCCATATACCCGGCAAAAAGATCCTGCTGCTGTTGCCGCATTGTCTGCAAAACTCCAAATGCAGGATCAGGGTGACCGCCAACATCATCTATTGCGAAGAATGTGGCAAATGCGATGTTGCCGCTCTGAAGAAGATGAGCCTGGAAAACAATGTCCAAGCCGCTTTGGCCAGTGGAGGCAGCATGGCACGCAAGGTGATCAAAGACTACGATCCGGATGTGGTGATCGCCGTAGCCTGCCATAGAGACCTGATAGAAGGCGTTCGGGATGCGTGGAAGCTCCCGATATTTGCCATCCTCAACGAGCGCCCAAACGGGCCTTGTTTTGAGACCACGGTCAATCTGGCCGACGTACAATTTGCACTCAACAAATTTATCTGAAACGAGGTAAAAACAATATGAAGCCACGTGTAGTAATCTGGCTGCTGGTGATAGTAATCATCATCAATGCGGGCATCACCATGGTGCTCATCAACGTCAAGCAAGACCCGGGCACACCTGCAGCGCTCACCAAGACGGATATCGCCACGCGCAGCAATGCCATCACCGCCGCCGTGGAAGCGGTGGAACCGGCCGTAGTGAGCGTCAACGTCATCAAGACGCAAGTGATCCGAAGCGGCGGGCCTTTTGGCTTTGGTTTCTTCGATTTCTTCGGCTCCATCCCCATGAAGCGTCAGGTGCAGAGCATTGGAACAGGCGTGATCTACGACCCCCAAGGCTATATCATCACCAATGCGCACGTGGTCAGCGGCGCCACGGATATCAAGGTGGTGCTGCCGGACAAGCGTGAATTTGACGCACGCATAGTGGGCGCAGATGAAAGCCGAGACATCGCCAAACTCAAAATAGACGGCGCTCGGCTGCCTCATGCCAAGCTGGGCAGCTCCAAAAACCTGATCATCGGCGAATGGTCTATCGCTTTGGGCAACCCCTACGGCTTTTTGATGAACGACTCCAAGCCCAGCGTGAGCGTGGGAGTGATTTCAGCCGTGAATCGCAGCTTTTCGCCCCGCGAGGACGGACGCATCTATCGCAATATGATCCAGACGGATGCGGCCATCAACCCCGGCAATAGCGGCGGCCCACTCACCAATATCAACGGCGAAGTGATCGGCATCAACACCTTTATCTTCAGCGAAAGTGGCGGCAACACCGGCATCGGTTTTGCTATCCCCATCGATGCGGTGAAGTCTATCCTGGCGAAAATATAGATTGACGTAAAACTGAGCTTTATCATACTGGTTTCCTATAGTTTTACTAAGAAAAAAGGAGCCCATTATGATAAGCCAAGAGATTGCAGCCAAGATGCTGCAAATACCAAAGAAAGTGTACGAAAAGGACACTCATCTGGATAGCTATGATGTTAAATATGGCAATGTAATGCGTTTTCGTATACCTATGGCTTCTCTTCCCAATTTCGAGTATAAATTTTTTTTGGAGGTAAAACAGAGCGAAAGAAATAGGCTTAAAATTACCCTCCACTTTCAAGATCATAAAGCATCACCTAATTTGTTAAGAATAGACTATGGCGGCGTCCATGTAAACCCAGAAATAGCAAACGAGCATGTGACGGAACAATTTCTGAAGTATAAAGCAAAAGAGTTTAGTAAAAATGAACCTCATATTCACTACTATATTCAGGGACATGATCTGGATTGGGCTCTACCTTTGCTCGACGATGACTTCCCAATCAAAACAATAACTTGCGAAGAGGATAAAATCGCCGCTGTCATGGCAATGTGTAAAAAAGTAAACCTTCAAACCATGCTTGAGTTTCAAGAGCAAATGGAGTTGATAGTATGAAAGATATCAACCAACTAATCGATGACTACTACAAGTTTTTGCGGTCTAAGACCTTTCTCCAGCAGGATGAGATCAGCCTATGGACTTGTATTACCACACCTTTTTTGGGGTTATTCAACGACAAGATAGAAATCTTTGCCAAAAAGGAAAACGGTAAGATTATCCTCTCCGATGATGGTGAGACCATTCACAATTTGGAGCTGAGCGGGGTGTCTTTTTCTCGTTCCCCCAAGAGAAGAGATATGCTGAATAGAATTCTGTTAAACTACGGAGTTGAGCTGCGAAACAAGGAAGAACTGACCGTGGAGGCAAACGAGAACAGCTTTGCCCAGAAGAAGCTCAACCTGCTTTCCGCTATCGGTGAAATCAGCGATTTCAAGTTCCTGTCTGAGCATTCAGTTGGTTCTTTGTTCAGAGAATATGTTCGTGATTATCTGTCTGAAAAAGACGTCATTTTCACGGCGGATTTCATCTCTAAAGGCACCACTGGGCTGGAGTTTACCTTCGATTTTCTCATTGCCTACAAACATACAGAAATTGTAGTCAAAGCTTTTAGCCTAATGAACAAAAACAACCTCACCAACTTCCTCTTCTCTTGGGAAGATATACTGCCAGAAAGGAAGCGTTCGTCCAGAAAAGATGTTGTAGCTGTGGCAATAATCAATGATGAGGAACAAACGATAAGACCTGAGTATTTGGAGGCTTTGGATAGTAAGCAGGCCGACTATATAATCTGGAGCAAGAAGGACGATCCGGAAAACATTGCAAAGCTGAAGGCATCTTAAAAAAAAGCTCATGTTCAACTGGGATGGGTAGGTGTGAAGAGACAAGATCGCTGTTGCCGTTTATTGATAGAAAAACCCTCCCCTTAAGGGCCGAAAATTGTTTTCAAAAAACCATCCCTTGCCTCAACCTTTGACTTTTCACCTGGCCTCGCCCACCCTCGGATTTCCCTGGCTCTCGTTTGCGTAACCCTTGGGTTTTCTTTGGGTTACTTGTGGATCCCAAAGGAGACCCATAGGAGCCCCTAAGGGAGGCCGCATGAAATCGACATTTTAGAGGGCGGAATTGCTTTCGCAAAACCGGCCCTGAGGTCAAATATTTCATAACCACCTGCTGTTTCAGGTGTCTGAATGAGCCAGGGAATACCTACTAAAACAGTAGGAGTTCTTTGGGTGTTCGTCTGCCATTTTTATGCCCTGAAATCTGAAAGAAATTCTGCCCTGCTTCTCTTGCAAAACTTTTCACCCACTCGAATTGAACATGAACCAAAAAAAATCAGCCGGAACTTCTCCAAGCCCCGGCTGACCAGATAGTTAAGCGATTATTTACAGCTCCGGATAGAGCGGGAATTTTGCGGTCAATTCCCTGGTGTCAGCTTTCATAGCTTCCAGCAGTTCTGTATCTTCGTAGTTGTCTCTCACCTTTTTGATCATTGCGGCGATCTGTTTCATTTCGGTTTCGCCCATGCCTCTGGTGGTCACGGATGGTGTTCCCAAGCGGATTCCTGAGGAGACAAACGGGCTTCTGGTATCGAAGGGAACCGTGTTTTTATTGACGGTGATGCCGGCTAAGTCGAGGCATTCTTCCATTTTCTTGCCGCTGGGTCCGCCTTCTTCTGCGGTGCCCAGGTCAACGAGCATGAGGTGTGTATCTGTGCCGCCGGAAACCAGCTTGAATCCTGCATTCATCAGCTCATCAGCCAGTACCTTGGCGTTTTTAACCACGTTTTGCTGATAGACCTTGAATTCGGGCTGCAAAGCTTCGTGGAAAGCCACTGCTTTTGCGGCGATGGCGTGCATGAGCGGTCCACCCTGGATGCCGGGGAAGACGTTTGAGTCCACTTCTTTGGCGTGTTCTTCGGTGCAGAGGATGAGTCCGGCACGGGGTCCGCGCAGCGTTTTATGTGTGGTTGTGGTCACGATATCTGCATATGGCACAGGGCTTTCGTGCAATCCTGCCGCCACCAGTCCTGCGATATGAGCCATATCCACCATCAGCTTGGCGCCCACCATGTCTGCAATCTCTCTAAAGCGTTTAAAATCAATCTTTCTGGGATATGCAGAGGCACCGGTGAGTATCATCTGGGGTTTGTGCTGTTTGGCCAAAGCCTCGATCTCGTCGTAGTCGAGTTGTTGTGTTTCACGGTTTACGTTGTAATGAACGATATTGTAGAGCTTTCCGGAGAAGGAAAGTTTGTGACCGTGGGTGAGGTGTCCGCCGTGATCCAGCTCCAATGAAAGCACGGTATCGCCGGGTTTCACCAGGCTGAAGTAGGCCGCCATATTGGCTTGTGAGCCGCTATGGGGCTGTACGTTGGCATGATAGGCGCCGAAGAGTTCTTTCGCTCTTTCCACGGCTAAGCGTTCCACATCGTCGATGTATTCACAGCCGCCATAGTAGCGTCCGTAGAGTTTATAGTTGATGTGTCCGGTTTTCTTGCTCCAGCGGTAGGCGTATCCTTCGGCGTATTTATTGGTCAAAATACTTCCCTGTGCTTCCATTACGGCCAGGGAGGTGAAGTTTTCGCTGGCGATGAGCTCGAGGTTTTCGCGCTGTCTTGCCAGTTCAGCAGTGATTGCTGCATAGAGTTCAGGATCGTTTTGTTGAATGTGTTTCAAGGTTTTACTCCTTCTATCTTACTTATTTTATCTACTCGTTTTTGGTGGCGTCCACCTTCAAAATCAGTATCCAGCCAGGCTTTGAGGATGTCAATAGCATAATGGCTTGCGGTGAAGCGTGCGGCCAAGACCAGGATATTGGCATCGTTGTGCATCCTGGAAAGGCGGGCGATGTCTGTGGTAGAGCACAGTGCGGCGCGGATGCCACGTATCTTATTGGCCACGATGCTCATACCTATGCCGCTGCCGCAGATCAACACTCCTTTGGAGCAAGTGCCGTCTGCCACAGCCTGAGCCGCTTTGCTGCCCGTATCGGGGTAGTCCATAGACTCTTCGCTATGCGTGCCGTAGTCTACAAATTCCAGCTCCGGCAGTGCGGTTTTGATGGCTTCTTTGAGGGTGTAGCCGGCATGGTCGGATGCGATAGCTATCTTCATGATGTACCTGCCATTAGAGCAGCCAGTGCAAGGCAATAAAACTTGCTGTCTGCGCTTTCGCTGCGGCTCATCACCACCACGGGTTTGCTGGTTCCCTGGATGAGTCCCGCCAGTTCCGCTTTGGCAAAGAGCATCAGGCCTTTGTAGAAGCTGTTGGCGCTTTCCAGATTGGGGAAGATGAGGATGTCCGCCTCGCCCATGATCTTGTTTGGCGTCTGTTTGATTTCAGAGGCTTTGGGATCGCAGGCCAGAAAGACGTCCAATGGCCCGTCGATGATGCAGTCTTTGATCTGTCCACGTTCGTTCATCTTGCAGAGTTGCGCATCATCAAAGGTGTTGGGCAATGCCGCTCCCACCTTCTCCGTGGCGGAAATCAGGGCCACTTTTGGCTTTTCAATGCCAAATTTGTGTGCCATCGCCACGCTGTATTGGATCATCGCTTTCTTTTGGTTGAGGTCGGGATAGGTGAGCACTGCGGTATCGGAGACGAAGAGCAGCTTGTTGTAGGCTGGAATCTCCAAAGCGCAGGTGTAGCTCATCACGGCTTTGGGTGGCAGCAGTCCTTTTTCTTTATCCAGCACGCTGCGCAGGAATTTATCCGTTCCCACCAGGCCTTTCATGAGGATATCCGCCGCGTCCTGTTTCACCATGGCTGTAGCGGCCAAGGTGGCTTCGGTTTCGTCTGTATGATCGATGATCTCAAAGCGGGTGTGGTCTATGGATTCAGTCTCGCAGAGTGCGATGATTTTGTCTTTGTTACCGTGCAAAATAGCGTGCAGCCAGCCTTCTTCCGCTGCCTGGCTGAGGCTGTGAATGGTGTTTGCATCTTCAGCGACGGCTACCGCCACTTTGGCCAGTTTGCCCGTCTTTTTCAGATGCTCGCTGAGTTGTGAAAGTTTGGTGATTTTAGTCATGATTCTATGCCAAAATTGCAGCCAGAGCGATGGAGAAGAGTTTGCTGCGTTCGCTGTCACCGCGTGAGGTGAGCACGCAGGGCACCTTGGCGCCCATCACGATGGCGCAAAGCTCGCTGTTGCAGAGCGTTGTAACGGTTTTGTAGAAAGTGTTTCCGGCTTCGATATTGGGGAAGAGGATGCAATCCGCATCGCCACACACGGAGCTTTCCACGCCTTTGATGCGTGCGGATTCTTTGTCTATAATCAAGTCCATGCCCAAAGGCCCTTCCACTATGGCGCCCTTGATCTGGCCGCGGTGCGCCATTTTGGCAAGGATACTGGCTTCAAAAGAGGATTTGATCTTGGGCAGCACCTGCTCTGAAGGCCCCAGGATACCCAGTTTGGGCTCCTTGATACCCAAAAGGTGCGCCGTCCGGATCAGATAGTTGCAGATGGCTATTTTCTGCTTCAGATCCGGCTCAGGGATGATGGCTACATCGCCAAAGATCAAGAGTTTATGATATGTTTTCGGCTCGGCGACCGTCACGTGCGAGAGCACCGCTCCACCGTTCATGAGGCCACGTTCTTTGTTCAGGATAGCTCGCATATAGCGATCCGTGGAAAGCAGGCCTTTCATGAGGAAATCTCCCTCGCCGGCATTGATCAAATCCACAGACACATTGGCCGCTTCGATATCGGTCTTTGCATCCACGATGGTGAATTTATCCGCATCGAGGCCCATCTGGGCACATTCCGCTTTGATCATGCTTTCATCGCCCACCAATATTCCGCTTACAAAGCCCATCTCTACGGCATCGTTGACGGCGGCAATGGTGTGAGAATTAACTGCCCAAGCGGCAACTAAGCGCTTCTGTGGACGCGTAGCCAACACTTGGAACATCTGTTCGAGTTTGGTAATCTGCATTCGATTCTCCGCTATATCTTTATTTTTATTAATTTTGTAAGTGATTGTGCAAGTGACTGGTTTTGTGCCAAAGGATCTCGCCCGAGCTCAGCTCGGTAAGCTCCAGCTGTGCCAAAATATCGCTCGCTTCTGCGCTCTCATCCTTGGAAAACAGGAAGCTCAGCATATATTGCGACCCCGTTTCCTGCCCCAGCTCCTGCCAGGAGAGCGCATCGGTAGTGATCTGGGATGAAGAAGTTACCACACGGCACCAGCTTTCGTGCAAAAGTTTGGCTAATAGCTCGTGGACAAACTCTTCCGTGAGTGCGGCGTCGGTATAATTGTCGCTCAGGGGAGCCAGCAGCAATACCGGCTTTTGCGAGGCGGTTTCGGAGCGCCGTGATCTGCTGTAAAGAGACAGCTCATAGCTCACTTCGGATGCCAGGTCCTTCAGGTTTTGCCCTCCCAAAATCAGCTCATACTCAGTCCCGGGACTGTCTTTGCTTTTCCAGAAAGAGCAGCCCGCAAGCATGATGAGGATAAATGCAAGTATAATAATCTTATTTTCTAATTGTCTCACGTGCTAAAACCGTTATATTATCAGCAGTTGTGGTTTGTTTATTTTCAAACATTCCACCACGAAGCTTATACAAAATTCCCTGCTGTATTTGTCAAGCCCAATTTGCTTAAGATTAGCTTTTGCTTGCTTTTGGCACTATAAAGGTCTGGGCAAATACGACGGGATAAAGATCAAAAAGGAGCCGAATTATGCATCTTAGCAGCTTGATTATTGCCAGCGCCGGGCTCACCGCAAGTCTTTGGGTGGCCGTCGCTATCGCTGTATTGGTTGTCATTGTCATCTCCAAGGGCCTGATCGTGGTGCGCCAGGCCGAGGTGGTGATCATCGAACGCCTGGGTAAATATCACAAAACGCTAAACTCAGGCTTGCACCTGATCGTCCCTATCTTTGACCGTGCCGCCACCATCCATTGGCGCTACAATAAGTTGGATTATCAAGGCAACGTGCAGGTCTTCCAAAGGGTGGAAAACCGGATCAGCCTCCGCGAAACTGTCTACGACTTCCCGCGGCAAAATGTGATCACCAAAGACAACGTTTCCATCAATATCAACGCCCTGCTCTACTTTCAGGTCACAGACCCCTACAAAGCCGTCTACGAGATCAGCAACCTGCCCGAGGCGAT
>JGI24710J26742_10003711_pt1 | contig 12850 bp, 10 predicted proteins | sample BioPla2DNA2_FD_26742 | JGI IMG/M metagenome (IMG submission 26742) | reverse complement strand
CTAAAATTGGGTTTGGGACAAAACCATATGGTATGTAGCGCAGGAGTTCATGGAAGAGAGAGTATTAATCCAGTTGTTCTTGTAAAGATTGTGGAGTATTATGCAATGCTTTATAGATCTCATGAAGCCAGTTTTAAAAAGTCCAAGAGTCATGAAATTAGTAAGCTCTACAAAAGTAGAAAGAAATATGGTCAGATTTTATTTCGTCGCTGCGTATATGAGTTGTTGAATACCTACACTATATTATTTATACCACTAGTTAATCCTGATGGATATATGATAGCTCTTGAAGGATTTGACGCAATAATTGATACATATTTACGAGACGTGTGTAAAAAAGAGGATTTATCCTATAATGCATGGAAATTTAATGGTAGAGCTGTAGATATCAATAGGAATTTCCCAAGTAAATTATGGGTGAAGAAAAACGATTTAGATGAAGCAGCCAGTGAAAATGAAACAAAAGCATTAATCCATGTTTTTAATCAATTCAAACCTCTGGGATATATAGATTTTCATTCTCGAGGTGAGTCTATATATTTTTATAGATCTACTATGCCAGTTGAATATAATAATAGACAGCTTTCCATAGCTAATAGATTAGCTGATATTATTGACTATGTTCTTATGGAGCCTGAAGAAGAAATTGATATAGGNGATAGTGGGGGTAACACGGTTCATTATTTTTCAGAAAATTTTAATAAGCCAGCTTTTACAATAGAAACCGTTGAAGAAGATGCAGATTTTCCCCTTGACCCAGATTATAGACAGAAAGTTTTTGATGAAATCAAATTGATTATTTTGGAATTTGGAAGTTTNATAATTTGATAGGAATGTTATGTAGAAAGGCATGAATACTTATATGGAAAACATAAATACAATGGAAGCTAAGAAACAGCAAGAGATTATCAATGTTCTTAAGCTACAATTTGCTGAAATGGAAGAAAAGGAAGGAAGAAAGAAAACCTTTCATATAGAGACCTTTGGATGTCAGATGAACAGTAGAGATTCTGAGAAGATATCTGGGATTCTAAAAGAAATTGGATATGTAGAAACAGATACAGAGGAAGCAGATTTTGTACTATATAATACCTGTACTGTTAGGGAGAATGCTAATAACAAATTATATGGTCATCTTGGATTTGCAGGAAAGCTTAAAAAGAAGAACCCAGATATGCTAATAGCCATATGTGGATGTATGATGCAGGAACACGAAGCAGTTGAAAACATCAAATCAAAATACAGATTTGTTGATATAATTTTTGGTACCCATAACATATTTAAGTTTGCTGAACTTCTACAAACCAGACTTATCTCTGATAGGGTAGTAATTGACATCTGGAAGGATACTAAGATGATTATTGAGGATCTTCCTAATGATCGTAAGTACAGCTTTAAGTCAGGGGTTAATATAATGTACGGATGTAATAATTTCTGTAGCTATTGTATTGTGCCCTATGTTAGAGGTAGAGAAAGAAGCAGAAATCCTAAGGATATTATTGAAGAGATTAAGACTCTTGCTGCTGATGGTGTTGTTGAAATTATGTTACTTGGTCAAAATGTTAACTCTTATGGTAAGAATCTGGATGATCCAATAACATTTGCCCAGCTATTACAAGAAATCGAGAAGATTGATGGAATTGAACGTATTCGCTTTATGACCCCTCATCCTAAGGATTTATCACAAGAATTAATAGATACAATGAAAAATAGTAGTAAAATATGTAAACACCTTCATCTACCTATTCAATCAGGTAGTTCAAGGCTTCTTAAGATTATGAACAGGAAGTATACAAAGGAAGGGTACCTTGATTTAGTAAGACGAATTCGTGAGGCTATACCCGACATATCCCTTACTACAGATATTATTGTTGGCTTTCCTGGGGAAACAGAGGAGGATTTCTTAGAAACCTTGGATGTTGTAGGACAAGTAGGATACGATAGTGCATTTACCTTCTTGTACTCCAGAAGGACAGGCACACCTGCAGCTACTATGGAGAATCAAGTGGAGGATAATGTAGCTAAGGATAGATTTGATAGGCTGCTAAAGCTAGTACAGGAATGTTCAGCTAAATCTGCAGGTAGAGATGAGCATACTAGTCAAAAAGTCCTTGTTGAAGAGGTTAATAGCCAAAATCCTGAGCTTCTTACTGGAAGACTAAGCAATAATATATTAGTTCATTTTAAGGGAGATACATCCCTAATAGGTAGTATTGTGGAGGTTTACTTGAAGGAGAGCAAAGGTTTTTATTATATGGGGGAATTATTAGATTTATAGATATCTAGCATAATAGTCATGGCTCTACTATATTCTGACAAAATAGATATCAAAACGCAATCATATTTCTTCGAATGCTTGACATATTAACAAATAAAGTATAGAATTTATATGTTGTATGTATTGTACAATGAAAACTGAATAAGGAGGTGTTCCTGTGACAGAATCTTTAAAAATAGTGATTGCTATTTTGATAACTTTTGTTATAGTCGCTTTTCTTACATGGAAGATGGCTACTGCTTATCGTATTAAGGTTTATGAGGCGAAGGTTGGTAGTGCTGAGGAAAAGGCTAGAGAAATCATAGATGAAGCATTAAAGACAGCTGATACTAAAAAACGTGAAGCAATGCTTGAAGCTAAAGAAGAAGCATTAAGAGCTAAGAATGATTTTGAGCGAGAGACAAAGGATCGAAGAGCTGAATTACAGCGCTATGAAAAAAGAGTTTTGAACAAAGAAGAAACTCTTGACAAAAAGATTGAAACACTGGAAAAAAGGGAATCTCGATTGAATTCTAGAGAAGCTGAATTGGAAAAAAGTAAAAAAGAAATTGAAAAATTCCAAGAACAGCAAATTCATGAATTAGAGAAGATTTCAGGACTTACCTCCGAACAAGCTAAGGAATATCTTTTAAGGTCTGTTGAAGAAGATGTAAAACATGAAACCGCTATTATGATCAAGGAATTGGAGAATCAAGCCAAGGAAGAAGCGGATAAGAAAGCAAAGGATTATGTAGTCACAGCAATCCAAAGATGTGCTGCTGATCATGTTGCTGAGACAACGATTTCTGTTGTCCAGCTTCCTAACGATGAAATGAAGGGAAGAATTATTGGTAGAGAGGGTCGTAACATCAGAACTTTGGAGACATTGACTGGTGTAGACTTGATTATTGATGATACTCCTGAAGCTGTTATTCTATCAGCATTTGATCCAATCAGAAGAGAAATTGCCAGAGTCGCACTTGAGAAATTAATTGTGGATGGCAGAATTCATCCTGCGAGAATTGAAGAAATGGTAGAAAAAGCACAAAAAGAAGTTGATAATCAAATTAAGGAAGCAGGAGAGGCCGCTACTTTAGAAGTAGGAGTTCATGGTATTCACCCTGAGCTAGTTAAGCTTCTTGGCAAGATGAAATTTAGGACAAGTTATGGACAGAATGCATTAAAGCATTCTATTGAGGTTGCTGTTTTATCCGGGCTGTTAGCCGGAGAAATTGGAGTTGATGTAAGACTTGCGAAACGTGCTGGACTACTGCATGACATTGGCAAATCCATTGATCATGAGGTGGAAGGTACCCATGTTCAGATAGGTGTTAATCTTTGTAGAAAGTACAAAGAACCTGCTGTTGTTATTAATGCAGTTGAAGCTCATCATGGAGATGTAGAATTTCAAACATTGATTTCTTGTATTGTTCAAGCAGCTGATACTATTTCTGCTGCCAGACCAGGTGCAAGACGTGAAACGTTAGAAACTTATACTAACCGACTCAAACAACTTGAAGATATTACCAATAGTTTTAAGGGGGTAGAGAAATCATTTGCTATTCAGGCTGGTAGAGAGGTACGAGTAATGGTTGTACCGGATCAAATCAACGATGCCGATATGGTATTATTAGCACGTGATGTATCTAAAAAAATTGAAAGTGAATTAGAATATCCAGGACAGATCAAAGTAAATGTAATCAGGGAATCAAGAGTTACTGATTATGCGAAATAGGATTTAGTAAAAGCTTTGTGAGTGTAGCATATACATTCACAAGGCTTTTTTCATATCTAATATTTTTCTTGTATTCTACTACTGTTATAGATATAAATAATGGTTTTATTGGTGATATGGTCACTGAGCAATATATTTATTTCTTTTATAATGAATATATAGTATTGGGTTATTATATAGCAAGGAATTAAATATATAGAAATAGGTGGAAGAAAATATCCCAATGGGTAATTTGTTATCACAAGCCAATAAATATCTTAATCATGAAAAAACTTATTATATTATATGTCAATCTGGTTCAAGAAGTATGATGGCAACTAGACAATTAAAAAGATAAGGATTTGATGTTGTTAATATCTCTGGTGGAGTAGGATCATATGTGGGTAGCAAGAGAGAATAGTGTTATATACGGGAGAGAGGATAGGAGATTATAATGGGAAGAAAAATATTGATTGTGGGCGGAGTTGCTGGTGGAGCTTCTGCTGCTACAAGACTAAGAAGAAATAATGAAGAAGATCATATAATAATGTTTGAGAAAGGACCTCATGTATCATTCTCGAACTGTTCTTTGCCATATCACCTAAGTGGACTTATAGAAAATCCTGAGGATTTGGTATTGATGAATTCTGAGCTGTTTTCCAAACAATATAATATAGATGCAAGGGTTAATAGTGAAGTTCTTTCCATTGATAGAAAGAATAAAACCATTAAAATTAGAAAAGTAGATACAGATGAGGAATATTTAGAAAGCTATGATAAATTAATATTATCACCTGGAGCTAGGCCTATAGTTCCAAATTTTCCTGAAATCCATAAGATTAATCTGTTTACAGTGAGAAATGTGGTGGATATTGATAGATTAAATCAGTATGTNCAGAATATGGATACTAAGGATGTTACAGTTATAGGTGGTGGCTTTATTGGAATAGAGGTTGCAGAAAATCTTAATGAGGCAGGCTTTAGTGTAACCCTTGTAGAAGCAACTAATCAAATCCTTAGACCCTTTGATTATGAAATGGTACAGATATTTCATAAGGTCTTGATGGATCATAATGTAAAGCTGATTGTAGAAGATAAGGTTATGTCTTTTGAAGAGAACAAGGTAATACTAGAATCAGGTAAGGTAATAGATGCTGGGGCAGTAGTTATGGCAATAGGAGTATCACCTGAAACAAGTCTTGCTAAGGAAGCAGACTTGGCAATTGGTAGCACAGGAGCAATAAAGGTTAACCATAATTACCAAACTAATGATAGTGATATTTATGCCATTGGTGATGCTATAGAGGTATATAATCCATTAACACATAGTTATAATAAATTATCTCTTGCAGGACCTGCATTAAAACAGGCAAGGTCAGTAGCAGACCATATTAATAATAAAATATCTTTTAATAAGGGATATATAGGCTCCTCTGCCATTAAAGTATTTGAATACAATGGTGCATCTACGGGATTAAATGAAGCTTTGATTAAAGCAATGAACATGAATATTAATTATGATATTGTTTCAATTATTTCCTCAGATAAGGTTGGGATTATGCCAGACGCAGAACCAATGCACTTTAAATTGCTTTTTGAAGTGCCCACTGGGAGAATACTTGGTGCTCAAGCAATAGGTAAAGGTAATGTAACAAAGCGTATTGATATCATTGCAACTATTATAAAGCTTAATGGTAGCTTGGAGGACCTAATGGATCTAGAATTAAGCTATGCACCTCCATTCTCAACTGCTAAGGATATAGTTAATTATGCTGGATATGTTGGAAGCAATCTTCTTTACAATCAGTATAAAGAAATTAATTTTGATAAGGTTCGTCAGCTTGTAGAAGCTAATAATGTAATTATAGATGTAAGAGAAAAATATGAATATGATTACGGATATATTAAAGGAGCAATTAACATTCCTTTAAGTGAGCTAAGAGAAAGAATAGATGAAATACCAAGAGATAAGCCTGTATATATTCATTGTAGAAGCGGCCAAAGAAGCTATAATGCAGTTATGACTCTGCAGAATCTTGGTTTTGATAATGTAACTAATATATCGGCAGGTTACCTGGCCTTATCATTCTTTGAATATTATAATGACAAGGTAAAGGAAAGAGAAATGATACTAACTGAATATAATTTTATGTAATTAAGCCCGTATAAGTACAGTGTGTGGCTTATGACTAAATAAGTGAATTATAATTGCCAGTAATATTAAGCTTCTAATAGGAGCAAAGTATTACTGGCATTTATTCTGTATGCACAAAATGCACAATAATTCCGTGGTGGACGCACATATGACCCCTATACAAAATACTTTTTCCGTTTTTTTTAAACTTTTTGTTGCAATTATAAAATTTGTATATTACAATGTAAAAGATATTTTAAAAACGGTGAATATATTAACAATAAAAGAATATTTCTACATTTGTATTAGTTCTTACTTTTAAGAAGAATAGGTTAATATGAAAGATATATCTTTTACAGGGCAATTTTTGTAGCACACAGAGTTGTCATTGTTATTAAATGGCGCTGAAGCGCTAGAATGGAGACTATTATGGCATTAACATTATCAAGAAAAGCGCAGGCGGTAAAGCCTTCATCTACCTTATCAATCACAGCAAAGGCTAAGGAGCTTAAAGCTCAGGGTATAGATGTGGTTGGATTCGGAGCAGGGGAACCAGACTTTCCAACTCCAGTAAACATATGTGATGCAGCTATTAAAGCTATTAAGGATGATTTTACTAAGTATACACCGGCTTCTGGTACTATGGAGCTAAAAGAGGCTGTATGTAAGAAATTTAAGGAATTCAATGGAATTTCATATGAGCCAAGTCAGATTGTTATCAGTAATGGAGGTAAGCACTCCTTAACTAATACCTTTGAAGCTATTCTAAACCCTGGTGATGAAGTAATTATTCCATCCCCTTATTGGTTAAGCTATCCTGAAATTGTTAAGATGGCTGATGGTGTTCCTGTATATATTAAGGCTGAAAAGAAACAAGAATATAAGGTGACTGCACAGCAGATTGAAGATGCTTGTACATCAAAGACAAAAGCTGTAATTATTAATTCTCCTAACAATCCAAGTGGTATGATTTACACTAAGGAAGAATTAGAAGCTATAGCAGATGTGGCTGTTCGTAAGGATATATATGTGGTTTCCGACGAAATATATGAGAATCTAATCTATGGAGATCAGGCTCCTATAAGCATTGCTTCCTTAAATGATGAGATTTATAAAAGAACTATAACAATTAGTGGTCTTGCCAAAAGCTATTCTATGACAGGCTGGAGAATTGGTTATACCGGTTCTTCTAAAGAAATAGCTAAGATTATGGGTAGTATACAGAGTCATCAGACTTCAAACCCTAATTCAATAGCTCAAAAGGCTGCTTATGAAGCTCTTGTTGGCCCCCAAGACTCAGTATTTACTATGAATTTTGAATTCGATAAGAGAAGAAATTATATGTATGATAGAGTATCAAATATGAAGTATATATCTGCCCTTAAGCCTCAAGGAGCATTCTACATGTTTATTGATGTTAGTAATCTTCTTAATAAAGAATATAAGGGACAGAAGGTTAATGATCTTTCAAACCTTGCAAAAGTATTGATTGAGGATTACAATGTAGCTGTAATTCCTTGTGACGATTTTGGCTTTGATGACCATATTCGTTTATCATATGCCATATCAATAGAACAGATTGAAAAAGGACTTGATAGGATAGAAAAATTTATTAATGACGTCCACGAATAAGCAGATTAGTTCATGAGATGGATAGCAGTGATAAGTGCAAGGTGATTGTAGGTTGTGATGAAAGGAATGATTATGGTATGGCGATGTTTGGATTTATAGGTGTAGGGAATATGGGTAAACCACTATTTAAAGCTGCGGTTAATACTTTTGGTAAGGATCAAGTTATATATAGTAGTGGACCTATAGACTATATGGAAGGTATAGCGAAGGAAACAGGGATTCCTTATACTAAGGATAATATGACTGTAGCTATGAACTGTAAGTATCTAGTCCTTGCTGTTAAGCCCCAGATATTCCCCATAATTCTAGAGGAAATAAAAGAACATATAACTAAAGACCATATAATCATTTCTATTGCAGTTGGACTTACAATTGATAGTATTAAGAAAAGCTTGGGACAGGATGTAAGAGTAGTAAGGGCTATGCCTAATACTCCTGCACAGGTCAATGAAGGAATGACAGGTATATCCTACTCAGATGATGAATTTAGTGAAGAGGATAGAAGAATACTTGATGAATTCTTTTCCTCCTTTGGCAAATATGAGCTTTTTGATGAGAAGCTTATGAATGCAGTTGGATGCGCTAGTGGTAGTTCTCCAGCATATGCATATATNTTTATTGAAGCATTAGCTGATAGTGTTGTTAGCTTAGGTATTCCTAGGGATAAAGCATACTCTATGGTTGCCCAAACCTTACTAGGATCAGCTAAGATGGTTTTAGAAAGTGGAGAGCACCCAGCTAAACTTAAGGATAGGGTGTGTTCACCTGGCGGGACAACAATAACTGGTGTCAAGGCTTTAGAGGAACATGGTTTTAGAAATGCTATCATGAAGGCAAGCGAAGCCTGTTATGAAAGAACTGTTGAGATGAGTCAAGAGTAAATATAAGCTTGTTCTATATTTATATATTTTCACATAAGATTTTATATAGTGAAAATATAAGGGAGCAGGCATATTATGAAAAGAATAAGATTTCAATTCCAGCAACTTAACATTATTCAAGTAGGTATAATATTATTAATTACAAGTTTGTTTTTTGGGATTGTATCTGCCAATCTTTTTCGTGATACATTGGTTAGAGATATTATTGATTATGAGTTAAGTATATATGCAAATATAAATAATAACCCTTTAGAGTATTCTAAGATTTTCTGGTATATTTTATTGGATAATTTAAAACAATTTCTTATATTTTGGATGCTAAGTATAACTATACTTGGCATTCCTTACATGGCTTTTAAAATATGTAGCTTTGGATTTTTAACAGGATTTTATATATCAGTAGTATCCCTTCAATATGGATTTAAGGGATTACTACTGATTTTAGTATCTGAATTTCCCCAGGGCTTAATATATCTTCCTATTGGGATTATATGCTTATATAAAGGTTATGAACTGACTAGAAAAATATATCATGATAATCGTAGTCATTTGATGGGTCTGTTAAACATTATAAAACCTTACTTAATGCTTATATTAATCCTAGTCTTAGGAATATTAGTAGGAAGCTTTATAGAAGCATATATTGGTTCTTTTCTAATGAAAAAGACAATAGGGCTATTTGTATAGCTGGAGTCTTTTTATACATTATCTGCAATTGTGTAGATTAATTTTTCTGAATCCTCCCATCCTATACAGGGATCAGTAATGGACTTACCATAAACGCGGTCGGTAACTTTTTGGCTACCTTCTTCTATATAACTTTCAATCATAAATCCCTTTACATATTCAGCAATTTCAGAAGAAACCTTTCTACTATGAAGAACCTCTCTAACAATTCTGATTTGCTCCTTGTACTGCTTGTTAGAATTGGCATGGTTTGCATCAATTATGATAGCTGAATTTTGCAGATCTCTTTCTTGATACATTGAGATAAGACGTACAAGATCCTCATAATGATAGTTAGGAATTGATTGACCATGTTTATTAATTGCTCCTCTAAGTACAGTATGGGTTAATGGATTACCTGTTGTAGCCACTTCCCAATTACGATATAAGAAAGTATGACTGGTTTGAGCAGCAACTACAGAATTAAGCATTACTGAAAAGTCACCACTTGTTGGGTTTTTCATTCCAGCCGGTACATCCATACCACTTATAGTCAAGCGATGCTGTTGATCCTCAACAGAACGAGCTCCAACTGCTACATAAGAAAGAAGATCTTCTACATAAAGCCAATTCTCAGGATAAAGCATCTCATCAGCTGCACTTAATCCTGTCTCAGCAATTGCTCTAAGATGCATCTTTCTCATGGCTATTAAGCCCTCTTGTAAATCTGGTTTTTTCTCTGGATCTGGCTGATGGGCGATACCTTTGTATCCTTCGCCAGTTGTTCTAGGTTTATTAGTATAAATTCTTGGAATAAGAATTAACTTGTCTTTTACCTTATCCTGAACTTTAGCTAGGCGATTAATATAATCACATACTGAATCCTCATTATCAGCAGAGCATGGCCCAATGATTAATATAAATTTATCTGAAGCTCCAGTGAATACATCTTTAATCTCTTTATCCCTTTTCTTCTTAAGAAGAGCATCTTTTTCTGGTAGAGGATATTCTTTAAGTAGTTGTTCTGGGGTTATAACTTCTTTAATAAAATTAAAACTCATTGTGTGCACCTCCTATTCATTGTTGGTTCATTTTAAACTTTTTTGGGGGGAACGTCAATGAATTTATTGTTAATTCATGATTGTGGGGAGTCAAAAGCGTATTAGAGGCATGTATTTGTCTATTTTCACATATTTGGTTTGTGTATGGGGTTATTTATGTTTTGTGAATTTTATGAATACTGAAAAATTTGAATACATATGTATGTTTAAAGATATAGATTTAAAAACATAAGATGAAATNTTGTGGTCTGCGTAACAAGATAAGAGAGATTTTATTTAGTTGCCTTCTGTTTGGGAAGAAAGGTATGGTTGTTTTTATGAGAAGCAGTAGATTTGGGATGAATTCTATTGCGTGTAATAAGGGAGATAATATTTGAGATATAATAATAGTAGGAGATATGCTATGGATGAGGGTAAGTGTGAATGTAAGAGTAAAGGTAAGTATAATGGTAAGTGTAAAGGTAAGTGTAATAACATCAGGATTAAGGCGGTTATTGTTGTAATTATTCTCGTGGCTTTTTTGCGGCTTTTCCTTCCTCATACTTCTTTGTTCTTTAGATATATAAAGCCTCTACCTTTTTCTTTACATCTTAACAAACATGATCTTGTTATGAAGAAAGGGGAGATGTATTCTTTATATGTTAAGGGTCTTAATAAGCGAGTGAAGTATTCCTCAACTAATTTTAGGGTGGCAGGAGTTAATCTTACTGGCAAGGTGTTCGCATATCAACCTGGTACAGCCTTTATAATTGGTGAGGTGGATAATAAAGAATTAAAGTGTAGAGTAAGGGTTATTGATATTAATAAGGATAAGCTTAATATGTCCATAGGAAATTCTTATAAATTAAAGGTTCTTGGACCTGCTAGATTTGTCAGATGGAAAAGCAGTGATGAAAAGGTTGCAACAGTTTCATCCTTTGGTAGGGTTAAGGCAAAAGGAAAGGGAAAGACCCTTATAACTGCCATATGGAAGGGTAAAAAGCTTGAATGCAATATATCAGTAAAATAGTTGGCTATTTATCAATTAATTAGTCCTAGACTGGTCTAAAAACCCATAGCTCGGATTAAAATATTAATAATAGATATTTATGGAGTGGCCATGAAAAAAATATATAGAATCATTCTTTTAAGTATTATTTTACTTTCCTTAATAACACCCTTGATTAGCTATGGAAGTATTAGGGAAACCTCACCAGATAAAGTGGATGACGTTATTCCAGTTATAGCACCTGTAGAAACAAAAATGGATCTTAATTCTAAATCTGCAATCCTAATGGAGGGTTCAACAGGAACAATTATATATGAGAAAAATGCAGATGAAAAATTACGTCCTGCAAGTATTACTAAGGTCATGACTTTATTACTTATATTTGAAGCCTTAGAAGAAGGTAAAATCAATCTAATGGATGATGTAACTGTAAGTGAGCATGCAGCCTCTATGGGAGGATCCCAGGTATACCTAGAACCATATGAGGTGCAAAATGTTGATACTATGATCAAATGTATCAGTATTGCTAGTGCCAATGATGCCTCCACAGCTATGGCAGAGTACATAGACGGATCCGAGGAAGAATTTGTTGCAAATATGAATCGAAGAGCCAAGGAATTAGGAATGAATAATACCAACTTTGTTAATGCCTGTGGCTTAGATGAGGATAATCATTATTCCTCTGCCAGAGATGTTGCAATAATGTCTAGAGAGCTTATTACTCGCTTCCCTCAGATAAGTAATTATGCAACTATATGGATGGATACTATTATACATACTACTAGGAAGGGACAAAGTGAGTTTGGTTTAACTAACACCAATAAGCTTGTTCGTTTCTATGAAGGAGCTACTGGACTAAAAACAGGCTCTACTGGATTGGCTAAATACTGCTTATCGGCCACAGCAAGAAAAAATGATATGGATCTAGTAGCTGTTATAATGGCTGCACCAGATACAAAAACCCGTTTTGCTGAAGCAACAAAGCTTCTTAATTATGGATTTGCTAACTATAGTATTTATCAAGACGATAATAGGGAGCTTGTTATTGAGCCAATCGATGTTCTAAGGGGGGTCCTTGATCAAGTAAGTGGCAAGCCAGAAAAACCTTTTTCATATTTATGCTCAAAGGGTAAATCCCAGGAGAATATCCGTAAAGAACTTGTAATGCTGGAGAATATAGAAGCACCAGTAACTAATGCAGATATTATTGGGGAGATAATCTATTACTATGACGAGGAGAAGATAGGATCAGTTAATATCCTAGCGGCTGAAGCTATAGATCAAGCTAAATTTAAGGATTGCTTCATAAAAGCAATACGACGCTTCTTCCTAGATGTGAAGTAAAAACATAAAATCATTACTATTTGGCATTTAAAATGTTATTAGGACTTGGAAGGAAATGTTTCATAGGAACCATTTCTTTCAAGTCCTATATTAAAGTAGTATAATAGTGATCCTAAATTATTCATGAAAATCCGATTTACGGCGCTTCACACTGCATAGTTATTGTATTTTTA
>JGI24710J26742_10003707_pt1 | contig 12852 bp, 9 predicted proteins | sample BioPla2DNA2_FD_26742 | JGI IMG/M metagenome (IMG submission 26742) | reverse complement strand
AGTTAATATGACTTTAGATTTTTCTCGTGTCTCATCAGAAAAAAGTAAGACACATTGTTCTTATATGTACATACAGCCAAGCAATATGGGCTTATCCTCTACACCGGGGAACACGCGACAATAGACAATGTACATACAGCCAACAAATATTATTGTATATACAGACAATGATCGTATTGATATAATCCCAAAAAGGCATATATTTTAGAAAAGAAAAAAGAAAATAATACAGTTAGAGAAGTAGCACGAGAAATAGTTTATTACAAAAATCGGATAATGTGATTTATTCTTTTTCTCGTGTTATATCAAGAAAAAATACGGCATACAGTTCTTATACGTACATTTAGCCAAGTACTATGGGCTTCTCGGCTACATCGGGAGAAACACGCGACAATGGACAATTTGATATACAGATAGCGAATTGACTTTGTATATACAGAAAATAAATATTAAGAAGGTATTTGAACATATTGGAGAATATAGTGCGATAGAAAAGATAGAGAAGAGATTGCTCCCCCGTACTATCTAGGATCTCATAATAATATATCACCATATAATCTGTATCTCGCCTGCATTCCTGTGTTATACAATGTCTGTAGGAATATCTGCGGCATCGAATATATTTCAGGTTTATGTATCAATAGTGACGATATATTATATTTATGTAGGTGATATGATTTTTGCACTGATATCGCCCTAAAAGAGCCGGTGGTATATCCTCTACAGTGATATTGATTTGACTGTTTGATATTGTTTATATCTACAATGCTGATATTAAATATTGATCTAAAGTACGAAATCTGTATCGACATTGCTGATATTGTTTCTCACAAATTTCCTCTTATACGCTTATGTCTCATAATATATAGAAAAATGATATCAGCAATGGTGATACGAAATATCCCATTTTTATATCAACAATGTTGATATAAAAAATATCACCAATGATGATACAAAAGATATCACTAATGACGATACAAATAATATCAACAATGATGATACAAAAGATATCTACAATGACGATATAAAAAATATCTACAATAGTGATATTGATTCAGAATAAAGCAAAAAATAGGAAGATGTAAACGGCAAGTACTTTCCAGATGCTAACCCTAAATTATTTTAGGGTTACAAATGTCATGATTTATGATATAAACATGGTATAAAGTACGGAGGAGAGCAAGGCATGGATGAGTTATATAAGATAATAAAAGATGATGAAACGAGAGCGTCTGTTCTGAAATATTTAAGATATAATGGAACGAATATTAAATGGAATGTATTTCAGATATTCTATCCAGGATTTATTGATAAATTATATTTTAAAATGGAACTAGGCTTAAGTAAGGAACTTTTTATAAAAGCATTGCCAGTTTTTCTGTATAAAGTTAATTCGGATTATCCTTTTAAAAGATATTTAACAATAAGTCGCCTTTCATGTTTTAATTTTAATTTAGTTGAGTACATCAAATTAATTCTAGAATTGTACTATAGGTATTCAGTAGAGCTTCTAGATATATTTGATTATCCAAAAACCCAGCAGTCAGATGAAAAGTTTCATAAAGATAATACAATAAATATACTTAAGAGATGGAATAAATATTTAGCGCTTATTAATGAAGTAGGCAATAATTTATACCCAATCACTCCTAAAAACCTTATTGTAACTTATAATGATTTATTAGTAGAACAAGGAAAAGACCATGAAATCTTTTATTTACATGAAGATAAATTTAACCCACGAGGTTTAAAAGATAAAGGAATAGTATTTAAAGGATGTATTCCCGTTGACGAAAAAGGGAAAATTAGGACAGAATTTATTGGTATTGACATTGAGAATGAAGAACAAATAATTGCACATGTCGACAAAGGTATGGTAGGCCGCCTACAGATTATAGTAAATAACAAAACTATTATCAAAGTATTAGAAGAAAGATCTTGTAATAATTGGAAAACAGTTTTTGTAGGAGAAGATTTAATAGAATGGAACGGAGAAAGATTATATAAACTACGCCAAAAATTAAAAATGACACAAGAACAACTAGCAGATAGCGTAGGAGTTACAGTAGCTACTATATATAATTGGGAGCGTGGAAGAAGTGTTCCTGATGCTGTAAGATGCGAAAAGATAAAGAGAGTATGTAGAAAACATGGAGTACGTTTTGATATATTTGATAATAAATAACAACGGTATTAGATGGTTTACCAAGGATCTAGTGGTTACAGTGTGTAATCGGAGGAATAGAGTTGTACAGTAATTTTTTTCAGGAGTATAATTAATATGCAAAATTCAATCTCAATATGTTACTGCGCTTGCTGTGGGAATAAGATGTATATTCCAAGAGCTATGTGTTTCTACCGAGTGGATCTTACCGAAAGCTACCGTACTTGCCTGTCCATGAAATGACGAGTATAATGACCATAAAAACAGAAAGTAAAATGACATCCCTTTAATGATATTGTGTTACCAGCACAGTATCTAAGATGTCATTTAAATGATTATTATACGATGATTATTATACATAACTATCTATTAGATAACAAGACCAATCCTAATTTTTTTATGTAAGGAGCAGAGAAACTATTCACTGTCCTAATTGTGAGAATCGACTAAAGGTAATCGGAAGTCGTAAACGGGGATTGATAGAATACAGAGGTGAACGCAAATCCTTAATTATTAGGAGGCTACGCTGCCTTGGTTGCGGACGAGTTCATCACGAACTGCCCGATCTCATTGTACCTTATAAAAGGTATAGTTCAGAGACGGTAGAACTTATTATCACATCATCTAATACTGAAACAGACGATTATCCCTGTGAACTAAGCACTGCTATCCGTTTGAAGATTTGGTTTTTTCTGCTCCGTGAATACTTTAAGAATACACTGATATCACTTACGTTTCTTTATGACTATGATGTAGCATTATGCAATGAAATTAATAATCTAATAACCTGTATCGATCTCCGCTCTGGTGTTACCGGCTGGCTGAAAAAACTTGTCCGATATCTTGTTAATTCCGGTCGATGGTTACATACCCGTTCTGCGTAGATTACCTTCCTTAGCTCTGATAGGATTTCATTATCAGATAACCAAGGGAGGAGAAATCCTCCTACAAACCAAGGAGGATTACATGGATAACAAGAGAAGCGAAGAAATCGCAGCTAACAGACTGAAGGTCATTGCACCTCTAATGGATACCAAACTGGATAAAGATAAACTTCAACTATTAAAAGAAGAAATCTGCATCCAGACCGGATTATCAGAACGTACAATCCGGAGATATCTGAATGATTATAAGGAAAAAGGCTTTGAAGGACTAAAGCCACAGAGTCCGGGACGAGGAGGTAACTCCATTATACCCGAGGATGTCATACAGGAAGCCATCGCCCTCAGAAGAGAGGTTCCCAAAAGGAGTATCACCGAACTAATCCGCATACTGGAATGGGAAGGTAAGGTTGAACCCGGATTTTTAAGAAGAAGTACTCTACAGGATCAGTTGAATTACCGTGGGTATTCCAGCCGCCAAATGCGTACTTATGCAAGCAGTGTCACAGGAGCCAGACGGTTTCAGAAACCGTGGCGTAATTATCTGTGGCAGAGCGATATTAAGTATGGGATATATGTGAATGGACAGCCCACCTACATGGTATGTTTTCTGGATGACTGTACCAGACATGTTTTACACTCAGAGTTCTATCCCACCCTGGATCAGAAGATTGTGCAGGACTGTTTCCGAAAGGCATTACTAAAGTATGGTGCACCTGACTCGGTATATTTTGATAATGGGAAGCAATTCCGAACACACTGGATGCAAAGAGCCTGTGGAAAACTTGGAATTAGACTCTTGTATGCACGTCCATACTCTCCGGAGGGAAAAGGCAAACAAGAAAGGTACAACCAGACGGTGGATTCATTTCTACGGGAAGCACAGATTTCCAAGCCTAAAAGCCTGGATGATCTCAATCGACTATATCAGGTATGGATGGAGGAATGCTATCTACATAAGACGCATAGTGCACTAGATGGTAAATCTCCCTATGAGGCATACCTGTCGGACCGACATGAACTACGGATGCTATCGGCCGAAATGATAGCAGATGCTTTTCTTGCCTGTGAAACCAGAAAAGTGGATAAGAGTGGATGTATCAGCTTCATGGGGCAGAAATACGAAGTGGAGCTTGGTCTGCATATGATTCATAAAGAGGTAGAGGTGGTTTATGATGCTGCTGATATCTCGAAGGTTACGATAGAATGCAAAGGGTTGCCTACCTGTACTGCCACTCCATTAAAAATCGGAAGCCACTCAGGAGAAAGACCGAAACTCCCAGAACATCTAGAAGCTGTTCCGGCAAAGGAATCAAGGCTATTAAAGGCGGCAGAACAAAAAAATAAGGAGCGTCAGACGATCCGCAAAACAGCGATCTCATTCACCGGATTGAAACCAGACTTAGTATCCGGAGGTGAAGACCATGTATGAGGCGTTTTATGAACTTAAAGCAACCCCCTTCTCCAGAAGCATCTCTACAGATTTATTATATATGTCAACGGAACTCATGGAAATCCTAAATCGCTTAAACTATGTGGCAGAGCGACAACTCTTCGCGGTAGTGACTGGGGATTGTGGAACCGGTAAGACAACGATACTGCGTAAATTCAGCAATGATCTAGATAGAAATAAGTATAAGTTTCTGTACCTATCTGATTCAAAGCTTACGCCCAGGAACTTTTATCGAATTCTTTTGGAGCAGATGGGATTTCAAGCAAAGTATAACCGAGGGGATGCCAAGAGACAACTCCATACAGAAATCGAGATCATGAAGGCAGTTCATGGAATTCAACCGATATGTGTCTGTGATGAATGCCATCTTCTGAGCCGCGAAATGCTGGAGGAGATACGTTTTCTACTGAATGTAAAACTTGATTCTGTTAGCCCTATGGGACTGATACTGACGGGACAGACTGAACTGTGGCAAAAGCTTCAGCTTCAGGCTTATACAGCAATACGTCAGAGGATTGATATCCAAAGTGTATTAAACCATTATGACCGCTCCCAGACAGGAGCTTATATCCGTCACCAGATGAATCATGCAGGAAGTACCAGTGAAGTATTCAGCGAAGCGGCTATTGACGCCATCCACCAGTATAGTTCGGGAACGGCAAGAATTATAGATAAAGTATGTACGAGTCTTCTTCTCTATGGAAGCCAGTCTAGAAAACGAATTATCGATGATCATGCAGTTAAGCTGGTTCTCGAATGCGAGTTTTCGTAGGAGGTATGGAGAATGGAGTTTGTATGCACCCATGAGACAAAGAAAAATAAGACAAAGTGGACCGGTGAAATAACCAGATGTAAAGGCGGCCCGGAACGATGTGAATTCGAGATACAAAGCAGAGGCTCCTACTACCATGTGATTATTGGAAAACATGATTATGGTCATTACGTATGTGTTCCAAACTGGGATGTTGGATGTGAGTTAGCTGATTATGGAGATTTATTCTGGAATACTGAGCGTCTAGCAAAGCAGCTAAGAATAACAGATGCTATAACAATAGCAACGGCTATAAGAGAAATAAAAGTATCATTATAAAAAGAAAGCCGGCTGAGTTAATAAATGGCTCAGCCGGCAGTAATTCCGGTAAAAACAGGACAAAAGGTCCCGTCTGTTTTTGGACAATGGAAGGCGGTAATAACACTATGGATTATCAAAAAGAAAAGGAACACATAAAAACTATTTATTGTCCTGTATGCATGAAAAATGAACCTTATATTGAGATAAGAGAGTTTGACTACTTAACTCAGGAAAGGAAAATGATTTTTGAGCGTGGTATTTTGGCACATTACTTTATAGAGCATGGGACGGATTTTTTGAAATTATTACTATATTTACCTAACGTCAGTAACAGAAAGGAATTCTTAGAAATTGTTTCATTTATTAACAGTGGTACTGATCTAACGTCTTTACAGGAAAACTATTTATTATTAAAAAAAATTATTATATCAATTAAGAAAAGAAATCACAATTTATATAACATGATAGTTAAGTTTGTATCATCAAGATCAATTTATTAAGATTGTATAAGGAAAAATAGAAGTATAAATACAGTGTATCTTGGAAAGTAGGGGGAGCAGTTTGAATGAGCGATGAATATGAAAGCATAACGTGAGGACTTGTCACGTTCTACACATTTAAAATCCAAAAAAAGAGCCATGGATTTAAAATTGATACTTTTATTATAAAAAAGCCCAAAATCCAGATTCATATATAAAATGTCACGTTTTAGACATTTGAAAAATGTTTTCTCACAGTATGGGACAAAAGAAAATTTCTACATAATAAGAAAAAGTAAAGGAGATGTGAGAGTAATAGAAGCAAAAAAAAATAAAAATTTGAATACCCGTTATGAATTGAAAAACAGAAATGGCGCGGATACGACTGATGAATTTTGGGCTATGGTAAAGGAGTATGCAAATAATAATCCTTATATGACACCAGAGGAAGTAGATCTGCTTGTATTGAGTGAATACCAAAAATTATACAGGGGTTTTCGAGATGCTGATGATATTACTAATATACAGTGTATGCTTAGACATTTAAAGAACCTGATTAAAGAATTTGAGGGCATTGTCCAATTTGAGAATATAATAAGGCAAAAGGTTGTTTCTAAATGTTGGAAACAAGAAAAATTATCAGTAGCAGAAGAAAAGCTCAGTATTTTACTGGGAAATTTATCGGATGTAATCCTGGATTATGTTAAAGGTCCAATTGAAGCAGAAGATGAGGAAAACAGCGACATATGGAAAGAAAATAAAAAGTTGGAGAAAGAAATCGTAATTTATATGAGTGCTTTACCAGAAAAGATTAATATACATTGTTTGGGTATTGATAAGTTTTATTATCATCGTATAATTCCTTTCTACCGAAAATTATATGATACAGCAAAAGAAGCATTAAATCAAAACAATGAAATTTTACTTGAGTTTCCGTAGTTTTATCCACAGGACCCTTGTTTCATCGGTTTAGTAATAAACAACTTTCAGAAAATGCCCAAAATATAAGGAACTTCCTCTTTTGTTGTGGTAAAATTAAGGTGTCTAATCAAAACCTTACTAAACAAAAAGAGAGGAGCTCCTTATGCTTAATTCTACCACAAATACCTATACTTTAAAACGAGAAATTTTATCTTTTTCAAACAAAATATCCCGTAAGCTTTCCAAACCGGATAGAAAGTTTACTGCGGACATGACTTATGGCATGTTGGCTTCGAATAGCTGTCTTTTAACTGATGTTGTGGATCAGCTTCACGAAGACTCCAAAAAGGTTAACAGCGTGGAAAGACTTACCCGGCATCTGAATAAGGGGATACCAAACGCAGCTCTTTCCTCTTATCTTCATACGATACGAAAATGGGTTCCTGACCAGCCGGTTATTCATATCGATGATAGTGATATCGTCAAGCCTGACGGATACAAGTTCGAAGCACTGGGACTTGTTCGGGATGGTTCCAAAAGCACTGACACCAAAAATGTCTATGAGAAGGGCTATCATGTAACAGAAGCCTGTGTCATGACAAAAAGTAACCATCCAGTCAGTATTTATTCCAAAATCCACTCCTCAAAAGAAAAGACCTTCACCTCCGTCAATAACGTAACCTTCGATGCCATGGAGCGTGGAAAAGCCATGTTTGGCAAAGCTACTTTTGTTATGGACCGGGGCTATGATGATAATAAGATGTTCCTGAAGCTCGATGAACTAAAGCAGGATTATGTGATCCGGCTTACTGCTAAAAGAAAGCTCCTTTTCCATAATAAATGGGTAGCCGCCACAGAACTTCGAAATCGCCGAAAAGGCAAAATCACGACACCGGTGTTCTATAAAGGTAAAAAGCGAGAGGCTTATCTATCCCATGTGAAGGTTCAGATCACCGCATCCAGGAAAGATATTTATCTGGTTCTTGTCTATGGTATCACAGAGCATCCGATGATGCTCGCAACAAACAAGGAATTAAAGTCTAGGGATGATGTAATCCGGATTGCAAGACTTTATTTCTCTCGCTGGCGCATTGAGGAGTATTTCCGCTGTAAGAAACAGGTTTTCCAGTTTGAAAATTTCCGTGTCCGGAAGCTGAAAGCAATCAATGCTCTCAATTTTTATATTACTTTGTGTATGGCATTTCTTGCTCTGGTTTCAATGAAAGCAGAAACAAATGCACTTAAGGTTTCAATCATACAGACAGCAGCTCCTGTAAAGGAAAAAGTTCAGTTCTACTATTATCGGTTAGCGAAAGGCATCTCCGGCATACTTTCGTATGCAAAAGAAGGCGTCAGACTTTGGTTCAGGACAAAACGTCCAGCATACCGTCAACTCTGCTTTAAGCTAATCGCTTAAATAGATAAAAGAATAATTCTCCCAAAGTCCGGTTTCAGGCGGGGCTTATTAAAGTGCCTCTAATCCATGTACTGCCACTCTAACACTTTAAAAAAGCGGCTGATTGGCACTCTAAATAGATTTATTCATTTTCAAAGTGCAATTTGCGGAAACTCAAGAATGAAATTTTACTGTGGCAGGTAGCAGAAGTAAGTAAATGCAGAGTTATAATTAGAAGTAAAATAATGGCCGATATCTTAAGTTAATTATTCATAAGCAGGCACCATCATTCAAGTGATATATCAGGAGTGATGGTGCTTTTTTATTTCAAAATGTCACTACTTGCAGCTGTATTATAGACAACAATGAATTTTTCTTTTATACAGACTGTCCTTTTATCTGTTTTATATGTAAAACAATATTAACCATTTTTAATACTGCTTAATAACATAATAAATCTTCCCAATGTAGTTTTGGTTATTTACCATTTCTACTCTAGGATAATCATATCAGGTCTAACTTTCAAGGGGGATTTCGTTATGCAGATCTCTCTTTTAATTTAATGACATCTTCACGAAAAATGAATGAGACATAATGTAATAACAAATGAGCACTTGCATTAAAACAAGTGCTCCATGAGTTTGTTGTTCGAAAGCAGCTTTGGTCTTTGGCAAGACCCGAGTGACTCACGGTATATACGAGATACCATAAGCGCCTCGTTTCACTCTATTTAGTTAGCAAAATAGATGCATCAGCGGCAATTGTCAAGATAAAAAGGCTCTAAGAGCATTTTTTAAAAAGCATTTTTATTGACGACTAAGATGGAAACTTGATGTACAATACTGGTCCTTTTTATGTCTAAAAGTCCTGTATAGTCACATCAGATGCTGGGCATATTGTCCACTTACTTAAAGCTAAATTAAGCAAAATGAGAAATGCGAAATGATGTACGAAGTAATCTTTTTCTAAAGATAAACTCGTAGGTCTTATTAAGTTTACTCATTTTTAAGACAAAGGAGCAAGTATATGGTTGGATCAGTAGCAACACAACAGAATACAAGTGATGTAGTAAAGGTTATGTACAACGGTAAGAGATACACAGAGAAGCCAACCGAAAATGAAGTGGGAAGGCTGCAGCTTTGTTTTGCTGAAAAAGCAATTTCCATTCCTAATCTTGCTGAAGCACTTTCTCATGGTGCCTCCTTTAAATGTGGAGTTTTGAGAGACGGAAGGAAGGCAGAAAATTGGGCTGAACAACAGATTTTTGGCCTTGATTTCGATACTGGTATGCGTATAGAAGATGCTTATGCAGTTGCAATAAAAGCAGGCCTTATACCTATTTTTGTATACACAACATTCAGTCATACAGATGAGCATAATAAGTTTCGTATGTTATTCTGCATGAATCAAGTAATAACAGACGGAGCTTTAAGAGACAAGATTCAAGCTACTTTGATGGGTGTTATTGGAAGTGCTGATATAAAGTGTAGTAACCGTGATCGTCTTTTTTATGGTGGTAAAGGAAAAGAAGTACTTTATCCTAATTTTGATGCCAGAATTACCGTAGATGACGTTCTAAAACAATGGAAAGACGAGTACGCAGATTTCGTCCCAAGCACAAGAAAAACGGGAGGGAAAAGCGTATCAATGGTACAGAATAAGATTCATAATGTTGTTAAAGACCTAAAAGTATATGAGACTAATCAAATTGCGTCTGTGATTCCCTTTACATCAAGAAGGATTAGATGTGTTGCGAAATTCCTTATGAGATGTCTGGAAGCTACATATGAGGGTATTACATGGATTGAGGGTAAGCACAGAGAGCGTTTCATTTTTATTTTTTATAACAATGCAAAGATTGTTTATGGAGCCGCTAAAGCATACCAGATGGCTTTAGAAAAGAGCCAGGGTATGCAAGAACCTCTATCTGATAAAGAGATTTATTGGGCTATAACACACACCGACATGCATATTGAAACAACAAAATATCATGCGGACGGATTTTATACATACAGCCCAGCGAGAGTAATTGAAGTCCTTGAACTTACGACAGAGCAGGCTAAAGTTTTTGGATTCTATGACAGAAAGATGCAGAGAGCACTTGAGAAAGAACACCAGGAACTGTCGAGTAAGCGTGATAGAATTATTGCTGAACTTTATCTTTCAGGCCGCGGATATAAAAAAATCCTGAAAGCACTTCCGGAAGATATGAAATGTTCTGTTAATACAATTAAGAACACATTGATTAGACTTGGAATAAAGGGTGATAGATCAATATCATATGAAAATATCCATTTTGAAAGTAGGAAAAGATATTCTCGAAGGGTGCAGACTTCGACAGAACTACCAGCACCTCCTCACTCTCTGAATTCTGGTTTTCAGACCGATGAATGTGAGAAGTTGTATTTAGAACATTTAAAAAAAGCTGGGAGTTCAAATGACTCTGAGCAAGATGATGCAATAAAGGTTATCCTAAGTGGTAAAGATACGTATATGACTGGACGGTCAGGAACAGGTAAGACCTTTATAATTAATAAAATGGTCAGTTGTTTATCAGCGGAGGATCGAATTAATACATATGCAGGCGCTCCTACAGGCCTTTCTGCTGATAATATGAGTATAAATGCAAGTACACTTCATCATCTGTTTAAAATGGAAGAGCGTGTTTATACTAGACAAGATCGTACTATTGTACCTATTGATCTCCTGGGGATGAGAAAATTGATTATTGATGAAATTGGCCTTCTAAGAGTTGATCTCTTTGACTACATTATGAGATGCGTTCGTGCTATTGAAGAAGCTTCTCTTCGCCATATTCAGGTGATTGTGTGTGGCGATTTTGGACAAGCTATGCCGGTTGTTACTAAGGAAGATAGACCTGCACTTGAAGAGAACTTCGGTAAGAATGCTATATATGCATTCCAGTCTCCTGAATGGGACGAACGCTGTTTTGAAAAGGTCGTTCTTCGTAAATGTAGACGTGTTAAGCAGAGTGTCATCACAGAAGAATTTAATGTGAGATGTGATGAGATTAAGTTTGGCTCCCTAGAATCACTAGTTTGGATGAATACTCATCTTTCTCATGTGGAAGATATCAATGCAACTTATATCTGTGCTACGAATAAAGACGTTACTCATTACAACAGACTTTATGTAAGATGTTTCAATGAAAGAAAGGCTTACAAGGCTATTGGTTCTGAGGCAACCTTAGAACTCGCAGTCGGCATGAGAGTAATTACGTTAAAGAATACTCGTACTTACAAAAATGGATCTTTAGGTACTATCACAGAGCTCTTAAAAGATGCAGTCAAAGTTAAATTTAACAACGGAAAAATCTATAAGGTTGGCTACGAAGTATTTGTAGATAGGGCTACAGGAATTACAATGTATCAGTTGCCCATTGCTGTTGCGGGGGCGCTTACCGTCAACAAGGCTCAAGGGCTCACTCTAGATGCAGTTAATATCGTACCAGGATTCTTTTCCGCAGGTGCTTTATATACTGCACTGACTCGATGTAAAAACATTGAGAATATTCATATCGTTGGTAATCTAAAGGTAAGAGATCTTCGTGTAGATATCGAAGCACTGAAGATGTGTGTTTAGTTTAAAATTAAAAAAATTATAAACCATTTAGGATGTGCAGGAAAATGTATTAAAAGCACTAAATTTTAAAAGTAAGGTCTTCGCAGTATTTGATTAAATGTGAACATTATAGCCATTTTTCACTTTGGGCTGGGCTATTATTTAAAGAAATTATAACAGATAAGAAAAAGAAGAGTAGGAGTTCTAAGTGTCACCGAAAATGTTAAACAAATTAGAATAGCTGTGTTGCATCAACTATTACCATCCAGTACTTACCAAGAAATCTTGCATTCTCAAAACTTCTCTTTCTAAGTAGTTTTTTTATCATACGCTTTCTGAATTTTTGCAGTTCTTCCGGATCAAGCTTCTCCAAACACTCATTAATTGTTACATAATGAGGCAAATATTCTTTCTCATCTTTTCCGAGAATAAGGCAGAGGTTACGTGCACATTCCTCAGTATTAAACTTATCGGTCATATCCTGCATGGAAGTGATTGAACATACATTTTTCATAATAACTGTATATAATATCTCCTCGATATCATAATCAGTATAGGATAAATGCCTTGGATCATTTATCTCCCTTAAATTTTCAATTAAATCAGGTAGAAAATGTCTCTGAATTTTTAAAAATTCAATGATATCTTTCTGAAATGTTTTCTTGATTTCTCTTCTGTAAGCTCTAGACATGATAAAACACTCCTTTGCAAAAAAGTTTTTTTATATTTTATCATATAAATGAGCTAAAGACCTTAGTTTCCTGCAATAATTAGTGCGAAAAATATTTACCTTTCAGAGCTGCGGAATATGTCTTAGCGTAAAGTTACATTCGGTAAATGGATAAATAAGATTTTAGGCCTTTTAGACATAACAAGAGAGCACCTATTTGTGGTATGATTGAAT
>JGI24710J26742_10003706_pt1 | contig 12853 bp, 7 predicted proteins | sample BioPla2DNA2_FD_26742 | JGI IMG/M metagenome (IMG submission 26742) | reverse complement strand
TGCTTGTTGTCAAGGGCGTGACTGGAAATAGCTGTACGAACATAAAATTCAGGAGGTTATCCTTTCTTCTTTTCCCTACAGTAAATTAACGCTATCTTCCATATTGTGAATATTGTAGCATTTTGTATATTAATATATAATGATTCTTGAGTGTTTGATTTCTAAATATTTTGTCCATAATCATAACGTGGCTAATGAGGAGTTTGCAATAAAAATTAACTGGAAAATCCAAGACCATAATTTTTTAAAGGTATTAATATGACTTCAATAACATTTGTTGATACTGAAATTGATCCTAAAAATAAAAGGATTCTCGATATTGGTGCAATTATAGGTAACGGGGCGGAGTTCCATTCCAATTCTGTTACTGATTTTATTGAGTTTATAAGAGCTTCTAAGTACATATGTGGTCACAACATATATAACCATGATATAAAATACATTGAAAATGCGGTTATTGATGCTGGTATATCCTATGAATATGTTATAGACACGTTATTTTTGTCTCCGTTGTTGTTCCCGGCTAAGCCTTACCATTCATTGCTTAAGGACGATAAACTGCAAACCGATGAAATAAATAACCCATTAAATGATGCAATGAAAGCCAGGGATCTTTTCTTTGATGAGGTTGCAGCATTTAAGCAGTTAGATGACGACCTTAAGCAGATATTCTTTAACCTTTTACACAATGAAAGAGAGTTTAAAGCTTTTTTTACTTTTGTTGATTATAAATCCTGTAATACTAATTTAGAGAATTTGATTCGCACAAAGTTTCACACTTTGATCTGTGAAAATGTGAATATTGAAAAATTAATTCATGAAAATCCGGTGGAATTATCCTATTGTCTTGCTCTAATAAATACAAGAAAAAAAGATTCAATTACTCCTCCATGGGTTGTACGGAACTACCGAGGTTTTGATAGAATCATGCGTCTTTTAAGAAACAAACCATGTTTAACGGGGTGCGTATACTGTAATGAAGCCCTTGATATACACAAAGGACTAAAACGCTTTTTTGGTTTTGACTCATTTAGAATGTATGCAGGTGAACCATTACAGGAAAGAGCCGCTAAGGCAGCTGTTGACAATAAATCACTGCTGGCAATATTCCCTACTGGCGGTGGTAAATCAATTACTTTTCAGTTACCGGCATTAATGAGCGGTGAAAATTCCAGAGGCCTGACGGTGGTCATATCTCCACTGCAATCGCTGATGAAGGATCAAGTTGATAACCTTGAAGAAAAGGGGATAACAGATGCTGTCACTATCAATGGTTTGCTTGATCCTATTGAAAGAGCAAAATCAATTGAGAGGGTGGAAGATGGTTCAGCCTCTATTCTTTATATATCGCCGGAGTCTTTACGTTCAAGAACCATTGAACGATTGCTGCTTGGTAGGAAAGTCGTCCGCTTTGTTATTGATGAAGCACATTGCTTTTCGGCCTGGGGACAGGATTTCAGGGTGGATTATCTATATATTGGTGACTTTATAAAATCGCTTCAGGAAAAGAAAAACCTCGAAGAGGGGATTCCGGTATCATGCTTTACAGCAACCGCAAAACCAAAAGTTATTGAAGATATAAAAGCGTATTTTAATGGAAAACTATCTCTTAAGTTAGAGTTATTCAGAGCAAACGCATCAAGAGCTAATCTACACTACAAAGTGTTGGAAAGAGATAATAACAAAGATAAATATTACACAATCAGGGATCTAATTGATGAAAAAAATTGTCCGACAATTGTTTACGTTTCAAGGACAAAAAGAGCTGAACAATTGGCGCAAAAGTTATGCGAAGATGGTTATGAAGCCAGACCATACCATGGTCAGTTAGAAAAGCAGGTAAAAACAGAGAACCAGGACGCCTTTATTAAAGGTGATGCACAAATCATGGTTGCAACATCTGCTTTTGGAATGGGAGTGGACAAGAAAGATGTAGGTATGGTTATACACTTTGATATCTCAGACTCTCTTGAAAACTATGTTCAGGAAGCAGGCAGGGCAGGACGAGATGAGTCCATCCTGGCTGATTGTTATGTATTGTTTAACGAAGAAGATCTGAACAAGCATTTTATCCTTTTGAACCAGACCAAACTTAGCATAAAGGAAATCCAGCAAATTTGGAGGGCAATTAAAAGTATTACCAGAATGAGAGCAAGAGTGTCCCAGTCAGCCTTGGAAATAGCACGAAAAGCTGGATGGGATGAAAGCATTCATGATTTGGAGACCAAGGTTAAAACAGCAATTAATGCTCTCGAAGAAGCAGGTTATATAAAAAGAGGACAAAATGTGCCAAGGATATTTGCAGATAGCATCTTGGCAAGGAATGCACAGGAGGCGATAAGTAAAATTGATGCTTCTGTCAATTTCACTGAAAATGAAAAGGTAAATGCTAAAAGAATTATAAAGAAGCTCATTGCTTCCAGAAGCAGAAGTCATGCGGGTAATGAAGAAGCAGAAGCAAGGGTTGATTATATCGCTGATCATCTTGGTATTGATAAAAAAGAAGTGATACATATTGTAAATCTGCTTCGTGAAGAAAGACTTTTAGCAGATGCAAAGGATTTATCTGCATATATTAAGAAAAAGGACAATGTAAACCATTCTCTGAATATTTTAAATTCATTCCGCAAGATTGAAGGTTTTTTGTTGAATGTTTTTACTGAAGAAGAAAAAACATTTCACATTAAAGAGCTTAATGAGCAAGCCGAAGAATTTGGCTGCACAGATATAACACCTAATAAACTTAAAACAATCATAAATTTTTGGGCTATAAACAAATGGATAAAGCGCCGGGTCAAGCCGCCAAATCATCTTGTAACACTCTGTCTTTATAAGAACGAGGTTCTTCAAAAAAAGCTTGAAAAACGCAATGAAATAGCAAAATTTATATTAGAGTATCTCTATGATAAGGTTCGTGAAATTCCGCAAGTTGCAAATCCTAAATATGAAGTAATGGTGGAATTTTCAGTACTTGAATTAAAAGAAGCTTTTAATAATAGAATCACTTTTCTTAAAACTAAGGCTACACTGGACGATATTGAAGATGCACTATTTTATCTGTCAAGGATTGATGCACTATATCTTGAAGGCGGGTTTCTGGTTGTCTATAATACGATGAATATCGAACGGATTGAGAAGGATAATAGAAAACGCTATAAAGTAGAAGATTACCAAAAGTTAAAAGAGTATTATGACAACAAAGTGCAGCAGATTCATATAGTTGGAGAATATGCTCAAAAAATGATAGATGATTATAAAGATGCACTTCAATTTGTAGATGACTATTTCCAACTGAATTATAATTCTTTCTTAAATAAATATTTTAAAGGAAGCAGGAAAAATCAAATTAGAAAGACTATTACCCCTGCGAAGTTCAGACAGCTTTTTGGAGATTTGTCGCCATCCCAATTAAGCATCATCAATGATAGTGAATCAAAATATATCGTAGTTGCTGCCGGGCCAGGAAGTGGAAAGACGCGTGTTCTGGTTCACAAGTTGGCATCGCTTCTGTTTATGGAAGATGTAAAACATGAACAGCTGCTTATGCTGACATTTTCAAGATCAGCAGCCACCGAATTTAAGAAGCGCTTGCTAAAACTTTATGGCAATGCTGCAAATTTTATAGACATTAAAACATTCCATTCTTATTGCTTTGATTTACTTGGTAAGGTAGGAAACATTGAAAAGTCCGACAGTATTATTAAGGAAACTGTAATGAAAATTAAGAATAATGAAGTTGAACCTTCACAGATAACTAAAACAGTTTTGGTTATAGACGAAGCACAGGATATGGACGCAAATGAGTTTGAGCTTATTAAATGCCTGATGGAATATAATGAAGATATGCGTGTAATAGCGGTGGGGGATGACGATCAGAATATTTATGAATTCAGGGGATCAAGCTCGGAGTATATGAAGCAAATAATAAATGAAAAAGATGCTAAAGTGTATGAGCTGGTTGAAAACTTCAGAAGTAAAAGTAACCTTGTTCAGTTTACAAACCAATTCTTAGCAAGAGTTAGAAATCGCATAAAACATGCGCCAATTCAACCTGCGCAAAAGGATAATGGTAAAATAAATCTAATTAAATATGGTAGTCGCAATCTTATTACACCTGTGGTGGATGACATTATTACTCTGGATCTTGTGGGAAGTACATGCGTATTAACCAGAACAAACGATGAAGCGCTGCAAATAACCGGGATGCTTGTAAATAACGGCATGCAGGCAAAGTTAATCCAGTCCAATGAAGGCTTTAATTTGTACAATCTGTTTGAAATAAGATATTTTATAAATGAATTAAATTTGGACGGGGACACCTATACAATCGGTGGTGACATTTGGGAGAATGCAAAAGGGAAGCTATCTGACAGGTTTGGTAAAAGCACCAATTTCGAGATATGTAAGAGTATTATCAAAGATTTTGAAACTTTGACCCATACAAAAACCAAGTATAGATCAGATCTGAACGCTTTTATACAGGAATCAAACATGGAAGATTTCTACGATAGAAGGGCGGAAACAATCTTTGTGTCTACAATGCATAAAGCTAAAGGGTGTGAATTTGACAATGTTATTATTATGTTAGACGGGTTTTATCCGGATACGGATGAAGAAAAAAGACTTCTATATGTTGCCATGACAAGAGCAAAAAATAACCTTACTATTCACTATAATGGAAACTATTTAGATTTTATTAAGGTTAAAAAACTGAAAAGGATTTATGAGAAGAATATTTATATGCCGCCTCAACAGTTAGCACTGCAACTTTTGCATAGAGATGTTTATCTTGACTTTTTTATATCCAGCTACCGTCAGCGCCTGATTTCTGAATTGACAAGTGGGGATGAACTTATCGTTAATGATGAACGTTGTTTGAATTCAAAAGGACAAGCTGTATTAAAGTTCTCAAAAAAGGGTATAAGAGAAATAAGCCTTTTAAAGGAAAAAAATTATGTGCTTAAATCAGCCAAAGTAAGATTTATTGTTTACTGGGAAAAAGAAAATACTGACAAGGAAGTTAAAATCATATTGCCAGAACTATACTTTGAAAGGTATATAAAGTAATTATTATAAACTTCACTGTCTCCTTTCATTTTCACTGGCCTTACTCATCCTAGTTCAGATTGGTTTACTGATGTGGAAAACCAAGAAACAGACAAAAAGCTGAATACTGCATATCCGCTCAAGTATCAAATGGGATCTTTTATAAATATGCTTAAGCTGGTGGAAAGTAAAAAGTTTACTTCCTCCCTGCTAATTGACGTGCAGAAACGCCTTACCCAAAACAATACTTTGCCATCGGAACAGTTTAAAAAACTTTCCACAATTTGTGGCAACATATCAAACCGAAACTATATGTTATTACAAGATTTTACCGGGTGTATCCAAAACCCGGAATGCCATTTATCTGATAAAAGCCCTCGGAATTGATCTTGAATAGCACATTACGTATGGAAAATCCAACCAGTAAACTGGACTGGTCGCAAGCAAATTTTGTTTGATTATATATGGAACTTTTTTCAAAGTAACACAGTCAATATAGTATTATACCTTTGGCATGGGAGGCTATGGTTATGAGGAAAATACTCTGTTCTTTTATTATTATGTCAGTTATTACGTCTATGATATTTCCGGTAAGAAGCTTTGCTGATTCTCCTGTTACATCAACAGACTTTTATACTGCATACCTCGATATTGAAGAGGTAGCTAAAGCAAGTGAAATGACCTATATTGATGAAGAGACTGCATTATATCTGTCAGACTCTGAAAACCCGATAGATGTCAAAGCCGCCGTAATAAATGCAATTGGTTGGGAAAAAAAAGATAATGCGGAAAGATATTCTGATTATATTTTCGGAAAACCCTTAAATGAATTGGATTTGGATACTATTTCTGACCATGACCTATTCTGCATTGGTTACCTCATGGTTATGGATAATCATCACGAAATAGAAGCTGCGCTTTCTATATTGGAAAAAGCCTCTTTAGCGATGCCTGATAGTTTTACCGTAGCAATGATAACTGCTATAGCAAAAGCACAGGTTGTCTTCAGCAATGCTGATGAGTGGTATAAAGTATGGGAATTTGTGAATGAGGTTATTCAAAATAAAAATCTTATGAAGGATATGAGAGATGACGCAGTAGAAATAATAATAAACTATATTATTCTATACAAGGATTATAACAATACCGAAACACTCAATTCTGATAGGCAGGTTGAGTCATCAAGTTTGATAACCAGTGAGCCCATAACCCTTACATATTTCAGAACTCAGGTAGATGATACTAATGACCTTGAAGAAATCTCAACTGTTGAATTCTATAAAGAACTCGAAAAAGAACAAATGTAACAATATCCTTTATTGATGTTTTGGAAGAGGTACGTTTACAAAAACTGGTGTTAATGGCGACGGCTGGTGATACACCAGATCTAATAGAATTTCCATGGCAAAGACATATGGGACTTTTAGAAAATATGGCCGAAATGGAAGTGATTATAGAACTGGACGGGCTAATAAATAAAAGTGCACCAAATCTTCACAGTATTCTTCAATCGAATTGGGAAGTAAAAAGGCAAATTACATCGGACAATGGCCATATATATCAAATACCCGGAATTAATCTGTCTGATAACCGGGTAACAACCGGACCAGTTATCAGAGGGGATCTACTAAAAAAATATGGGCTTAATGAGCCAGAAACCATTGAAGACTGGGAAAGAATGCTTACAGCTTTCAAAGATAGGGATGCTACAATAAATCCATTGTCTTTTGATATGTCAATATTTAAAGAATCAAATTCTTTTATTAGTGCTTTTGGCATACCCTATGGTTTTGGAGTAAGGGATGGCAAAGTATTCTATGCCCCAATTGAAGATTCTTATAAAGAGTTTTTAATTACATTCAGCAGGTGGTATAAAGAAGGTTTGCTTGATCCGGAGTTTATACTGCTAAGAAATTCCCAGCTCAATGACAGGGTGAACTCTGGTAAGGTAGGGGCCTTTATTGGCAGTGTTAATAATTTAAGGGATTCAATTGATGCACTTAAATCCATTGATCCATCATTTGAACTAATTCCGGTTCAAAATCCAGTTTTGCAAAATGTCGATGCACTTAATATTAAGTCGGGAATACCAACAGTTACTGAATTTGGTATTGCAATTGGCAGCCGAAACAAGTATGCTGAAGAATCGATGAAATGGATTGATTATGCATACAGCGAAGAAGGATACAGATTATATAATTATGGAATTGAAGGATATACCTATACAGTGGATAATGACCAAATTCAATACACTGATATTAATTTAAATAACACAGATAGTTTGTCTGTTAATCAGGCCATGGACAGGTACCTGCGAGCATTGCCTGTAGTACCTGGATATCGAACCGATGAAAGTATTGGTAAAAGTTATACATACAAGGAGCAAAAAGAAGCTGTTGGACTTTGGTCTGCCAATAGCGGAGAGTATAATCCGTCTCTTATGCCCCCTGTTTCTTTAACTCAGGAAGAAAGTTATGAGTTATCAACAATCATGGATAATTTGTCTGTTTATAAAGAAGAGATGTTTGCAAAATACGTGATTGGTGCAGCTTCGCTGGATCTTTTTGATGAATATGTGGAAACAACTAAAAAGATAGGAATTGATCAGGCCATTGAAATTATGCAGACAGCTCTTGACAGGTATAATAATCGTTTGCCCAAATTGAAAGTTAATGGGAAAATAATTGAAACAGATACTGAACCTGTGGTAATAACCAAAGGAGAAACACTGTTACCAATTAGATTTGTAATAGAAGGCCTTGGCGGTAGTGTGGCTTGGCATGACAAAAGCAAAATAGTTACAGGAGTATTGAAGGACACAGTTGTTACATTAAAGATTAGTAGCGCTGAAGTTCTGGTTGATTACGAGCCTAAAATGCTTGATACAGAAATTATGGCAATGAATCAAAGGACATACGTTCCCGCTATCTTTATACAAGAAGTACTCGGTGTAACTATAAACTACGATGAAAATTCCCGAACTGTAACAATTACGAGTTATTAATAAGTACTATGCTTCACTGAATCGCTTTCTTTTTCTTATGGCAAGGCCAACAGAGAAAAAGGCCAGTGCGAAACCAACTATAATCAGAAAATCGTATAAAACTTAAAAAGTTTTGAACTAAGTAAAAAAGAAATCGAGATAATTAAACAAGTAGCCAATGGATTGTCAAATAAGGAGATTTCTCAAATATTAAAAACAACGGAAGAAATTGCTTAGCAATTTCAACACACCGTTTCAACAAGGCGGGAGATTTTGACTCACCGCCTGTTGTGGGTAATAGATCCCGCCACCTATAAGAGGTGGGGGGCATCTATTAGCCTCGTTATACTTAAGTGAAGGAACAATTAGAAATTACATAAGCATAATTCTTGAGAAGTTAAATTTACGTGACAAAACGCAGCTTGCTATTTTTTACTATAAAAATACTTGAAACACTTGATTCAAAAGTTTTTTACCGAATCCAGCTGACAGTGAACCTTTTGTTTGTTAAGATAAGGAATAACTTTTAGAAAAAATTTTGAGAGGATACTATGTCAATAGGAAAAGTTAGGAACTACTTTAGGACACAGAATATTGAAGACAGAATTCAGGAGTTTGATGTATCGAGTGCAACAGTGGAGCTTGCGGCTGAAGCGCTAAATTGTGAGCCTGAGAGAATTGCAAAGTCCATTGCACTTAAGGCGGATGGACGCGTAATTTTGATCGTTACTGCGGGAGATGCAAAAATAGATAATTCAAAATTTAAGGCTAAATTTGCAACAAAAGCGAAAATGCTAACTCCAGATGAGGCCATAACTATGGTAGGACATGCAGTGGGAGGTGTCTGCCCGTTTGCCGTTAACGAAGGTGTGGAAGTTTATCTTGACATATCACTGAAACGTTTTAGAACAGTCTTTCCTGCCTGTGGAAGCAGTAACAGCGCAATTGAACTAACAATTAATGAACTGGAAGCCTATTCATGTTTCAAAGAGTGGGTCGATGTTTGTAAGGGTTGGGCGTGATAATAGCCTATTAATATCAGTTGATTTCTAACCTAAAGTAATATCAGATGAGTTGAAAATTCAACCTAAATCTACAATCCAAGCGTAACTTATATGATCTTCTATTATTTTTCGCGAAAGGTTAAACCAGCCTGTGCAAGAGTCAAGAATTATTGCGTCCGAAGTAGCAATTCTGTTCATATTTGAAAGGACTACGTCAGCATTGGGCACAAGTTCAACCTCAACGGGGATATTCCAATGGTAAGAATATTCAAGTATTTTACTTCCAAGCCGACCGGAATTTGAAACAGGTGAATCAAGGAAAAACATTACTGCTGGAACCAAAAGATCGTTTAAACTTTTTCCTATAATCTCTAACGCAACTTGGGTTTTATCTATAATACGGTAGGTACCGCGGAGCCCTGCAAGATCTCTTAAGACGCCATCTTTTCCAAGAAATACGGGACTTCCTGATAGCGCAACCTCCAAAGTGATAATTAAGTTGAATCCATCAATATAGATGCAGCCATCTTTGGCGGCGTTTAGAGGCAACATTGTATTTTTTCTTTTCTCAAATTTAGAAGAGCTGGAGATTGACCTTTGAAGAGCAAGTCTTTGCCTTGAAGAGAATAAGTAGTGATTACTGATAAAGGGTATTACAGAGTCAAATTTGTACCCCCTATCAAGAAGCCATTGAACTTCGTCTTGGGCTTTTTTTAGCTTCGCAATAGCTTCGTCAGAAAACCATTTAAAATCATTTTGATCGAAACCTCTTTTTGTTAGTTTGCTTGGCAATATTACCTCTCCTGTTTTTGTAGATAAGCAAAATGCCCTTAAATAACTAAAGGTTTCGGGCAGCAGCTTCTCTAATAACTTAATCAGCATAAAAACTAAATAATTGAGTGTATCTACTTATTAGTAAATTAAGGAAATGTATTAATCCTGCTTCTGTGCAGTAGGAAATCATAATGCTTACTATAGTAAATAGTATAATAATTGTGGATTTTTTTAGCAATAGCAGAAATTAAATATTCCGGAAAAATAATAACTTGTACAGAAAGACCAAGCATTATTTAGAAAATATTAGATATTTTAAAATATCAATTATATTTCAGCGTTAATCCCCAATATTCATAGATATTATTAATTGACTAAAAAACTCAATAGAATAAAATTATAATTGTTAGCACTCGTTAAAGGTGAGTGCTAAAGCCAAGAATAAATTAGTTTATATCATCTTCATTCGTTTCAGGACAAAGATCTTAATACGAGGCAAAGCCTCTTTTATCAATAATTAATAAAAAAGGAGTTGATCAATTATGCTTTTTAAACCCTTAGGATCAAGAGTTGTATTAAAGGAAACGGAAGCAGAAGAAACCACAAAAAGCGGAATTGTTCTTCCCTCAAATGCAAAGGAAAAAACCTACATAGCGGAAGTTGTTGAGGTTGGACCTGGTGAAATAAAAGACGGGAAAGAGATTAAAATGGAGGTAAAAAAAGGGGACAGAGTTCTTTATAGAAAATATGCAGGAACTGAGATTAAACTTGAGGATAAAAAATACCTAATTGTAAAACAAGATGATATCTTAGCAATTGTAGAATAAAGAAAGGTGGAATTGCATATGGCAGCAAAAATAATAATATATGACAACGAAGCAAGAAAATCCATTGAAGCCGGTGTGAATAAGCTGGCAGATGTAGTGAAAGTAACACTCGGACCAAAAGGCAGAAACGTAGTACTGGACAAAAAATATGGAACTCCGATTATTACAAACGATGGAGTTACCATTGCAAAGGAGATTGAATTAAAGGATCCCTATGAGAACATGGGAGCCCAGCTTGTAAAAGAAGTAGCCAGCAAAACTAATGACACCGCAGGTGATGGTACAACAACAGCTACACTGCTTGCTCAGGCAATTGTTAGAGAAGGAATGAAGAATCTTGCAGCTGGTGCAAATCCGATAATTCTAAAAAGAGGAATAGACAAAGCAACTGAAAAAACTGTTGAAGTTCTAAAAAGTAACAGCAGAAAAATAAAAGGTAAGCACGATATGGCGTTTGTGGCCACAATTTCGTCCAGTGATGAGGAAATTGGAAATCTTGTTGCTGATGCTATGGAAAAGGCTACATCAGATGGAGTTATTACAATAGATGAATCTAATACATCAGAGACTTTTATAGAATATGTTGAAGGAATGTCATTTGACAGAGGTTATATTTCTCATTATATGGTTACTGATAACGACAAGATGGAAGCGGTGCTTGAAGAACCATATATTCTGATAACTGATAAGAAAATTTCCAATGCACAAGATTTACTTCCGGCTCTTGAGCTGATTGTTAAGAACGGTGGGAAGCTGCTTTTAATCGCTGAGGATGTTGAGGGCGACGCATTGGCAACAATTATTGTAAATAAGCTTAGGGGAACGTTTAACTGCGTTGCTGTAAAAGCCCCGGGGTTTGGTGACAGAAGAAAAGAAATGCTTCGAGATATTGCAATCTTAACCGGCGGACAAGTTATATCCGATGAAGTTGGAATGTCATTAAAGGACATTAAACTTGAATGGCTTGGAAAAGCGAAGTCTGTTAAAGTCCAGAAAGAAAACACCATAATAGTTGATGGAGCTGGAAAACAAAAGGAAATTAAGGACAGGGTTGAATCCATTAGGAAGCAATTAGAAAACACAACTTCTGAATATGACAAGGAAAAATTAAATGAACGGTTAGCAAAACTTGCAGGGGGTGTTGCAGTAATTCGAGTAGGTGCAGCCACTGAAACAGAAATGAAGGAAAAGAAATACAGAGTTGAAGATGCACTAAATGCAACAAGAGCTGCAGTTGAAGAAGGTATTGTTTCAGGAGGAGGAACTGCGTACATAAATGCAATTCCTGAAGTTGAAGAGCTTGTAAATTCTCTTCACGGTGATGAAAAGACAGGTGCATCGATTTATTCGACTACACGGTATATGATATTCAACAATATGCAAAAAATGTTAGTACATATGATAATCCCGAAATGTTTATTAGGATTATTACTTTCATTGAAAAAAATTATAAAAGCAATTCGTTAGCCGAGGATCTATGTAAATCTGTTGGCATGAGCCAGCCTACGCTATACCGTTTTTTAAAAAACAGTACCGGGCTAACCATTCGAGATGTGGTTCGCTCTTTTAGAACTGAAAAAGCAAAAAACCTGCTTAAAGCTACCAATAAAAATATTTCTTTTATTTCACAGGAATGTGGGTATAGCAACGAAATGACTTTCTACAGATGTTTACATTATGCTTTCAATTCGATGGAAATATCCCGTTTTAAAGTTAGTGTTGATTGTGATAAACGTACCGAACGTGAAGTCTTTTTACCTCACTTTAAAGACTGTATTGATGCCGGAGCCGCTAGTGTTATGAGTGCATATAATCTATACAAGGGCGTTCATTGCGGCCATCATGATTATCTTCTTAATCAGGTGCTGAAAAAAGAGTGGGGCTTTGATGGTTTTGTAATGAGCGACTTTATTTGGGGAGTTCGTGATACTGTTGAAGCAGCAAATGGTGGCCAGGATATGGAAATGTGCTGGACCAAGTTCTTTGGTGATAATTTGGTAAAAGCAGTTAAAGATGGTCTTGTACCAGAAGAAAAAATAAATGAGGCAGCTTTGCGCATCGTCCGTACTGTATTAGCATTTACTGAAGCAGACAACAAGACATATGATAAGTCATTAATTGGCTGTAAGGAACATGTGGATTTAGCTCTCGAAGCTGCTGAAAAAGGAATCACACTAATCAAAAATGATAATAATACTCTTTCACTGGATAGAGATCAA
>JGI24710J26742_10003701_pt1 | contig 12855 bp, 9 predicted proteins | sample BioPla2DNA2_FD_26742 | JGI IMG/M metagenome (IMG submission 26742) | reverse complement strand
CAGATTAATTCAATATATTCAATATTTACAGTAACATATGACAAGAAATAGGAAATAGGATATGTTAGGATGAGTATGTAAATTATTAAAGAATAGGATTTTAAAGAAGGGAAGTGTTTAATTATGGAGGTTAGAACTGCGTCATCCCCTAAGGATGTAAAGTATTATACAACGGATAGACTAAGAGAAGAATTCCTAATTCAGAATTTATTTGTACCTGGTGAGGTTAAGACTGTATACAGCCATATTGATCGTATAATTATAGGAGGAGCAGTACCAGTAAGCCCCATTACTTTGACTGCGGGAGATGAAATTCGTGCAGAATATTTCCTGCTAAGAAGAGAAATGGGCATTATTAATATTGGTGGTAAGGGTACCGTAACTGTTGACGGAACCGTTTATGAAATGGAATACAAGGACGGCTTATATATTGGTATGGGATCAAGGAATATAAGCTTTGCTAGTAGTGATGATAAAAATCCTGCACAGTTCTACTTTAACAGTGCTCCGGCTCACAAGACCTATCCTACTGTTCATATTAAACCTGAGAATTGTGTAAGTGTTGAGCTTGGTAGTTTAGAGGAATCTAATCACAGAATTATTACTAAATATATCTTACCTGGCCAAGTGGAAAGCTGCCAACTGGTAATGGGAATGACCAAATTAAAGCCTGGTAGTGTGTGGAATACAATGCCAACTCATACCCATGACCGCCGTATGGAGGTTTATCTATACTTTGAGATGTCAAAGGATGCACTGGTATTCCATTATATGGGGGAACCAACAGAGACTAGACATATAGTCATGAGAGAGAAGGATGTTGTTATATCCCCTAGTTGGTCAATTCATTCCGGGTCAGGAACTTCTGCCTATACATTTATCTGGGGTATGGTTGGTGAGAATCAAGATTTTGATGATATGGACCATGTTGCAATGAAGGATATTAAATAGTGTCCAAATTTATAGGAGGAGGAACTATGAGCAAGGTAATAGATAAGTTTAGCCTTGAGGGTAAGGTTGCATTAATTACAGGGGCTTCTTATGGTATCGGATTTGCAATTGCTGCAGCCTATGCAGAGGCAGGAGCAACAATCTGCTTCAATGATATTAATCAAGAATTAGTTGATAAGGGATTAGAGGCATATAAAGAGCTTGGTATTAAAGCTTGTGGCTATGTATGTGACGTTACTCATGAAGCTGAGGTTAATGAGCTTGTTTCTAAGATTGAAAGGGAAGTAGGAGTTATAGATATTCTTGTTAACAACGCTGGAATTATTAAGAGAATTCCTATGCATGAGATGAGTGCAGATGATTTTAGAAAGGTAATAGATGTTGACCTTAATGCACCGTTCATTGTTGCTAAAGCAGTTATACCTAGCATGATTAAAAAGGGTCATGGAAAGATTATTAACATATGCTCTATGATGAGTGAGCTTGGAAGAGAGACGGTTTCAGCCTATGCAGCTGCAAAGGGTGGCTTAAAGATGTTAACCAAGAATATTGCTTCTGAGTATGGGGAGTATAATATCCAGTGTAATGGTATTGGACCTGGTTATATTGAAACACCACAGACAGCTCCACTTAGGGTTCCTGGCAATCCCTTTAATGAGTTTATTATATCTAAAACACCTGCTGCCAGATGGGGAACTACAGATGATCTTATAGGACCTTCAATATTCTTAGCATCAGATGCTTCTGATTTCGTTAATGGACATATCTTATATGTTGATGGTGGAATTCTAGCCTACATAGGTAAACAACCTAACCAGATTAAGCAGGTAAATTAAAATTAATAGCATATTAATCTAAAAGCCTTCGTATGATGTAAGGAAAGTGTAGTGAGAATATATAAGCTTGCTTAAGATATGTAAGCGGAGCTTAATAATCATGAAGTGATTATCTTCATGATATAAGGAAATGAAATACTTATACATAGGGAGGCATTTATGATTTATAAGATTGATTTTACTTATTCTGATGAAATTACGGTTATTAATAAAAAACAATTTGATGCTCATATAAGACTATATGAAGGATACATTAATAAGTTTAATGAGATAGAAGAAATCTTTGAAGAAGGAGACAGTGAAAGGGACATGGCTAATGCTACCTATAGTAAATTCCGCTGTCTAAAGAAAGGTGCTAATTATTCTATCAATGGAGTTATTCTCCACGAACTGTACTTTCAAAACCTTGGTGGTAGCTTGTCTGAGCCAAGTACTAGAACAGCAGAAATTATAAGTAACTATTATGGATGTGTATCAGACTGGACAGAGGATTTCATAGCAACAGCTAAGGCAAGTAGGGGCTGGGCAGTAATGGCTTTTGAGCAAAGGACAGGAAAACTTATGAATGTAAGTCTTGATTCTCATAGTGATGGTAATATCGCCTATTATGCGCCAATGTTAGTACTTGATGTATACGAGCATGCATATTTTCTTCAATATGGAGATAACAAAAATGAGTATATTAGAAGATTTATGCAGAATATTAACTGGCAAGTAGTGGATGAAAGAATGGAACTATGGTAAAAATCCATTACCTTTTTTCATGTTCCTGTTCACAGTAGATGCATCTATACATTCCATTATCCTTATCTGTTAGATGAAATATATGGGGTATACTTTGTTCGATTGAGGTTATGCATCTAGGATTTTTACATAATAGTACATTTTCAACTGTGTCAGGGAGCTCAAGGTTCTTTTTGACTTTAATAACACCATCTTCGATAATATTAATGGTAATTCTGTGATCTAATACACCAAGAACATCAAGGTTGATGTCACCAAGATTGCCCTCGATTTTAATTATATCCTTCTTACCCATCTTGTTGCTTCTTGCATTTTTAATAATAGCAACACTATTGTCTACATTTTCAAGGTTAAGGTAGGAATAAATCTTCATAGCACCACCAGCTTTAATATGATCGATTACAATTCCTTCTCTAAGTACGCCAATATTTAACATTATTCTAAACCTCCATTATGGCCGCTTTGCGGTATTCAAAAACCTGGAAGAACAAGGAGTTAGCACCTTATAAGTGAATTTATGAACTTCAAACTTACTTTGGGAACATTCGTTGTTCTTCTGTGTGAATTGTCTTTTTAACTCATACTAACTTCAATAGCTTCATTATTAATGCCATTCTTACATATACTCCGTACTGGGCTTGCTTAAAATAAACTGCCCGAGGATCATCATCCACATCGGTAGAAATTTCATTAACTCTAGGCAAGGGATGAAGTACAAGCATGTCCTCCTTTGCCAAGGTCATTTTCCTACTATCAAGAACATAGGTGTCCTTTAAGCGTACATAATCTGCTTCGTTAAAGAAACGTTCCCTCTGTACTCTTGTCATATAAAGAATATCAAGGTATGACATAACTTCTTCCAATCCCCGGACTTCAACATAGGATATCCCCTTAGCATCCAATATTTCTTCTCTTATATAGTCAGGTATTTTAAGTTCCTTCGGGGATATGAGAATGAATTTGATATTACTATATCTTGCAAGAGCGGTAATTAAGGAATGGACTGTACGTCCGAATTTCAAGTCACCACAAAAACCTATGGTAAGCTCTTGTAGTCGACCCTTAAGATGCTTGATGGTTAGAAGGTCGGTAAAGGTTTGAGTGGGATGATTATGACCACCATCTCCAGCATTAATAACTGGAATTGATGAATGATGAGAAGCGACTAGAGGAGCCCCTTCTTTGGGATGACGAATTGCACATATATCTGCATAAGAGGAGATTACTCGAATGGTATCAGCAACACTTTCTCCTTTTGCTGCTGAGCTGGAATCTGCAGATGAAAATCCTAGGATGTTACCTCCTAGATTAAGCATAGCAGCTTCAAAACTTAATCTTGTTCTTGTACTTGGTTCATAAAATAAGCTAGCAAGCTTTTTACCATGACATATTTCTGAATATTTACTTGGATCCTCGATGATTTCCTCTGATAAATCCAGAAGCTCATCTAGTTCTGAAAGTGATAGATCTGTGGGACTTATAATATGCTTCATATTGATCTCCATTCTTCTAATGCTTGTGTATTAAGGTGTAAGGACAATATTTATTACATACATGTACCATATTCTTAGAAAGATGATAATATAGTTTTCATAAAAATTCAATTATAAAATGTGAATATAGTTATTATATTTGGTAATTATATTAATAAGGAGCTAGAAAAACAAGTTTCTTGCATCCAAGTATTGTAAAAACGAAAGAATTTGCTAATTTGTATCAGATAACTAACGGTAATATATGTAATAAACTAAATACATGAAAAATAATATATAATAATCAGATTATATATTGACAATGTGAGAATAATAGTTTATTATATAGTTACAAACAAAAGTTAAAGAAATCGAAAGAGGTGAGTCCCTTGAAAAAGTAAGGATTTATCCCAAAAAGATTTTCGAATTACAAATATTTGATATGAGTAATAGGAACTGTTAGAGCTATCAACCTNTTACTTAGAAGAAAGGAAGGTAAGGATAACAAATTATATAGTTATTAGTATCTTTAACAGAATTATTTAAGAAAGGAAGGTATAGACCGCCAGCAACATGACGATTTACCTCAAACTATAAGGGAAAGGAAGGTATAGACCGCCAGTAACTTAAATCACTAACTTAAAGGAATAAAATAGTAGTAGATATAATTTATATGGTTTTGTCTACACATATTAATGATTATAAAAAGTAATAAAGAAAGTGGCAATAAAAAACAAGGTGATAAGGATATCCAAATCACTTGCCATAGATAGAAGAGAGTATCTAGTAGGATTTTAGATACTCTCTTTTGATATATATATATATGTACACTTTTCTTCTAAATGTGGTATAATAGTAAGATACAATTTAGGAAAGGTGTGCGAATATGATACAGATTTCACGTACAGGAATTCGAAACTTAGCTTCTAATGATACAGTTTATGCCAGAGGACTACAATACTACAAGGATAATCGTATTGTTAGTGCTACTTATTCTAATGCTGCTAAGCAATATCGGATGACTGTTAAAGGGAATTATAATTATTCTGTCACCGTGGATGAATTGGATGACTCTTCTTTTGATTACAATTGTAATTGTCCCTCCCGTTTAAAGGATCAGGGCGCATGCAAGCATGTAGTAGCTTGTCTGTTATTCATTTTAAAATATCAGGAGAAAACTCTGATGTCAGAGTCAAAGAGTCCAGGGGAGAGAAAGGTTATCAATGTGATTGACTATTTTCTATCTCAAGAAGATGCTTCAATGATAGGAGAAACCTTTTCCCTAGATATATATATTAATATACCTACTATCTTTAAGAATGACAGTGGAAGAGCATTTCTTTCTCTAAGAGGTGGGAATAATCGTAAATACAAAATTCAAACTATAAGAAAATTCTTATCTAATATTTATAACAAGGAGAACTTTGTTATTGGAAAAGAATTTAAATACATCCACGGAGAAAGCTCTTTTGATAAAACATCTCAGGCTGTTTTGGATTATCTACTTGGCCTTTATGAGATACAGGAAATAATTGATAGTACCCATTTTTCTAAGATGTTCTCTAAATCGGAAGTAACTATAACAAAAAACATGTTAATTAAGCTTCTTGATATAATTGGTGAGAGCACATTTACATTGGCCTTATATGGCAAAGTATATGAGAATGTCCGTTTTCTAAGGGAGAACCCTAAGGTTGCCTATAAGTTAACCTTGGATGAGGAGACGGTGTTAATAGATTATAATAGCCCAGATGTTGTGATTCCAATCTCTGAAAGCGGGGAACTATTCTTTTTTGAAGGAGATATATATCTTCCAAATGAGAAGTTTATACGTAACTTTAAGCCCTTTTATAATAGCTTAGGGAAGAATAAAGCACCACTCACCTTTAATGGTGATAATAGGAATAAGTTTTTAGAACATGTACTTCCTAGAATTAGTGAAACCATGGATCTAGAGGTTCCTGAAGAATTAAAAAGCCGTTATATTCATTGCGATATGGAATCTAAGATTTATATGGATAAATATAAGAATGGTATTAAGGCTGAACTAAGATTCAAATACGGAGAGTATGAGTTTAATTCCTTTGAAAATGCTTCAGCTGGTTCATATATTGTGGTTAGACAAAGAGAGAAAGAGGACGAGATTGTTTCAAGGCTTTTGTCTATGGGCTTTGTTCCTTTTAAAAACTTCTTCCTCTTAAAGGATGAGAATAAGATTTTTGAATTTCTCTCTGAGAGAGTTGGTGAATTAGGGGAAGATACTCACCTATTTTATTCAGAGGATTTTAGAAAGCTTGGGGTACAGTCCCCAGGGAATTTTTCGGCAGGTGTCCGTCTTAATGCAGGCCTTAATATGCTTGAATTAGATATCACTTTTGATGAAGTTCCCAAGGATGAACTAAGGGATCTCTTTCATTCCTTCCGTATAAAAAAGAAGTATTATCGTCTAAAGGATGGAAGCTTCATAATGCTTAATGATGAAAAGCTAGATGAAGTTTCTAGAATTATTGAGTCACTTAATGTAGAAAAGGAAAGTAATGAAGATTATGGATTTCTAGTTAAAAAACAGCATGCAGTGTATTTGGAAAAAGCTTTTTCAGATAAGGATTTTGAGTTTTATTATGACAAGGATTTTAAGGCATTAACTGATAAAATCCTTAATCCATCTACTACGGATTTTCCTTTACCTAAAGGAATATTAGCAGAGCTTAGACCTTACCAGGTTACAGGCTATAAGTGGCTTAAAACCTTGGCTGAGAATGGCCTTGGTGGTATATTAGCAGATGATATGGGACTTGGAAAGACTATTCAGTCAATAGTATATATTGCTTCTGGTCTTGAGGATACCACATGTAATGATGATAGACTTATAAAGGATCATTATCTGGTGGTCTGTCCTACCTCCTTAATCTATAATTGGCTTGATGAAATAGAGAGCTTTGCTCCATTTCTTAAAGCAGCTGTTGTCAGCGGTCCTCCAGCCGAAAGGCAGGAAGTTATTGAAGATTATAAGAAATATGATATTTTAATTACCTCATATCCTTTGATTAGAAGAGATATTGCTATTTATGAAGAGATTAACTTTCATACAGTGTTTATAGATGAAGCTCAATTTATTAAGAATAATGCTTCATTAAATTCTAAATCTGTCAAACGTATAAAATCTAATAATAGATTCGCTCTTACCGGTACACCTATTGAGAATAGCTTATCTGAGCTTTGGTCAATATTTGATTTTATTATGCCAGGATACCTTCATAGTCATAGCAAGTTTGTAGAGATATATGAAAAACCAATTCTAAGGGAAGATACCAATGCCTTAGAGGAACTTCATATGCACATTGAACCATTTATTCTTAGAAGGATGAAGAAGGATGTTCTTACTGAGCTACCTGACAAATATGAGACCAAGATGTTAACTGAGCTAAGCGAAGGTCAGAAGAAGGTATATCTTGCATATCTTGAGAGCATACGTAGTGAGATTAATACTGAGATTAATGAAAATGGGGTAGAAAAAAGTAAAATGAAGGTTCTGGCAGCCCTAACGAGACTTCGTCAAATTTGTTGCCATCCTTCAACCTTTATTGATAATTACCAGGGAGGTAGTGGCAAATTAGACCTTCTAATGGAAGTGCTAACGGATGCTATTGCCAATGAGCACCGAATACTTGTATTTTCTCAGTTTACTTCAATGCTTAAGATTATTGAGGAGGAATTGAAGGACTTGGATATAGAGTATTTCTATATTGAAGGAAACACCCACACTTCAGATAGAAATGATTACGTGAAAAGGTTTAATAATGGAGAAGGAAAGGTGTTCTTGATTTCCTTAAAGGCAGGAGGCACCGGTCTTAACCTCACAGGTGCTGATACTGTAATCCACTATGATCCATGGTGGAACCCAGCTGTTGAAGATCAAGCAACAGACCGTGCTTACCGTATTGGCCAGCAAAACAAAGTTCATGTTATGAAGCTAATAACTAAGGGAACTATTGAGGAGAAGATTTATAAGCTCCAGAGGAAGAAAAAAGAACTATCAGACACGATTATTAGCTCTAAGCAGGTGTTTATTAATACATTGACAAGGGAAGAATTGGATGAATTGTTTACGCCCATAGTGTAGGCTTTGGGTGTTTATCCCATTTAAGGCTTCTAAAACAGGGTGTTATTATGATCCAACAGAGACACGCTCTCGCTCGGTTGTCGCTCATAGCGGTACNTAAGGTTGTGACAGATAGTACACTGCCACAACCTAAGTACCGATGGCGACAAACGGTCTCTTTATGGATTCATAATAACACCCTATTTGTATAATTTTATTGAGGCGATAAACATTCAAGTTCTTTGAGGGAGTAATGATTCAAGTTCTCTGGGAGTAGTGATTAAAGTTTTCTTAAGGAGAAGTGTTTCAAGTACTCTATGGAAGCAGTGTTTCTTGTTTTCTGAGTGAACAGTGCAATATGGTACGTAGCCATGGATTAGCTAATCTTTCTTTGCTATTGTATGGGTCTGATGCTCACTTCACCAGATGTCAAGGCTTCACGAGTTTTATCGTTATATTCTACAACAAGTCTTGCTTTGTCATCGATATCAAGGGCTTTGGCTGGAATTGCTTTTTTGTTTCTTAGGACGAGAATTTCTTTACCTATCAGGAATGAACGACTTTTATATTCCTCAAGATATTTATTATCAGCAAGTGAGGCCATCATTTCACCAATGTTATTAAGAATTTCGGCCAGTAGGATAGATGTAACAGGTATATCCTCTGGCTTTTCTTTATATATGGAGCCCGCAACATTCTTTATGTCCTCTGGGAAGGCTTCTGTTGTAACATTAAGACCAATACCAACTACAGCATATTCTAATCCCCCACTTTCAAAATTTAGTGAGGCTTCAGTTAATATACCACATACTTTTTTATTATTGACAAATATATCGTTGACCCATTTGATCTGAGCGGGAACCTCTGCAATGGTTTCTATGGCTTTGGCAATGGCAACAGCGGTAGCGGTTGTAATCTTAAGGGAGTCCTCCATACTTAAACTTGGCCTAAGAATTATTGAGAAATATATACCGGTTGAATTAGGAGAGTAGAAGGTTCGTCCCATTCGTCCTCGACCACTGGTCTGTTCTCTTGCTATAATAACTGTTCCTTCCTTGGCCCCATCAGCTGCCATTTCTTTGGCTAATGTATTGGTTGAGCCAACACTTTGATGTACCTCAATATCAAATGAAGCTGACTTACCTCTTAAATACGGAGAGAGGCTTTCAACAGATACAATATCATTNTCAAGAGCAAGGCAATAGCCCTTATTAGTTACGGCTTCAATATTGTAGCCCTCTTGCTGAAGAGCTTTTATTCCCTTCCAGATGGCACTTCTAGTAACAGATAGCTCCTCGGCTAGCTTGGTTCCGCTTATACTGGTACCTCTATTAGCTTCTAGGTATTTTAATATTTGCATTTTAAGTTCCATTGATAACCTCTTTTCCCAATTTGTACCATGTACAAATTTAGTATCATATATAAATATGGTTTAGATACTAAAAGCTCCCTTTCAGTATCTAAACCAATAATCTTAAAAGTGATATTTGAGTTTTGTTTATTCTGTCATAAATCTGTGGTAGGATTTCTTACCCTTACGAACTAGGAGAGCACCATCAGCATCCAGGTCATTCTTTGTAAATACCCTATCAAATTCTGTTACTTTCACTTCATTAACTGTAACTCCACCTTGCACAATAGTACGTCTAGCATCGGAACGGGATGTTGCTAATTTAGCATCTACCATCAATGTGATTAAATCTATTCCTTCTTCAAATCTGTCTGCAGAATAGGTTGTAGTAGGAATATCTTCAGATTTTGCTCCACCTTCGAATAATGCCTTGGCTGCATCTCTAGCCTTGATAGCTTCCTCTTCACCGTGAACTATCTTTGTTATTTCATAAGCGAGAATTTCCTTAGCTTGGTTAATTTCAGCACCTTCTAAAGCTCCAAGCCTTCTTACTTCATCCATAGGAAGGAATGTAAGTAGACCAAGACATTCTTCAACCTTAACATCCTCGATGTTTCTCCAGTATTGGAAGAACTCATAAGGAGATGTCTTTTCAGGATCTAGCCACACAGCACCCTTCATGGTTTTACCCATCTTAATTCCTTCGCTAGTTGTAAGAAGCTTAAAGGTAAGACCGAAGGCAGGCTTCTGCTCCTTACGACGGATAAGATCAACTCCAGCAATAATATTGGACCATTGATCATTACCACCTAATTGNANCTNACAATCATATAATTTATTTAATTTCCAAAAGTCATAAGCTTGCATAATCATATAGTTGAATTCAAAGAAAGTAAGACCTTTCTCCATTCTCTGCTTATAGGATTCTGCTGCAAGCATCTTATTAACGGAGAAATGAACACCAACTTCTCTTAAAAATTCAACATAATTAAGATCTAATAGCCAGTCAGCATTATTAGCGACTATGGCCTTATCATTGTCAAAGCTAATATACCTAGATAACTGTTCGTGGAAACGATTAGCATTATAATCTATGGTTTCTCGAGTCATCATTGAACGCATATCAGACTTTCCAGAAGGATCTCCAATCATTGTTGTTCCGCCACCGAGTAGAGCAATTGGTCTGTGACCAGCTTTTTGCATATGCATCATAGCCATTACTGTTAGAAAATGGCCAGCTGTAAGACTGTCTGCTGTTGCATCAAAACCTATATAAAATGTAACNGATTCCTTCCCTAATAATTCTCTTACTTCATCTTCGTGGGTACATTGTTCGATAAATCCACGTTCTTCTAAAATGTCGTAAACATTTCTTGACATTAGTCTGCCTCCTTAAATTACCATATGGTTTGTTCTCAATAAGCCAATTATATATGAAGTATTGGTATTTTTCAATAATTAAAGTCTATGAGCTGAATTTATGAATTTACGTTACTATTCAGCCATGAAGCTTATGATTAGACCATGGGAATCACTTTTTACCCTAGCCTTAATATTAATTTTATTAGGCTGAATAGTAACTCGGTATTATCTGATTAGACTTAATAGTATCTTAATAGAGGTTATAAAATCTAAGTATGATAAATATAATATATGGAATATGTGTATAAGCATTACTATAGGTTTTGTAATTGTCTTAGTTGAGTTTGAATGGAGGGTTGAAGAAGTGGAGAGCTATGAAGATGATAGAATGATAAGTCAAATTGAAACAAGCTTAGCCAGCAATATGTCTGATGATATCTATCAAACTAGGGATATATTTCAACCAAGAGATAGATATGGCTCTGATGATATTTACATATCCAATGATGAATATGGGGGGCCCGATTTTGTAGAGCCAGCACCTATGTCTAGGGCTGAGTATATTAGGCAAGCAAGGGAGGCCTGTCATAGACAGCTGAATCTGGATCCAAAGCAAGTTAGAGTTTATGAGGAGCATAAAGAAAACATATCTAGTAATGAGCTGGCATCCTTTAATGGATTAATAATAAGAAGTGTTTGTGCGATTGTAATTTTTTTAATAATATTTGCCATAGACAAGCTTGATGTGAAGATTGGGGATTTTTCCTCTGCTTATATAAAAGATTTTCTTACTACTAATAAAACTCTCGAATATCTGGAGAACCTAGTTGTCACTTGGCTAAAGTAATGATATTGCAATGGTATACTCCTTTTTCTTGCCTTCTTTAAATATTGTAATTTTGCACTTTATAAGTTATAATCTGCTTAATGCTCAGATTAGTTCATGATCTGCGCTGTTTATTTAAGAATTTATGATAGCATAAGTTCTACTTTTAATGTTTAAAGGAAATCAGGTATAATCGAATAGTTGTTATTGCCTGTTATAAGAAAGTAATAGATTGAAAAATCAAGATTTTTCAATCGCAACTTTGTGCCTTGGGCCCAAAGTTCGCACGTAAGAAAGGCATAGGTAATGTTATGAGAAAATTAGCACTTTCCGACGAGATACTTTTGTCGGTAGAAAAACCCGCTAGATATATTGGTGGGGAAGTTAATAGTCAGATAAAAAATCCAAAGGATGTGGATGTTAGATTCTGTATGTGTTTCCCTGATGTGTATGAGATTGGAATGTCTCATCTTGGAATACAGATCCTATATGATATATTAAATCGTAGAGAAGATACTTATTGTGAGAGAGTTTATTCCCCTTGGGTGGATTTGGACAAGATTATGAGGGAGAAGAATATCCCCCTTTTCGCCCTTGAAAGCCAGGATCCCGTGAAGGAATTTGATTTTCTAGGTATTACTCTTCAATATGAGATGTGTTACACTAATGTTTTGCAGATTTTAGATTTATCCCAGATTCCTATTTATGCTAAGGATAGAGGGGAGGATGACCCGATTGTAGTTGGTGGTGGACCCTGCGTGTATAATCCAGAGCCAATTGCAGACTTCTTTGACTTCTTCTATATAGGAGAGGGAGAGACTTCTTATAATGAGATTATTGATACTTATAAGAAGTGTAAGAAAGAAGGTAAGTCTAGAAGAGAAATCTTGGAAATGATTGCTCAGATTGAAGGGATGTATGTACCAGCCTTCTACGATGTAGAATACAAGGAAGATAATACCATTAAGAGTATTGTTAAGAATAATCCTAATGTTCCTGATAAGGTGAAAAGGCAAGTGGAAATGAATCTTAGTGAGGCATATTATCCTACAAGACCAATAGTTCCATTTATTAAAGCTACCCAGGATAGAGTTGTACTTGAAATTCAAAGGGGTTGCATTAGGGGATGTAGATTCTGCCAGGCAGGTATGATTTATCGACCTACAAGAGAAAGAGATTTGGAATATCTAAAGAAATGCGCTAAGGAAATG
>JGI24710J26742_10003700_pt1 | contig 12855 bp, 15 predicted proteins | sample BioPla2DNA2_FD_26742 | JGI IMG/M metagenome (IMG submission 26742) | reverse complement strand
AGCCGATAGTGTTTGAAGTTGATATACAAAATGCAAGATTATTCTACTATTAATGTTATGAATAAAACCTGTGTTAACAAGGTTGGAATAGCAAATGAAATCCTTATGCATTTGCGAGCTTCAAAAAAGTTTCAGAATGAAGTTTCTTTGAATGAGCCTTTGGGAACCGATAAAGAAGGTAATGAAATTGCTTTAATAGACATATTGGGCAGTGAGGACGAGGATGTCGAAGAAAAGGTTGATTTAAAACAAAGAATAAAAAAATTATACCGTCTTATAAAATGCGTACTTGAAGGCCGAGAACAGGTTATTATCCGATTACGTTACGGCTTGTGCGGAAATTGCGGAAAGACTCAGCGTGAAGTAGCCGAAAGTCTCGGTATATCGCGTTCATATGTTTCCAGAATCGAAAAAAAAGCCCTGACTAAGCTACATGAGGGATTAAATAAATAGGCGTTTAAGTATCTTTATTGTCAGAAAATGAGTCTGAATCCTTACCTAAATCACTTGTATCGGCGGTCATCTTACTTTTATATGAAAAATTATTCGCTACCCAGTTCTTAAAGCTGTCTGCCTTTGCCAGACCTTCAAATAAATATTTCAGTGCCACAATACTCAAAGGACCGATAAACATTCCCGCTACGCCCCAGATTCTAAGCCCTATATACATACCGGCCAGTGTGAAAAGAGGATGTACCCCTATTTGCTTTCCCAGCACCTTAGGTTCTATAAGCTGCCTTACAAAGAGGATGATTACATAAAGTAAGGCTAATGAAAGCGCTAACTTTGTATTTCCAAGGACCAAAGTAATAATAGCCCACGGAATCAATACTGTGCCTGCTCCCAACACGGGAAGCACATCTACTAATGCTATTAATAAAGCAATAAGCAATGAGTTGTTAATATCAAGTATCCACAGTCCGATTAATAATTCGGTAAAGGTTATGCTTGTTAATATAAGCTGTGCCCTAAGCCAACCGAAAAAAGCCGAAAACACATTTTTAGTTATACTTTTAGATTTATTGAGCCAATTGGTGGGAATTTGCAAATCCAAAAATTTTATTATATTATTTTTGTCACTGGACATAAAATAGGTTGCTAAAATTGTCACCAGTATAAAGATTAAGATTTGTGGGAGATACAATGCAACTTGTATTGATGCCTGCGCCCAATCAATAATCTTACCTAAAATACTTTGTAGGTTATTAGTGAGTTCTTGAATTGCCTTTTCGATTAGATCGGTAATCTGGACCGGAAGCTGTATGAAAATTTCGTTTATCTGCTCGATAACTCTATCAAAAAACTCGACTAAAGTTTCCATATTTATTTCTAAGCTTAAATAAACATCCCGAATCTCCCTGATAAGTCTAGATATTAAAAATCCAATTATTAAACCAATAAAGCCTAGAACAAATAGGATTGAAAAGACTGTTCCTATTTTCCTGGGAATTTTTATCTTTCTTTCAATGAATTTTACTACAGGTTCAATTAAAGAAGCAAAGAAGTACGCAATTATAAAAGGTAAGATATATTTCCATATTCGTGTAAACAAAAAAATCAGAAATATTGCCAGAAGAATTTTTAAAATAGCTGATAGCGTTCTTTTTAATCTTTCAGACATATACGCTCCTTAGGTTCCTTTACTTTTATATCCAAATAGTTACGAAGTTATACAGTAAAGCTCTCAAATGCTCGTCTTATATATGTTAATCTATCGTCGATTCTGGTGCTTTCCATAAGAGAAATCCCCGTTACTTTAAATGAATGTCTGATGCTCTCGTTTATTTTTATATCGGCAATTTCGTTCGAATGTAATGTAGCTTCTCTTATCAGAGTAATGTGTGGCATATAATAGTTCTCTTTTTTTATTGTCATTATCTTTTCCAGCCCGGATTCTATATCATTATAAATACTTATTAAATTTTTATTATGCGAAAGTCCTGCCCATACTATTTTTTTGCTTCCTTTAACGAATTTACCAAGTCTATCCAATTCTAAAACAAATAATTTATAATTTATTGAAACTTTTTTTAACAAATCACATATGTCTATATAAATATGCCTATCAATCTCACCGAGAAACTTTAGCGTGAGATGAAGATTATCGGCGCGAGTATATTTTCCCTTTATATCCTTACCTTTTAATTCTTCTTGGATATTTGCGAGGATATTACGGGTTTGATCATCAAGTTCTATAGCAATAAAGCATCTCATATAATTAATGAATTATCCTTCTTATTATTACATAGTAGGTACTATTCTATCATATATAAAAAACCCCGTGTAAAACTTCTGTTAAAGTTTTTACCGGGGTTTTTAAAGACTTATTATTCTTCGTTATCATGAAGGTTCTCTTGACGAATTTCATGGGAGCCGCAGCCACCACAGCATCCTGAACATCCTTCATAGCGATCGTCTTCGGCAAGGCCGTTTTTTACTTTATAATCCTGCAATGCAGCAGCAATTGCTTCCTCTGCCAATACCGAGCAGTGAACCTTCACCGGCGGCAGCCCGTCAAGGGCTTCCATCACTGCTTTATTTGTTACCAGCTCTGCTTCTTTAATTGTTTTTCCGATTACCAGTTCTGTAGCCATACTGCTTGTTGCTATAGCTGCGCCGCATCCAAAGGTCTTAAACTTTGCATCCTTTATAATACCGTCTTCAATCTTTAAATACATTTTCATTATATCCCCGCATTTGGCATTGCCGACCTGGCCTACACCATCAGCGTTTTCTATCTCACCGACATTTCTGGGATTCGAAAAATGATCCATTACTTTTTCACTATACATTTTAGCTCACACTCCTTTAGTAAAATCCTCATATAGAGGCGACATATTACGAAGTTTGTTTATAATTTCATCCAAGGAATCAATTAAATAATCAACGTCTTCCTCGGTATTAATTTCTCCAAATGACATTCTCAAAGATCCATGGGCAGTCTCATGGGGTAAGCCTATAGATAGAAGCACATGGGAAGGGTCAAGAGATCCTGAAGTACAGGCCGAGCCGCTTGAGGCTTTAATACCTTTCATGTCAAGCATTAAAAGAACTGACTCACCCTCAACAAATGTGAATGAAATGTTTAAATTCCCCGGCAAGCGATTTTCCATACTTCCATTTACTCGGATATATGGAATTCTCTCCGTAATCCCTTTTAGTGCCCTGTCCCTTAAATTGCTCAGCTTCTCATAATGGGCTTCCATATTTATAGTAGCTAATTCTAAAGCTTTTGCAAAGCCAACAATGGCCGGAACATTCTCTGTCCCCGCACGCTTATTTCTTTCCTGATGTCCGCCGTGAACAAAGTTTTCAATTCTTACGCCTTTTCTGATATATAGCATACCAATCCCTTTAGGACCATAAAATTTATGCCCGGAGATCGATAATAAATCGACGCCCAAATCCTTTACATCAATAGGGATATTACCGCCGGCCTGTACCGCATCTGTATGGAATAACACGCCATGTTTTTTACATACCTTCGCTATCTCTTTTATTGGTTCTATAGTCCCAATCTCATTATTAGCCATCATAATAGTAACCAGTATAGTGTCAGGACGTATTGCTCTATCAACATCCTCGGGGTTGATTAGGCCTTCTTCATCAACCTTGATATAAGTGATTTCATATCCCTGCTTCTGTAAAAATTCACATGTTGCCAAAACAGCCGGGTGCTCGATATTAGATGTTATTATGTGCTTTCCTTTTTTCTTAAAAGCTATTGCCGCACCTTTTATAGCCCAGTTATCGGCCTCAGTGCCCGAACCGGTAAAATAAATCTCGGAAGGCTCGGCTGCTCCGATAGATTTAGCAACGCTAATACGAGCATCTTCAACAGCTTTTCTATTTGAACGGCCTATTGAATATATCGATGAAGGATTACCATATTCTTCTGTAAAATATGGCTTCATTACTTCGAAAACTTCGGACTTAACATAGGTTGTCGCAGCATGGTCTAAATATATAATTTGCTTTTGCATATTGTCATCCCTTTCTGTTCCTCATATATACCTTACCACTTTATTGAGGTATATTAATGTGACAAAAATCACAATAATGAAGATGTGTCTATAATAATTATCTCTCTCTACCTTGTCTTGGATTATTTAAAATAACCAATATTAAATTAGCACCGCAAGAGGTAAAAGTCAACGTTAATTACTGATGCTTCCATAGATTTTTAGCTAACTTAAAAAATGAAACACCGGAATGTTTCATTTTATTTTTTAGGTTATATTCAATTGTGTAATAGCTATTTTCCCAATCCTCCCATATATGCTTCTGTTGTGTAGTTTAATAAAACTTTTCTGTTTTGGTTATGCCGTTCAAAAATATTATGAAACTCGTCAAGTATCTCGCAATATACACTTTCGCCTTGAGGGATAGATATTTCTGATAACAACATAGCTTTAGCGCCCTCATAATCAATATTTTGCCGGTTAGGAACAGAAACATAGGAATAGTTGGTTGATCCAAAAAAATCACTGATTTTGTCTTCCGAAAAACCTGAGCACTCATCCTTTTCAAGATGAATGCTATATTGATCTAATAACTTTTGACGTTCTTTTAAAAAACCTTCCTCTTTATTCAGTCGGTTATAAAGAAAAACAACTGCCCCGGAAGGCTTCATGATTCTTAAAAACTCATTCCTGCATTTATCGGTGCAGTAGCGCTTAAATGAATGAGTGCAAAAAATAAAGTTCACAGAATCATTAAATAATGTTGTGTTTTCAGCCGTTGCATTAAGAGAAACAAATCTCTGGAATTCGTCACCCAAAAGTCTTTCGGCTATCTCTCTCATTTTATCATCGGATTCAATTGCTACTACACGGCTGCCTCGCTCAAGTAGGAGTCTTGTTAACACTCCCGTACTTGAGCCGATATCGGCTATCACCGATTCTCTTGAAAGACCCACTTCCTCATAAAGATAATTCATTATTTTTTTAGGATAACCAGGCTGATATCTTAAATAATTTTCTATTCTTTCAGAACAACTTTTTAAAGCACTAAAAGACATATAATCACCTTTGTTGCCATAATTTTGGCTTTTGTATAAGACATAACCACACAAGATGAATTATATATCATTTATATAATGATTGTCATTTATTGCCTGTTTATTAACCAAATAGACTAAGTTATACTAATCCTTCTTTTCTTTTAAGAGATCCCTTATTTCAGTCAGGAGTTCCTGATCCTTTGAGAGAGTTTCCTCTGCTTTTTTAACCTCTTCTACTTCCTTAACCTCTTCTTTTCTCTTGAACTTTCCTATAATCTTTATAACCATAAAAATGCTCAATGCAATAATTAAAAAGTCAATTATGTTTTGAATAAACATTCCGATCATTATACCGACATAACCTTCTTCTCCTTTAATACCGGACAATGGAATGCTCAATTCGGCCAAGTTCGTCTTACCGGTTACCATGCTGATAAGAGGAGTAATAATATCGCTAACTAAAGATGTAACAATTTTTCCGAAGGCGCCACCGATAACAACACCAACAGCCATGTCAATAACATTACCTTTCATTGCAAAGCTCTTAAAATCTTCGATAAATTTTTTCATAATACTCTCCCTCATTCCTAGGTTAAAACTACCATGTATTATTCTTCTTGCTTTATTACAATGGTTATTTCATAATATCACAGGAAAGTAATGTAAACAAGATTGACACTATTCTTACGATGTGTAAAAATGTGTAGAGAAAAATGCTTTTAAGGTGGGCAAAAAATGAGTAGCAAAAATAAAAATAACGGTTTACTTATACTAGTAATAGTCTTAGCTATAATTCTCGTCGGTGTAATTGGTGTTTATGTCTACGTTTCTAAGGATGACCCCGTATTTCAATTTATCGGCCGTCTTATTAGTTCCGAGGATGGTGCGGATTCAGTCAGATCCCGTAGAAAAGATAATGATAAGCCTTATAAACTAACAAACAATCAGCGATATTCTAAAAAGCTGGTTGATGAGAACAATATCAATATACTTGTTATAGGTCCCGACGAAACAGGCAGTAATTATGATACTCTGATGATAGCAAGTCTGGATGATGATAATAATGTCATTAAACTCATCAATCTCCCTAGAGATATTTACATAGACTATAGCGATAAATTTAAATCAGACCTCAAAAAGGTATGGTCTTCCTATTCAAAATCTAAAGGAATTTATAAAATAAATGCAGCTCATCTTCTTGGCAAAAGAGTAAAATATCTTGATGGCAAAGGTCGTTTCGGTAACTCGGAATATGACTTTACCGCCGATCTGATTGAAGAAATCTTTGATATATATATTGATGATTATGTATATATAAAGGCTTCAAGCTTTAGAAGAGTAGTTGATTACTTTGGTGGAGTGCAAATTGATGTTCCATATCTTATGAAATATAAAGACCCGACACAAAATCTTGAAATTAATATTAAAAAAGGACTGCAGACCTTAAACGGAAAAGACGCCGAAGGCTTTGTTCGCTATCGTCAGGGAATCGATGAAAAGGGTAAGTATAAGAGCATCGGAGATATCGAAAGAAAAAATAATCAGGTGGCTTTTGTAAAAGCTTTTGTTGAACAACACATGAATCTTAAGAATTTAGGTAAAATAATTACAATTTTCAATGACTTGAATTCTTATATAGATACAAGTGTGAATGGAAGAGAAGCCGGGGAGTACGGAAAAATAGCCGAGATACTTTATAAAAACAAATTTACCCAAGAAAGCGAAGAGATTGAATGCAAGAACGTTACTATAGATGGTATATATTATCTGAAAATTAGTCAAAAATAGGCATGATATATTTTAAATAAGCAATTTTCGTCAGTAATACATAAACTTTTTTATTGCCCGACATAAATGCAAATGATATAATAGATAAGATTTTAACAATGTATAAACAGAAAAACAATTTGCTTTCAGGAGGACAGAAGACTAATGGTATTTAATTTTGATCAGCTTATTCAAAGCTTACCTGCCGGTACTACTTTTGTCGAATATATTATTAAAATGTTAATAATGTTTGCCATTGGTGGTATCTTAATTTATCTGGCTATAAAGAAGGATTATGAACCTGCTTTATTACTTCCAATTGGTTTTGGTGCGATTTTGACAAATATCCCTCTCACCAGTATCGTGTCAAATCCTTCAAACGGAGACACCGGAATATTTGGTGTGCTTTATGATGCAACCATTGCCAACGAACTATTGCCGGTTTTAATTTTTATTGCTGTTGGTGCCATGATTGACTTCGGACCATTGTTTCAAACACCTTCTATGATATTTTTCGGAGCTGCTGCTCAGTTTGGTATTTTTGCCACTATGATGGTAGCTTTGCTTTTAGGCTTTACCCTTAAAGAGGCCGGAGCAATAGGTGTTATTGGTGCTGCAGATGGTCCTACAACTATTTTTGTTGGTAGTGCTTTTGGATTGGATAAGGGCATAATGGGTCCTTTAACCGTTGCTGCATATTCGTACATGTCGCTGGTTCCAATCATCCAGCCTCCTGTTATTAAGGCTTTAACCACAAAGAATGAAAGACTAATACGCATGGATTTTAAACAAAGAGAAGTCAGCAGATTAACAAGAATTATCTTCCCTATTATCGTTACAGTTATCGCAGGTATTATAGCCCCTGAAAGTGTTGCGCTTATCGGAGCTTTAATGTTTGGTAACCTGATTAGAGAGTGCGGTGTTCTGGCCAGACTCTCCGAAACAGCCCAAACTACCTTAGCTAACTTGGTAACTATTCTACTGGGTATTACAATCGGTACAACCATGACCGCTCAGGACTTCCTGACTAAGAATACTCTCTTAATTATGTTGCTGGGTCTGGTTGCGTTCATTTTCGATACTGCAGGCGGGGTTTTGTTTGCTAAATTTTTAAATCTCTTCAGAAAAGAAAAAATAAACCCCATGGTTGGTGCAGCAGGTATCTCTGCATTCCCAATGTCAGCCCGTGTTATTCAGAAAATGGCTAAAGATGAGGATCCACATAACTTTATACTTATGCAGTCGGTTGCAGCTAATGTATCAGGCCAATTAGGTTCGGTTGTAGCCGGTAGTATGATTCTTGTCTTGATTGGCAGAATAGTTGGTATGTAATCTCGTTATAGAAGGGAGAATTAACAATGGATACAGAGCTCTTATTTCATGGTCTTGAGGTAACAGTGCTTGGATTAGCAGGTGTTTTCGCGGCTCTAATCGCCTTTTATATTCTGATTATTGTTCTTGGTAAGATTCCCGTAGAGAATAAAGAACAAGAGAATTAAGCCTAACAGGCTAATCCATATAAAAGCTCCCGGTTAAATGGGGAGCTTTTTAAGTTTTAATAATTTGTTATTTTGCAATTACGGTATATGTTCCGGGATCAAGTTTATAAAACAAGTATATACCGTCCTCATTTGTGTATGTAATTTGAATAGGTATATTGTTTCCATTACAGAGAACTACCAACGCATTACTTAACGGAGTATTATTTTTATCGGTGATTATACCGTATACAGTTCCTTTTAAGAGTTTCTTCTTGAGATATACCGTTTCAAGTGTTATGATGGGCAATTCTCTTCCGATCTCAATGTTTAGTATTCTTTCATTAAAACTCTGTGATTGAATAGAAATCCTATATGTCCCCGGCTCAATATTGTCGAAAATAAAAAGGCCTTCCTGATTTGTAAAAGTAAAATCATATGGGTTAAGGCTCTGTGCCCTGTAAGCTGTCACTCTGACGCCAGGAATAGCCTTTTGTTGTGGGTCTTTTACACTTCCGAATATAACAATGCCATAGTTTGGCGCAGCTAACAATTCCAGGTTTAATGCCTTTTTATTCAGACTTGCGGAAGGAAGAGCATCACTTGAAATTGTCTCATAGCCTTTCTTTGCGGCTATTACCTTGATTGAAGGGCTAAAATTACCTTCTATACTGAAATTACCATCAATATCTGAAAAATTATATGCTATAGGATTGTACTCTTGATCACAAACCTTTATACAAGCACCTTCAATCGGCTTACCCGTATACTTGTCACTTACGTTTCCCATAACGGTATTCTCATCCCAGATCATTTCGCTTAACACTACTTTTTCGAGAATCTCTTGATTCTCGTCAGCTATAGTTACTTTCTGGGGTGGAGTTGGAACAACAGTTTTGCTCAATTTATTTCCCCCTCATTATCCATTACAAGACAGTATATGACCACAAATTATTTGTTGTGAAAAAAGCAAATTAATTGCACCATTTACGTTTTATATACATATCATATAACAACGGATAATGGGGAGGCATCGCTATGTCCCTTATTAAAGATGAGTTTATGCCGGGTAGCTCAAGCCGAAAGAATATTAACGGCATCGCACAAACCGTACGTCTGGATTTATCGTTAAGTCGGAATCCTCATGTTAATTCAGGAACAATTACAGGAACAGTTAGAGATGTTAACGCAAATCCTATTTCTGATGCTGTGGTTTTAATAATGGACGGATCATATACGGCAATTGCCAATACTATTACGGGTAATGACGGAAGATACAGCTTTTCTCAAATATCATCAGGATCGATCTACAGAGCTTATGCCCTATCTCCCGGTTTTTTATTGACCGATGCCATGCCGTTCAGCCTATGTATGAACCAGCGGTTGGAAATTGATTTTACGCTTATTGCTGATGATGCCGAGAACTATTCAATCATTGCCGGAGAAGTGCTAAACGCTTATGGTTTACCCATTAAATCAGCATCTGTTGAACTTTATCAGGTTACACAAAGCGCTACAAAACTCTTAGTCCTTACCTTTTCAAATGATATAGGTCAATTCGTATTTCGCGACATAGGAGTTGGTTCTTATTTTTTAAAAATTAATGCTACGGGCTTTTTCAGCGAATACTACCCTATAGAAATAATAAAACCAAAATCCATAGGTCACGTCGCCGCTGTTTTGAAGGAAGACCTTAAAGCTTCAAAGGCCATCATTTTGGGAATTATAAGTGATAATGATGAAATGCCGCTTGCAAATGCTGATGTTATACTATACCGGGTTGGCGATGATAAAGCTCTTGTTCCCGTAGCTTATACACGAACAAATCACGAAGGCATTTATCTTTTTGTAAATGTGCCCCAAGGCGAGTATCTAGTAAACTCCAATCGCTCGATAATTGTAGATTAGATGTCATTTAGGCTCAATTAACGAAATAATGCATATAAGACGATTAAAGCTATGACTGCAATAATAAAAACAGACGCAATTATTAATACTTTATTATTAAGATTATTCAGGTTTTGCTCGTTTTGGTTTTTTACAGATTCATCACTAAATGAAGGATCTGCAAGAATTTCTTCATCACTGACATCAGAAGCTGATTCAAGAATGCCTTTTGCTTCTTCAATTTTTTCTTCAGCGACAAATAAGTCAATTCCCATAGCGGTACTGCCAAGAACGATATCCAAATAGGCTCCTGCTCCCCTGTATTTTTTATACACAGGTATTTCGGCAGTTGCAAGTTTGGATTCTATAATATCGGCTTCAAAGCTGTCGCTTGCGGTAGTTAAAAACGCTTGGCCTTCAATTGGCGGCTTACGTTCATTATCAGCTTTTTTATTAAACATTCACATCACTACTCCTATAATATTAATAACTATTTCTGCATTTAATCATAATACAATAACATGATTATTTCCAGAGGCGAGAATTAAACACTTAAAACTGCATAAACAAAAACTCCTGAATCTTGAATATTTTTATATACTATAGATATCATTTTTAATTATAAAGTGTTATACTAGCAAAAAAGTTATCTAAAGGAGGCGGGATTTTGAACAAGGATATAAAAAAATATGTCCTCACAGGATTAATGACCGCACTTATATTTGCTTTTACCTTTGTATTCCATATTCCTGTCCCCTATACGTCCGGGTATATTCACCTCGGTGACAGTATGATATATATATCTGTTATTGTTCTCGGGCCATTTTTTGGAGCATTTGCCTCTGGCGTCGGATCAATGCTTGCCGACCTTCTTTCGGGATATGCCCAGTATGCTCTCCCCACTTTAATAATAAAATCAATCATGGCACTCATAATGGGATTGTTACTCTCAGGTAAGACAAGAAAGGCCACTATAGCATCTGTGCTTTCTTCACTGGCTGTTTGGTTCGCTTTTTCAGCTAGTAGCATAATTTATCTTAAAAACCAGATTGCAGGTATCGGTAAAGAGAATCTTGTTAATTCTCTTGCGGGAGCAGACGCTGATTCGGAAACCCTTAACCGAACAGCAAGAACTATTGAGAATTTTCCTATTTATCTGACAATTGGCCTGGTAATTATATTACTAACAATTTCTATCTTGGCATATTTGATTTCAAAAAGGGATGGCAATAATGTCTTTAATATAAAAGCAATAATGGGTATGAGTGCTGCCGGTATGTGCATGGTAATGGGATATTTTCTGGTAGAGTCCTTCATGTATAGTCCGATTGCCGCGCTTATGAGCATACCCATGAATATGATTCAATTTTTCGCCGGAGTAACAGCAGCAGGCCTTTTCATGCCTGCCATAAGAAAAGCCCAGCTGTATTCAAATAAGACAGGGGACGGTTCCGTGTCTTACAAGACATGGTTAAAATAGGACACGGAACCGTCCCCTGTCTTAAAATAGGACACGGAACCGTCCCCTGTCTTATCCCAAAAGAACAGACCCTTTGCGTCCTTACGCCATATTACCTCAAGCCAGCCTGTTTGAGGATTTCTACAGTTGATTCAAGCTTATTCATTGTATAGAGATGTATTCCGGGTGCTCCCCCGTCTAAGAGCTCTCTGATCATACTAGCTGCGTATTCTTCTCCTGCTTTTTTCAGATCTTCCGGACTATCTTGATACTTATCTATCATCAATACCAGATTGGCAGGAATAGAGCAACCGCTTCTGGCGGTCATTGTCTTTATTCTGGCATTGAAAATCGGCATAATACCGGGAATCACGGGACAATTTATATTCAATTGTTCACACCTGTCCAAAAAATCAAAGTAAAGACGGATATCAAAGAAAAGCTGTGTAACAAGCAGGTCTACCCCCGCATCAACCTTCTGTTTAAGATATAGCCTGTCTTGGTCGAGCCTTATACTATCAGAATGACCTTCCAAATATGCAGCAGCTGCTATACAGAAATCATCAGTCTTCTTTATATGTGCAATCAATTCATTGGCATACTTAAAAGCTCCATTTTCATAGCTGAAATTAGGCTGATTTATAGGAGGGTCTCCTCTAAGTGCTAATATATTGTTGATATTTTCTTCCTTCATTTTAGCAAGCAACCCATCAATTTCTTCAACCGAGTGGCCTACACAGGTTAAATGGCTCATAGACTCAATACCGTAATAGTTCTTGAGTTTAGATGCAATCTCCACCGTTCTACCCCGTTGGCTGCCTCCTGCACCGTAGGTTACGCTTATATAGTCAGGCAAAAGTTTTTTGAATCCTTCTATCGAAGCAAAAAGGGTATCTATTGGTATATCCGGTTTTGGAGGAAAAATCTCCAGGGCTAATGTTTTACGTTTACTTTTATAAAGTTCTGATATTCTCATTTTCACTCCTCCATTTTGGTTTATTTTAACTCATTAAATCCGGCCTGTCCATTGTTATATGTTTAATAATTTGCCACAACATATCAATTACATATTTTATGGCATTGACTTGTTATATAATCTTTTGTATAATTCAGAAACTAAGCTGCAGGATTAAGGGGGAACTATAATTGCGGCTAAAACTAAAGTATGGCGATTTTCTTGTAATTTTGGCAATTATATTAATTGCCGTCTTATTTATAGTATCGTTTTACGAAGGTAATACTAATGAAAAAATAGCAATAGT
>JGI24710J26742_10003690_pt1 | contig 12870 bp, 11 predicted proteins | sample BioPla2DNA2_FD_26742 | JGI IMG/M metagenome (IMG submission 26742) | reverse complement strand
GTCACCATGACCACCTTGCGGTTTCGCTAAGTCTTCCCGTTAGCGGGCGACTTCGGGACTCACACCCTATAGATAATGCTCATGCTGAGCACACTAATAAAAAGGCTCTTCTAGAGCCTTTATTCTTTCCTAACAGAAAAGTCAGATTACGTCTTTATCTTAAAAGCGATATTAAAGCTGTATTCAGTATAAAGATACAGTCATATAATCTTAAAAATTCTCATTTTAAAAGTGCAAATCTAAGCTATATAGCATCCTGAGTTTTTTGTTATTACCCGCCTGTTTAATAACTCCATATTTGCATTTTATTAAGAATAGCCTGTCATACTATATCAGGCTTCGGATTAATAAACTTTTTAAGCTTAAGAATTTGTATATGATAAAGTTCTTATTTTTCTAAAATCTTGGCATGATTCTTTCATATAAAATCATGACGGCAAAAAGTTGTCACTACAACTTTTAGGAGAGAAAAATGGCTTTATATTTTAATACAAACCTGTCATCACTGTACGCAAGACGTGCAGTTGACAATGCGACAAAAGACGTTGATAAGTCCTTTCAGAACCTATCATCAGGTCTTAAGATTAACACTGCTAAAGATGATCCTGCAGGTGTGCAGACAAGTGATCGTCTTACAGTTCAGCTAAACTCATTAAAACAAACTAACAGAAATGCTCAGAATGCTATTTCCTATGCGCAGACAGCTGAAGGCGCATTAGATGAANTCACTACCATGCTGCAGCGTATTCGTACCCTTGCAATTCAGTCTGCTAACGGTACTAACGGCTCNGACNGTAGAAAGTCTCTACAGGATGAAGTTGACCAGTTAAATCAGGAAATTGTAAGAATTGCCCGTGATACATCCTTTGGTGGTCAGGATCTTTTAAGTGGTAATGCCTCTGTTGCACGTTTCCAGATCAGCCCTGATCCNGGCTCTCTAATTAAAATCGATTTATCAACCGGCTTTGATACNGACTCTCTTGCCAAACTAGCGGCNAAAGTTGCTGGCTCTGAAACATTTGATTTGCCACAGGGTGCTACAGCNNCAATCGCTCAGACCTACAGATTTGATGATATCTTTAAATATAGCATCAACGGCAACGGTATTGATATTAGAACTGCATCAAGTGCTCAAGTGGTTTTATCAGGTATCGATTATCTAATCACCGCAATTGATGCAAAACGTGGTGAATTAGGTGCTATTCAGAACAGACTTGAATCCACCATCAGAAACCAGGACAACATTTATGAGAATGTGTCTGATTCACGCTCTCAGATACGTGATGCTGATTATGCTGAGGAAGTATCCCTCATGACATCATCACAGATCATTCAGCAAAGTGCTGTAACCATTCTGACACAGGCAAACTCAAAGCCTCAGATTGCACTACAGATGCTGCAGGAAACATAATCTAAAATAAGTATTTTTCTCGTCGTCCTTTGCCATGCAATTTTTTGCATGGCATTATTTTTTATTGCATAAATACAACTGAAACACCTGTAAGTTAGGCTAATCTGCACAATCATGATACAATACAGGTGTCATCTATATGAGGAATTTTATGGCACAGTTCATTTATACAATGAATAGGGTGGGCAAAATCGTTCCCCCTAAACGTCAAATCTTAAAAGACATTTCCTTATCATTTTTCCCTGGAGCAAAAATCGGTGTTTTAGGTTTAAATGGTGCAGGTAAGTCTACTTTAATTAAAATTATGGCTGGTGTTGACACCGATTATGAAGGTGAGGCAAGACCACAAGCAGGCATTAAGATTGGTTACTTACCTCAGGAACCACAGCTTGATCCTGAAAAAACAGTTAAAGAAGTAATCGAAGAGTCCTTCGTTGAAGTTTCAAATGCACTAAAGAGACTTGATGAAGTATACGCAGAATACGCAGATGAGAATGCAGACTTCGATGCTTTAGCTAAAGAGCAGGCTCAGCTTGAAGCTATTATTCAGGCTCATGACGGTCACAATATTGAAGTTCAGATTGATAAGGCATCAGATGCTTTAAGACTACCTCCTGCTGAAAGAAAGATTAAGGTTCTATCAGGTGGTGAGAGACGTCGTGTAGCTTTATGCCGTCTGTTACTTGAAAAACCAGATATGCTGTTACTTGATGAGCCAACAAACCACTTAGATGCTGAGTCTATTGACTGGCTTGAGCAGTTCCTGCATCAGTACCCAGGTACTGTTGTTGCAGTAACCCACGACAGATACTTCTTAGATAACGTGGCAGGCTGGATCTTAGAGCTTGACCGTGGCGAGGGTATTCCTTGGGAAGGTAACTACTCATCATGGCTTGACCAGAAAGACAAGCGTCTGCAGATTGAAGAGAGCACAGAATCAGCACGTCGCCGTTCTATCGAGCGAGAGCTTGAGTGGGTACGTCAGGGTGCTAAAGGCCGTCATGCTAAATCTAAAGCCCGTATGGCCCGCTTTGAAGAGCTGTCATCCGTTGAGTATCAGACACGTAACGAAACCAACGAATTATATATTCCACCAGGGCCACGTCTTGGAGAGACTGTTCTTGAGGTTACAAACCTTAAGAAATCTTATGATGATCAGGTTCTTATCGATGATCTTTCATTTAGCATTCCTAAGGGTGCTATTGTTGGTATTATCGGTCCTAACGGTGCAGGTAAGTCTACTCTGTTCAGAATGATNACNGGTATTGAGTCTCCTGACAGCGGTAACATCAAGTTAGGTGATACTGTGGTTACTGCATACGTTGAACAGTTCCGTGATCAGATGAAGAGCGAGAACACTGTTTATGAGGAGATTTCTCAGGGACAGGATATTCTGCGTGTCGGTTCATACGAGATCCCATCTCGTGCCTACATCGGCAGATTCAACTTCCGCGGTACTGACCAGCAAAAACGTGTTGGCGATTTGTCAGGTGGTGAGCGTGGCAGATTACAGCTTGCAAAACTTCTGCAGGTTGGCGGTAACTTCCTGTTACTTGATGAGCCTACTAACGATCTTGATGTTGAGACCTTGCGTGCTCTTGAAAATGCCCTGTTAGAGTTCCCAGGCTCTGCAATGGTTATTTCCCATGACCGCTGGTTCCTAGATAGAATCGCAACTCATATTCTTGATTACGGTGATGAAGGAAAGGTATCTTTCTTTGAGGGTAACTATACTGAGTATGAAGCCTGGAAGAAGGCAAATCTTGGTGAAGAAGCTCAGCCTCATCGTCTGAAGTTCAAGAAAGTAACCAAATAATCGATTAGATCAGGTGGCATTGCCACCTGATTTATTTTGATTAGTAGCGACGTGTCAGATATTTAAACAGNTAGTGAGCACGAGGTTTTGCACTTTCTTTAGTGATTGCAAAACCAGCCTTCTGAGCAGTTCTTAAAGCCTTGATGTTATCATAGGCTGCAAGCGTTGAAATACCATCTAGATAACCGTTGTCATAGCATTGAGCNGAATACTTTCTTAGCTTTACACCAATACCCTTATCCTGATATTTATGAGCCACACCTACATACAGTTCGTGAATTACCTTTTCTTCTTTTTCAGTTGGCTGAAACATGAATAAGTCATAGGCTATAAGATTGTCATCCTTGTCTACAACTACTGACATCAGCTGACTTGCCCTGAATCTGTATATCCATACTAGCCAATTGAACAAAGGGGCACGAAACAGCTCTAAATGCAGGTTCTGCACTGCTTTAAGATAACGTACACTGCCTCTTTTATAGGTTAAATCACCATCAGTCATCTGATAGTCATTTCTGATGCCACGGGAACGTTTTAGGTTGTATTTGTATACAGAAAACTTTTCAATTCTCTCTGAAATTCTATGAACAATCTGCATGGTGTTTCCTTTTTTCAACGCACTAATACTGATCAAAACAGTCACTATCTGAACCTGATGCAATTTAATTGCATTAAATTGATATCATTACTATTATAGTATCAGTTCTTATTTTAGTTTTGAGGTTATTATGAACTTTTTAAAAAGCATGGTAGTAGGCTGCACAATTGCTGCTGTATCTGCTGCAGCTTCAGCTAATGATGAAAAGGTTTTACGTGTANCTACCGAGCCTTCTTTTGCGCCTTTTGAGTTTATGGATCAGAANACATCAGAACTTGTAGGTTTTGATATNGATATCATCAATGCTATCGCAAAAGTTGAAGGCTATACCACCAACATTTCAAGCATGCCTTTTGACGGTCAGATCCCTGCTATTGTAACCAATCAGATGGACGTTGCAATTTCTGGTTTTACCATTACAGCTGAAAGAGCAAAGATTGTTAACTTCTCCGAGCCATACTATGACGCAGGTTTAGGTGGTTTAGTTGATATTGAGCAAAAAGACAAGATTAAGACTGTAAAAGATCTTGAAGGTCAGAAGATCTGTGCTCAGATTGGTACATCAGGCGCTATGTACGCAGAGAAAATTCCTGGTGCTCAAGTAACCCAGTTTAACACTGCATCTGAGTCATTCATGGAGCTTAACAAAGGCTCATGCGTTGCAGTTATCAACGATAAGCCAGTACTTGAGTACTACCTTTCAACCTCTAAGAATCAGAAACTGTTCCTGATGAATGAACATTTCACCACCGAGCAGTACGGTATTGTTACCTCTAAAAAGAATCAGGAGTTAACTGATANGATCTCTGATGGCTTAAAGAAGATTAAAGCTGACGGAACTTATGACAAGATCTACCAGAAGTGGTTTGGTACAAATAAGTAATCAGCCGGATTTGAGAATTTAGATTAAGGGAGCAGCTGCTCCCTTTTTTATGTTCTTAATTATTTAGAAAAGTGNTTTCTNATTTCGTCGATTCTGCTATGACCGCGAGACTCTAAAAAGTCTAATACCTTTAGAGGATCGGAATTTATGATCTGATCTTCTTTAATTCCTGCACCTTCTAAGGTCTCGATAATAGAATCAAAGTTACCGATGTAATAGCAAATGTGGGCATCAGAGCCTAAAGAGATGGTGTTACCAATCTTTTTAGCGAGATTTGCAATCTTTACGCAGTTGTCATGTGAACCAAAGCGGGTGTTCACATCAGATGATGAATTGATTTCAATTGCCACGTTATGCTCTTTTGCACANGCAAGCACAGTTTCATAATCACAAGGATAGTTAAAAGAGCCAGGATGTGAAATCACATCAACAAGACCTGACTGAATTATCTTTAAATATAACTTTGTGTGCTCATCCTCTGTTGTAGGATTATAGTTTGGATGGAGACCTGCAAGCACAATATCAAGATTCTTAAGCTGATCACTTTGTAAGTCGATAGTGCCATTCTCTTTAATATTAGCCTCTGCACCGCGAAGTACAGCAACATCATCACAGATACGTGGTACAACCTTTAAATTGTTAAAGTGCCATGGGTGTGGACCGTCTGAAACTGCAGGTCCATGATCAGTTGTTGCAAACATGGTTACGCCAACTTTTCTGGCCTGATTTACGTATTCAACTAAAGTGCTGTATGCATGATCACTTGCAATTGTATGTGTATGTAAGTCAATATTAAATTTCATAATTTCTCCTAGTCTATAATAGGCACCCAGCTCTTTGCCCTGTACGCATCAAAACACAATCTAATCTGATCAATAGTTGTGGTGCCGACTCGTAATTCTTTTACTGGAATTCTATCAAAATCAAAAAACTCGCGCTCTAAAGTTTCGCTGTTAGGACTAAACTGTCCTTCACCTTCTTTGCAGATACAGAATGATGCAAGAATATGGAATGGCTGTTTAGAAATATTCCATTTGCTCTTATCAAGCATTCCTACAAAGCGTGAGACTTTAACCTGCATTCCGGCTTCTTCTAATACCTCTTTTTGAGTATTAGAGATAATACTCTGATCTTCATCGCACCATCCGCCAGGTAAAGACCAGCGACCTGACATGGCCTCTTTTACTAAAAGGATCTGACCTTTTTCATTAAAGACTGCAGCTCTGGTGTCAATCTTTGGAGTGGTATAACCTTTATCAGAGCAGATGGCATCTTTCACCTTCTCTAAAGGCATGTCAGTCATCATTGCCATCATGGAGGATGCAATTTCTCTTAATCTTTCAAAACGCTCAATGTCAAATCTGTTTTCACAGTAGGTAAGGCCTATCTGACCTATAGCCTGTATCTCTTTTGCGTATCTGTACCACTGATAATTTAAACTGTCTGTTAAAAAGACTGCCTTATAAATATCCCATGGATTTAAAAAGTAGTGAGCACATCTTACAGACTGTGAAAGCCTTGTGCCCCATACAGCAAGACCAAAATCGATTCCAGCATCCTTTGCGCAGGTTACATCTGACATGGTATCGCCGATAAATAAAATCTCTTCTCTTTTAGCACCTGTAAGCTCCATATATCTGTATATGGAATCAGGAGCTGGCTTTGCGTTTTTTACATCAGCTGCACTTATGCTGTAGGTAAAGTACTGACTAAGCTCTGTTGGCAGAGGGCTTGCAATCTCACCTAGAATATCCTTATAGGTACTTGAACGTGAGGTTACAATACCAAGCTTCATTCCTCTTTCTTTTAAGAGTTTTATTATGCCTAAAACGCCATCATAAATTTTTATGCTATCTTCATATTTATGAAGATTCTCTACCCACTCACGTGAGATAGCATCAAAATCTTCTTCATGAAAATTAAGCTCTTCATTTGTAGCTTTAGCCGATGATCCCATAAAACGGGTCAGGCTCTCATAGGTTTCACTTGTATGAGGATCATGGGCTTTAACAACATCATAAAGCGCCATAGTATAAGCATACTCTGTATCATAAATAGTGCCGTCAAGATCAAAGAGGACGTGTTTATAATTTGCTTTAATCTTAGCATCCATCTGCTTTGTCCTCTTCAACTTTAACTACCATCACCTCATTGTCTGTAACTTTAAATGAGATAATAAGATTATATAATCTTGCCTGATAAAGCCTTTGATCTTCATCATCCTTATAGGCAGGACGAGGATCCTGAGCTAGTGACTGCTCTATTGCCTTTATCTTTAAATCTCCACGTTGCTTTATAAATTCTAAAGCCTCATCAGAATAATTTACCTTTAGAAGTTCTGGGGCCTCTGTAGCAAAGCCACCTTTTGCATCAGCTTTGGCATCCACAAAAGGAATATATGGCTTAATATCGATAATCGGTGTGTTATCTACAAGATCAGCACCGCTTACCTCAATAGACACCTTGCCCTTCTCTTTGACGATTCTTTTAATTTCCACAATCGAAAGACCGATTCTGTTCGGTCTGAATGGAGAGCGTGTTGCAAACACTCCAACAGACTGATTGCCGCCAAGTCTTGGAGGTCTTACCTTTGGACGAAACTTTGTATACTCTACTTTATCAAATAAGAATAGTACATGTAAGTGAGAAAAGCTCTCTAAACCGATAAAAGCAAGTTCGTCATTATATGGAGGGTAAAAATTGATTGTAGAGATGATATCAGGTGCAAGACCTGGCTGTCTTGGAACTGCAAATTTTTCCTTATAAGGAGATGAAATATAGCCTATAGGTTCTAGGCTATACGAATTACAGAGATTTTTCATCAACTACTAAAGCATCAGCATAACAAGTTACAGAAACTTTACATGCAGGTGTATTCTCTAAACGGACACACTTGCCAAACTTAATAGCATTTGCACCTTTGTCAACAGCCTTTAAACGGGCCTCTGTTCTTGCATCAGCTTCATTAGCAATAGCATCTCCATCTTTAATCTGGCATGACAGACCGCTGACGATACCTAAAGAGCGGTTCGGCATCTTCTCAAGTTGCTCTTCTGTAACTTCAGTTACCTTTGATGGCTTAAAATATTCAGTGAAATTGCTAGGGTCAAGATTTGTCTTAACCTCAAAATTTGAACATGAACAAAGCATCAGTGCTGTTAACAGAGCTAAATATTTCATAATTATTCTTCTTATCTTTAAGATAATGGGGCCGTGCCCCATCATCCTTTTGGTTATTATGCACCAAAGTGTGCAATAGCCTGCTCAATTCTCTTTAGAGAACGCTCATGGCCAACTAGCATCATAGTGTCGCCAATACCAGGTGACATAGCTGTACCTGTCATAGCAATACGTAGTGGCTGCCCCACCTTACCCATGCCGATTTCCATGCTCTTTGCAAGGTTCTCTAAACCCTCGTCAATTGCCTTGGCGTTCCAGTCAGGTAATGCCTTTAATGCCTCAAGAGCTGCCTTTAGAACATCAACTGAGCCTTCTTTCATCCACTTTTTAACACCTGCAGGATCGTACTCTGTTATATCCTGATAGTAGCATGCAGCCTTCTGAGCCATTTCCTTTAAGGTATGGGTTCTCTCACAGTAGTTTGCAACTACAGCCTTTGGTTCAGGACCGTTTGATAAATCAGTAATACCGATTCTGTTTAAATGCCATACAAGCTCTTTTGCAACTTCCTCAGCAGGTAGTGTCTTCATGTAGTGAGCATTTAACCAGTCAAGCTTCTTGGTGTTAAAGCCGGATGCTGACTTGGTGATAGCATCAAGAGTGAACAGGTTAATCATCTCCTCGCGGCTGAAGATTTCCTGATCGCCATGAGACCAGCCTAAACGTACTAGGTAGTTTACAAGTGCCTCAGGAGATAGCCGTCCTCACGGTACTGCATTACTGATACAGCGCCATGACGCTTTGATAACTTGGCACCGTCATCACCTAGAATCATTGCAAGATGACAGAATACAGGTACAGGTGCACCTAATGCCTTGTACAGGTTAATCTGACGTGGAGTGTTGTTTACATGGTCATCACCGCGGATGATGTGGGTAATACCCATATCCCAATCATCTACAACTACACAGAAGTTATAGGTTGGGGTACCATCAGAACGCTGAATGATGAAATCATCTAGCTCGCTGTTCTGAAACTCGATATGGCCTTTTACCATATCGTCAAATGCTACAACGCCATCATCTGGGTTGCGGAAACGGATTACGTATGGCTCATCAGCGCTGTGCTCTGAGTGATCATCACGGCAGTGGCCGTCATAACGAGGCTTTACACCAGCCTTCATCTGCTCTTCACGCATCTTCTCTAATCTTTCTTTAGAGCAGTAGCACTTATAAGCTTTACCTTCAGCTAATAACTGGTTAATAACCTCGGTATATCTATCAAAGCGCTTAGTCTGATAGTAAGGACCCTCATCCCACTTAAGGTCGATCCACTTCATTGAATCGATAATGGCATCAATAGCCTCCTGAGTAGAACGTTCTCTGTCTGTATCTTCAATACGAAGAACAAACTGACCGTTGCAGTGTCTTGCATATAGCCATGAGAATAATGCTGTACGAGCACCACCAACGTGTAAGAAACCGGTTGGAGATGGTGCAAATCTTGTCTTTACTGTCATAGTATTCCTAAAGTTATTTAACTTCTAAACAAAATTATTAAATCTATCTGCTAAATTGCATTCAAAAAAAGTTGCGCTTATTTTACCACGTCAGAGAGCTATCCGAACAATATAAAAAATTTCCTTTTACTTCTTTTGAAAATACTTCTTTGACTGGTACTGCACATTTATTATTACAGCCTTTTTGATAGCGTTTTTATTTAAAAAACCATGTATAATCAGCATTATCAGACTTTGAGTTTTAATCTTTTATTCACATTCAGGTGTTATCTTGGAAAACAAATCCATAAATAAAGTTCTGCAGGGTACTGTCGCTAACAAAGGTATTGCCTTTGGTAAAATTTGTTTTTTAAAACGCTCTAAAAAAGGTCTTGAAAAAAGCTTCGTTCAGAATACGAACGCTGAATGCGACCGTTTTGAGAAAGCTCGTTTACATGCCATCTCTCAGCTTGCCTCCTTATATGAGGCTTCAATTGAGAAACTAGGTGAACAAAACGCTGTAGTCTTTCAGATCCACCAGATGATGTTAGATGATCCTGACTATGCTTCATCCATCAACAAAGTTATTACTGAAGAACACACCAATGCTGAATACGCAGTAACCAAAGTTGCCCACCGTTTTGAGAAACAGTTCCTTGAAATGGATAACGACTATATGAGAGGTCGTGCAGCTGACGTTATTGATATCTCACGTCGTATCAACGAAATTCTGATGATGCACTCTGGTAAGTTAAAATCCAAGAGCATCGATATTAAAAACGACGGCCCTGTAATTATTGCAGCTGACGATCTGGTTCCATCTGAAACAGTTCAGCTTGATCAGAGTACTGTAACAGGTATCATCACCACAGGTGGTTCAAACCGCTCCCATACTGCAATCTTTGCAAGAACCATGGGCATTCCTACCATCGTATGTTTAGGTGATGTTCTATCTGAAGAATACGAAGGTCTTCCTGCAATCGTTGATGGTAACTCAGGTACTGTTTATATCAATCCTGATGAGAAAACTGTCACCAGATTTAAAGAAATCAAACGCACCGATGATACTCAGCAGGCTCATTTAGAAGAGTTCAGAGGCAAAAAGACTTTCACTAGAAACGGCCGAAAGATAAATCTTTATGCAAACTCAGGATCACTTGCCGATATTGATCTGATTAAAGCATCTGATGCCGAGGGTATAGGCCTTTTCAGAAGTGAATACATTTACATGCAGTCACAGGACTACCCTACTGAAGAAGANCAGTTTGANATCTATAAAAGCGTTTTAGAGGGCATGGGCGATAAAAAAGTTATCATAAGAACTTTAGATATCGGTGCGGACAAGACTGCTGAATATTTCATGTTAAAACCTGAGGACAACCCTGCTATGGGTATTAGAGCCATTAGACTNTGTCTTCAGAACANAGCTTTGTTTAAAACTCAGTTAAGAGCCTTATACAGAGCATCCATGTTTGGAAATCTCTCCATCATGGTCCCTATGATCACCTCTGTTGAAGAAGTGGTCGAAACCAAACGTATTATCGAAGAAATCAAAGTTGAGTTAAAAGATCAGGAGCTTGCATTTAAAGATGATGTAGAGNTTGGAATTATGATTGAGACTCCAGCTGCTGCTCTTATCTCGGATGAACTTGCAACACATGTTGATTTCTTTAGTATCGGTACTAACGATTTAACACAGTTTACCCTGGCNGCCGANAGACAGAATGCCGATCTTGGTAAATATTTAAATCCTTATCACCATGCAGTAGTAAGACTAATTGATACCACTGTCAAAAACGGTCATGCTGCCGGTATCTGGGTTGGTATCTGCGGTGAGCTTGCTTCAGATGAGAAGTTCCTAGGCAAGCTGATTCAGCTTGGGGTTGATGAAATGAGCGTTGTTCCATCAAGCGTATTAACACTACGTGCAAAAATTGCATCATTAGGTTAAGGAGAATAATAATGCCACAGTGTATAGTGATTGCAGATGAAATTACAGGCGGTAGTGCCGTAGGTTCAATGCTTGAGAAAAACGGTAACAGTGTCTGCTCTTTAATGAGTGCCCGTGGTCTTAAAGCACCAGAGATTCAGAACTACGACTGCCTTGTATACTCAACTAATTCAAGAAATCTGACAGCTCTTCAAAGCTATCAGATGGTATTCTCTTCAGCACGTCTTTTAAAATCAGATGACGTAAAACTTTATGCAAAGAGAATCGATCCTGCTATGCGCGGTAACACTTGTGCAGAGACTCAAGCTCTTTTAGATGCACTAGGGGATGAGGATAGAGTGGCTATCGTGGTACCAGCCTTCCCTGCTCTTCACAGAACAAATGTTGGCGGTTATATCCTTGTAGATGGCAAGCCACTGCAGAAATCACTTGCAGGCCTTGAAGATCTGTATCCCGCCGAATCAGGCCGTGTTGCAGATTTATTTACTGAAAAGTTCCAGTACAAAGCAGAAGCTCTGCATTTAAAAGAGTATTTAAAAGGTACAGAGAATCTTGCAAACACCATCAAAAAATTAGCAGATGAAGGCACAAGAGCCATTGTGCTTGACTGCACCTCTCAGGAGGATATCAACTTAATTGCTGATGCCGTGGTTTTATCAAAGATTAAATTCCTTGCTGTTGATCCTGGCCCATTTACAGCAACCCTTGCACGTAAGGTGATGAGAACCAAGTCTGCAGCTGTTGCAGCATCAGGTGCTAAAATCTTTGGTATTGTAGGTGGTGTTAACCCTCTTATTTCAGCTCAGGTTGAAATGCTAAGACTTGAGGAAAAGGTTAATATCGTTACTGTGCATAACCTTGAGTTATTAGAAGATCAGCAAAGACGTAATGCAGAGATTAACCGTGTAGTAGATGAAATTACCACTAAGTTCAATGCATTCCCTATTTCATTTGCTGTATCTGACAATATGGAAGTAAACAGCCAGATTGCTCAGGAATACCAGGAAATGCTCTTGAAGACCAACCGTACTCAGACGGAGGCTCTTGATATTATCTCAACTGCCTACGGCCAGATTGTTCAAAAAGTCCTAGAAAGACGTCATGATATTCAGGCGCTATACACCAAAGGAGCAGAATACACCGTAGCCACCTGCCGTGAGTTAAAGTCCATGGGACTTAAAATCCTAGGTCAGGTACTTCCACTTACCTGCTATGGTGAGCTAATTGATGGCGAGTATCAGGGACTTAAGTGTGTAACCTCAGCATCCTCTGCTACCGACACCAATACTATTACTGATAGTATTCAGTACATTAAAAGAAAGTTAGCTATTTAAAATTAACTTTTAATGTTATATGATATGGGACTTGTGGTTCCATTCTTTATGCGAGTTTAGTTTAATGGTAGAACTGTAGCTTCCCAAGCTACTAGCGCGGGTCCGATTCCCGTAACTCGCTCCATTCATTGAATAAAAGATATTATCAATTGTAGTTTTCTTTGGTATTACCTTCAACAGTGCTACAATCATCTCTGTGAAAGTAACCTTATAGCTTAGCGTTGTAGCTTCCTCTGTTATCCCTACAGTGCTACAATCA
>JGI24710J26742_10003689_pt1 | contig 12872 bp, 9 predicted proteins | sample BioPla2DNA2_FD_26742 | JGI IMG/M metagenome (IMG submission 26742) | reverse complement strand
AAATATAGGTCTTCCCCCTACCTTCCAAATACTTATCCAGATTTACCGGTGGCGATTTCTTTCTTGGCATATAAGCCTCCTTTCTTTCAAGATGCCTTAGAACGCAAAAAGGCACCTACGTCTAGTATTTTTACTAAACGTAAGTGCCTTAAATTCATCAAAATTGAATCGGCTGTCCCTGTCCTGACACGTTTTTGACACATGCTTTTCAGTCCATAGAAACTATTTATTTTTCAAGATAAAAACCATACAGCTCCTTAGGAAGCCTACAACATCCAATAGAATCGTTGTACATTCGTGTCCTCATTGGATTGAATTGGTTGCCTATGGATTTCTATAAACCTCCAGAACTCCATACACTAATTCAAGCTCTTCATCGTAGGGAACAACAATACATCCCTTATAGCTGATGAATTTGTAAGTAGCATGACAAANCGATCTATACCTATACCTATACCACCAGTTGGAGGCATACCGTATTCCAGGGCAGTAATAAAGTCCTCGTCTGTTTCATTTGCTTCATCATCACCTGCTGCCCTAAGCGCTTCCTGGGCTTCAAATCTAACCCTTTGATCTATGGGGTCATTTAGCTCTGAGAAAGCATTTGCAAATTCGCGGCGTGTAATAAAGAGCTCAAAGCGCTCTGTATAATCAGGATTATCAGGCTTTCTACTTGCCAAGGGTGATATCTCTACAGGATGGTCCATAATGAATGTTGGTTGAACCAGATGCTCTTCCACATATTCCTCAAAGAAGAGATTAATGATATCCCCTCTTTTATGTCTATCCTCAAACTGAATATTATGTTCCTTTGCTAGCGCCTTAGCAGCTTCTTCATCCTTTATCTCATCAAAGTCAATATTAGTATATTTCTTAACCGCTTCAACCATGGTAAGTCTTTCAAAGGGCTTTGATAAGTCAATTTCATGCTCTTCATAGGTCACAGTAGTAGTGCCAAGAACCTTTTGCGATACTGTACGGAAGAGATCCTCTACCAAATCCATCATACCATGATAGTCTGTGTAAGCCTGATAAAGCTCAAGCAGAGTAAACTCAGGATTATGTCTTACTGACAATCCTTCATTACGAAATACTCTTCCTATTTCATATACACGCTCAAGACCACCTACTATTAATCTCTTAAGATAAAGCTCTAGGGAAATCCTAAGGAATATATCCTGATCTAAAGCATTATGATGGGTGCAAAATGGTCTAGCCGCAGCTCCTCCGGCATTTGGTACTAGAACCGGAGTCTCAACCTCCATAAACTCCTTATTATCAAGATAATTTCTAATCTCTCTTATTATCTGAGACCTCTTTATAAATGTATCTCTTACCTCAGGATTAACAATCAAATCTATATATCTTTGGCGATATCTGGTATCCGTATCCCTTAGGCCATGGAACTTCTCTGGAAGTATCTGCAAGCTTTTGGATAGAAGAACAATATTTTTTGCCTTTATAGAAATCTCACCAGAATTGGTCTTAAAGACTTCACCTTCTATACCAACTATATCACCTATATCATATTTCTTAAACTCTGCATAGGACTCTTCACCAATCTCATCTCTTCTGACATAAGACTGAATATCACCCTTTAAATCTCTAATATTACAAAAAGAAGCCTTACCCATAACACGTTTTGTCATTATCCTACCTGCTATAGATACACTCTTCCCTTCAAATTTATCGAAATCATTTATAATATCAAGGGAATGATGGGATACATCATATTTCATTATTTGAAAAGGATCTTTTCCCTTTTCTTGAAGCTCTGCTAGCTTATCTCTTTTTACCTTGAGCAGTTCATGTATATCCTGTTCATTTTGTAATCTTTCATCTGCCATGTTTACCTCTCATTCCGCCGACATAACCGGCATAAATCTATTAAAAAAACACATCTAGAATTCTTTAGTCTTTAGCGTTAATTAATTAGACCTTTGAATCTCTAGAATTTCATATTGAATAACTTGACCATGAGTCTCAACGTCAACAATATCTCCTACTTTCTTACCAAGTAGCTCCTTACCAAGGGGAGATTCATTAGAGATTCTACCCTTAAGACTATTTGCTTCAGTTGAACCAACGATTTTATATGTTAATTCCTCTTTGTACTCCATATCAAAAATACGAACTTTACAGCCAATATTAATTACATTGACATCTACTTCATCTTCTATAACAACCTCAGCATTCCTAAGGATTTTGTCAATCTCATCAATTCTTGCTTCTATATCTCTTTGTTCGTCCTTGGCAGCATCATATTCGGCATTCTCTGAAAGATCCCCCTGCTCCCTAGCTTCCTTAATCTTTTGTGCAACTTCTTTTCTTTTATTAACCTTTAAGTCATGAAGCTCCTCTTCTAAGCTCTGCAATCCCTCATAGGTTAAAATTTTCTTTGTCTCTACCATAAACACCCTTCCTCCATGTTACATATTACTTTTAATTCCATATGACACATTCAACGTATTATATATCATTGACTGTTTCTTGTCAACATTATATGTTTTTCTATAATATCACATATTTCAGCATAATATTCACACAATTTAGACAATAATCCTCATTCTTATACCTGCTGAAAAGTTACTTATATCTTATCTTTATAGCATATAAAATATACTTGCCTTTTATGAATATTACATTAAAATCTTATAACGATAATCTAAAAAAATTAATAAGCTTAGTATTCCTCAATAATCACCTATAATTTTTTGCTATATTGACTAAAATCAAATGTGGCAAAATAATCCTTGGGGGTCTCTGCTCTTCTGATAAGGTCTACTGAACCATCCTCTCTTAATAATAGTTCAGCACTCCTTAATTTGCCGTTATAATTGTATCCCATTGAAAATCCGTGAGCCCCTGTATCATGTATTACTATCAAATCGCCTTTGTCTATCTTTGGTAGCATTCTATCTATAGCAAATTTATCATTATTTTCACATAGAGCACCTGTTACATCATACATATGATCATGGGGAGCATCCTCCTTACCCATAACCGTTATATGATGATAGGCTCCATACATAGCAGGTCTCATCAGATTAACTGCACTGGCATCAAGACCAATATATTCTTTATAAATATGCTTTTCATGGATAGCTCTAGCAACCAAATGCCCATATGGTCCCAACATATACCTTCCAAGCTCAGTGTAAATGTCCACGTCATCCATTCCAGCTGGAATAAGAATACTCTCATAAGCCTTTCTTACCCCATCACCTATAGCCATGATATCATTTGGTTTTTCCTCTGGATGATAGGGTATCCCGATCCCACCAGAGAGATTTATAAACTTTATCTTGACTCCGGTTTTGTCACGTAGCTCCACCGCTAACTCAAATAAGATACTTGCCAAAGTCGGATAATATTCATTAGATATGGTATTACTAGCTAAAAAGGCATGAATACCAAAATACTCTACCCCTTTACTCTTTAGGATACGAAATCCCTCTATCAATTGCTCTTTAGTGAAGCCATATTTTGCATCACCTGGATTATCCATAATTCCATTAGTTGTTGTAAAGACACCACCAGGATTATATCTACAACTTATTATTTTGGGAAGCCCTGCTACCTCTTCAAGAAATTCTATATGGGTAAAGTCATCTAGATTTATTACGGCATTCATATCTCTTGCCTTCACAAATTCCTCAGCAGGCGTAACATTTGAAGAGAACATTATCTCCTCACCCTTATAGTCCAGAGCCTCAGCCAACATGAGCTCAGTTAAGGATGAGCAATCAACACCGCAGCCCTCCTCCTTTAATATATTTAATATATAGGGGTTTGGTGTAGCCTTAACTGCAAAATATTCCTTGAAGCCCTTATTCCAGGAAAATGCCTCCTTTAATCTCCTAGCATTTTCACGGATTCCTTTCTCATCATAAATATGAAAGGGAGTCGGATAAGTCTTAGTTATCTCTTTTAATTTCTCTAAACTAACAAATGGTTTTTTCATCCCAAACCTCCTAGAAAAATATATCACTTATATAACATCCAACGGAGGTTTTACCTCCCAACCAGCAAACAGGACAAACTATTACATAAAATAACAAAAGACGAATATTAAAATAATATCCGCTTATGTATACTATTTAAGGTCCATATAACTCTAAAAATCTGTTATAAGCTGGTACTCTCTGGATTTAACTGATGATATAAAATCCTCTATATTATTTAATGGTTTTTCGAAGCCCATAGCATTATATTTCTGTTCAAAACCATGGGAATCGGTTCCCGCAAACTCAGGCAAATTATGTTTTCTAGCATAAGCAGCAGCCTTTTTATCAAAATCACTGCTATCATTACCGACATTATATGCCTCCACGGCATCTACAAAATCAGGAAAAAGACGTATTTCTTTGATATAAGCTCTCTTTCTGAAGGGATGGGCATGTACCACAAAGCCACCAGCCTCATGGATATAATAGTATTGCTCTTCTATGGACCAATTAATCATCTCCGGATGATTTTTTAACCATTCATGATCTAGTCCATATATCAAAAATTCTGTTCCTTTATAATTTGCTTCCCATCCAAAGAATACAGACAAGCCTATCTTGTCTCCTTCCTCCTTGGCATTTTCATAACCTTTACAGAACATATCTATCCGCTTATCCCATGGCATATTACTTGGGATTGCAGTATTACCATTAAAAAAATGGTCTGTTACAATTATACCGGTATACCCAGCATCATTGTATATTCGAGCTTGCTCTGCTCCGGTTCTAATTGAACACGCACTTGCTTCACTGGTATGCAGATGGGTTTCGTATAGATATAAGCCCACTCTAACACCTAGCCTTTCTAATACTAGCTTTCTTCAAGTCATTTAAATTCTTCCACATAACTTTTAAGTATCGTTCCTATTATACATCATTTTCAAGTAAATTCAAACTTTTTATTTGTAGGGCTGATATACTATTTCTTATCTACTTTTAGTGTACTAATATACAATTTTAGTAATAATTATTCCTAATATATACATAATTTAGTAGATGATTGACAACTCATACAAATAATGTTATATTTCACATTGTATATTTATACACATAACAAGTTAGTGGAGGTATGAATTAATGAAAAAACTCTTCAAGCTAATGATGACAAGCTTATTAGCACTACTACTGTCTTTTTGCATAAGTGGTTCTGATGCGTATGCATCAAACGCGCAAGATGTCGAGGTCGAATCTGTAGAGAACATTATAACAGCTATCCCCAAAGCAAGCGAGTACAGTAGTGATTTTGAAACACCCTATAGTTTTACATTGGAATCCCATGCAATCGTTAAAGTAACTGTTAGCCAAACACATTTTAAGTATGGGTTTTTAGATACTGTGAGGGCCATTATATCAGCTGACGAATTGGGTGGGAGTTCTGTTGTCAATGGAATTACAAAAGAGCTAAATCATTCCGAACCAAATGTACAAACAGTAGTACTAGAGGCCGGCACCTATTATGTGAAATTCACTCACAAGTCAAGGTCCAAACCGGAAGTAAACGGAAAAACAACTGTTGGCGTTGCAGCCCAGTACATAACTAGAACTGTCGACGATAACTTTAGTCTAAAGAATGCAGAAAAGATAAAAATAGGGGAGGAAGTTACAGGCTTCTTCACCCATTCTGTAAATAAAGTGTTTTACAAGTTTGACATAAACACTAAGTCAAAGGTTAAAATTAGCGTCATTGGAGATAAGATTTTTGAAGATGGTAAAAAAGCAATGGTTGGTACTTTATATGATAGTGATTATGTAGATATTGGGAAAATCAATATATCTAAAGATGGATCAGCCGAATTGTTAACAAGAACTTTACCTAAAGGTACTTACTATTTTTCATTGGATGATAGTAAATCATTAAGCTTCTATGGCATTAACACTGTGAAGGTGACTACTAGCAAAGTAACTGCGGCAGCACCCAAGGTAACTTCTTATAAGGCAGGTGCTAAGTCAGTTAGTGGTACTGCAGAAAAGGGTGCCGAAGTATATGTTGTATGTAATGGGGATACATTTATAGGCACAGTAGATTCCAAAGGCAAATATAGTGTTGATACTACTAAATTAGTAAAAGGTAAAAATGTAAAGGTTTATATTATTAATGATGGAATAAAGTCAAAAATAACTACTGTGAAGGTTAAGTAATAGTTATTGTAACTATATTTACATTTGTATAAGAAGCCACTGTAAATCAGTGGCTTTTATATTGCACAAAAACTCTTAGGCCAAAAGTCTTAACATAGAAAAATGTAAAGGTCCAAGTTATAAATTATCTATTACTACGCGAACATATGATTGTAAAATTACTAGAAAAATACAAAGTGTTGTGTTATAATACCATAGAATAATCTACATATAGAATATTTGTAAAAGGGGAATGTGAACTATGGAACAATATAGTGGAAGTCAGATCGTCGTTTTGGAGGGGCTGGAGGCAGTTCGCAGACGTCCCGGAATGTATATAGGATCAACAGGGCCAAGAGGTCTTCATCATCTGATATGGGAGATAATTGACAATGGAATAGATGAGCATCTAGCAGGCTTTTGCAGTCAGATTAATGTGACTATTCAAAAGGATGGTGGCATAGAGATAGCTGACAATGGACGAGGGGTGCCTGTGGATATACATCCTATAAAGAAAATCCCCACTCCCCGTGTAGTCTATACAACTCTTCATGCCGGTGGTAAGTTCGGTAGTAATGTATATAAGGTATCCGGTGGTCTTCACGGAGTTGGTGCTTCGGTAGTAAACGCTCTCTCAAGTCACATGATCGTGGAAATAAGAAGAGACGGTAAAATATACCGAGATGAGTATAAAGATGGTGGTAAACCTATAACAAAACTGGAAAATGGTCATATTCCTGTGATCGGCAAGTGCAATAAGTCAGATACAGGCACCAAGGTAACCTTCTACCCTGATAAATCAATTTTTGAATCCGTAGAGTTCAAGGCTGATATAATTCAAAAGAAACTAAGGGAAATTGCATATTTAAATAGAAATCTTTTGCTTAATTTTAAAGATGAAATTACAGGTGTGACAAAAAGCTATGTCGAGGAATTTGGAATCAAAAGCTTTGTTTCCTATCTAACAAGAGATATGAGCAAATTACATGATGAAGTCATATACCTTGAAGGCTCCAGCGGTGATATTGAGGTGGAGATTGCATTTCAATACACCGATAATTTTAATGAGCAGATTAACTCATATTGTAACTGTATAAATGTTGTCGACGGCGGAACCTTAGTTACCGGCTTTAAGACAAGCCTAACCCGAGTAATGAATCAGTATGCCAGGGAGCTGGGCATTTTAAAGGATAAAGATGAGAATTTTGATGGTAAGGATATTCGTAACGGTATCGTTGCCATAGTGTCTATCAAACATCCAGATCCCCAGTTTGAAGGCCAGACAAAGACAAAGCTTGGCAATACCGATGCCAAAACTGCAGTGGAGGATGTGTTCTCACAGGAGGCACAACGATGGTTTGATAAGAATGTAGAGGTGCTTAAGTCTATCCTTGACAATTCAATGAAGTCCTTTAATGCTAGAAAAGCCAGTGATAAGGCTAGAACAGCAGTTTTAAAGCAGCTAATCGATGTGGATACCAGAAGCAAGCTTGCTTCCTGTTCCTCAAAGAAGGCCGAGGAATGCGAATTATATATCGTCGAGGGTGATTCCGCGGGGGGCACTGTAAAGACTGCTAGAAATCGTCGAACCCAAGCAGTACTTCCCTTAAGAGGTAAAATCCTAAATGTAGAGAAGGCTTCTCTTGAAAAGATACTGCTAAATAATGAAATCAAATCCATGATTGCCACCTTTGGATGCGGGATAGGCGACGAGTTTGATATATCAAAGCTAAATTATGATAAAATCATAATACTTACAGATGCAGACGTGGACGGTGCCCATATAAGCACCTTGTTACTTACATTTTTCTACCGCTTTATGCCAGAGCTGATTTCTGCCGGTAAGATTTATAAGGGCCTACCCCCCTTATATAGAATTGAATACGAAGCTACTAAAAATAATAAAAAGAAAAAAGAATCAAAATACCTTTATAATGACTTTGAATTGGAGAAATTCCGAAACAATAGCGATTATAAGATATTAAATACACAAAGATATAAAGGTCTTGGTGAAATGGATGCACATCAGCTATGGGAGACCACCCTAGACCCAGAATCTAGAACATTAGCCAAGATAACAATTAGTGATAACCTAGAAGCTGATGAGATTACAAGTACCCTGATGGGCAGCAATGTTCCTCCGAGGCGTACTTTCATATTGGAAGAAGCAAGATACGCTAAACTGGATATATAAGATCCCAATCTACTTATATAGGAGGTAACAATGAAACATCAAATACAGAATGATAATATTATACAATTAGATTTTTCTGAAGAAATGAAAACTAGCTTTCGAGACTATGCCATGAGCGTTATAGTATCAAGGGCAATTCCTGATGTAAGGGATGGTCTAAAGCCTGTACAGCGAAGAATCTTATATTCTATGATAGAATTGGGACTCGACCCTGCAAAGCCCCATAGAAAAAGCGCACGTATCGTCGGTGATACCATGGGTAAATACCACCCTCATGGTGATAGCTCTATCTACGATGCCTTGGTACATATGGCTGAGGATTACTCTCTTATGGTTCCTTTGGTTGATGGACATGGCAACTTTGGTTCTATAGATGGAGACGGGGCTGCTGCCATGCGTTATACAGAGGCAAGGCTCTCTCCCGGCGCCATGGCTCTTCTAGATCATTTGGAAAAAGGATTAATTGAGTTTAATCCCAACTTTGATGGAAGTGAAAAAGAACCTGTAGTCCTTCCAGCTATGGTTCCTAATCTTCTTATAAACGGAACAACAGGTATTGCTGTAGGTATGGCAACAAACATTCCACCCCATAACCCTAATGAGGTTATTGATGGAGTCATTGCCTACATGGATAATTCTGATATTACATTAGCTGAATTAATGAAGCATATCCCTGCTCCGGATTTTCCTACCGGTGGCACAATCATCAATGTTGATGACATGGAACAGATTTATGAAACCGGTGAAGGTAGAATAAGGCTCCGCGCCAAGGTAGATATAGAGAACGGAGACAATGGCAGAAAGAATATAGTAATTACCGAAATACCCTATACAGTCGCTGGAAATAAGACAAAGCTTGTAGAGAGTCTATCAAGTCTGATAAAGGATAAGGTCTTTGAAGAGCTCCATGATGTAAGGGACGAATCCTCCAAGGAAGGAATCAGAATTGTCATTGAGGTTAAGAAGGATAGAGATATTAAGAATCTTCTAAATGGACTTTACAAAAAGACTGTTATGGAGGACACATATTCTGTTAATCTTCTAGCTATCAAAGATCAACAACCTGTAGTGTTTGGCCTAAAGGGCCTGATAGCTGAATTTGTAGACTTTCAAGAAGAGATATACACTAAAGAATATAATTATCTTCTGGATAAAGCTCAGAAACGTTTAGAAATAGTAGGTGGATTAATTAAAGCAACAGATGTTATTGACCTGATAATTGAGGTTCTTCGTGGAAGTTCTTCCATCAAGCAGGCAAAGAATTGCCTAGTAACAGGTAATATAGAAGGCATCAAGTTTAAATCAGAGGCATCCAAGAAAGAAGCTGCTACATTTAACTTCTCAGAAAGACAAGCAGATGCTATACTCGCCATGCAACTTTCAAAATTAATCGGACTTGAAATTCTAAAGCTACATGAGGAAAGTGATAGTCTAATGGATTCCATTAAGGAATACGAAAAAATACTTGGTAATAAGAAGGAATTATATAAGGTTATAAAGAAACGTCTGTTGGAATATAAGAAGATATTCAACTCTCCTCGTAAAACCATGCTCATTAATGCTAAAGCAGAGGACTATGTGGAAGAGGTTAAAATTGAAGATATATATGTTCTTATAGATAGGTTCGGATATATCAAGTCCCTAGATGTAGCCAGCTACTCAAGGGTGTTGGAGGAAAATCTCAAGGACTTTAGCCATATTATTCAGATGAAGAATACTGATAGACTATGTTGCTTTACAGCCGAGGGTAATATGTTTCAAGTAAAAGCTGAGAATATACCCAGATGTAAAATGAAAGACAGAGGAGTTCTAATTCAGACTCTATGCAAGCTAGATAATGAAGAAATTATTCTATATACCCCTTTTGAGCAGCTATTTGAATCCCAGCTATTATTTATTACTAGAAATGGTTATATTAAGCAGGTATCAGGTGCTGAGTTTGAAACAAACCGCTCCCAGATTAGTGCTACCAAGCTAGAAGAAGATGATCTGGTTATAGGTATAACCTTATTATCTGCTGGAGATATTCTGGCCAATAATTACAAGGTTATAATATTGACTGATAATGGCCTATCTTTGGGCTTCCCTCTATCGGAAGTATCTGAGTTCAAAAAAACCAGCCGAGGCATCAGAGCCATCAAGCTGGAAAAGAATGATAAGGTTTGCTTCGGGACCGCAGTAAGTCCCTCTACAGAAACCTTCATATATAATGATACCGAATATAGTGCTAAAAAGGTACGCAACCGTAAACGTGCGGATAAAGGCCAAAAGGCCAAATTACAATAAACTTAAACAAGCCCTATCTTATATCAGCTGTAAGATAGGGCTTGTTTGAGGGTAATAAAAAGCATATATCAAATTATCTTCTTATCAATAAAGTCAGCTAATAGCCTGATGCTTTCTTTAGTTTTAGTAAAATCATAGTTAAAATAGGACGACTGTTTCTTCTGATTATCTTTCGTATGGGGGAAGCCAAGCTTTTTAACTAGATCCTCCATACGAGATGCTAAATCCTCCAGAGTAAATAAAAATTCTAAAAGCTTCTCCTCAAACAAATCATCTTCATTTAAATGCGCCCTCTCCAGTTGATACGATAGTTCAACAATCGCTTCCCCACCTATAGTGGACATCATTCTTCTAAGAGTTTGTGTTATCATTCTAAGGCCTTCATATTCCCCAGTCTCAGCCATACTCCTAAGAAGTGGTAGCTTTGATCTTATGCTTTTAAGAGTAGATAATATGGCTTTCGAATAATTATCAATATTACATAGGTAATAATGATATCCTGAATCAAAATCTATTTCAGGTAAAGGTTCAAATAGTTCTCTTATCATATATTCGTTCATACTAGTCACTCCAAATAAATATAACACATCAAAGCACCATATATTGTAATTATACAGCCCAATAATACCACTATTTGTTGTATATGTAAATACTTATCACATTAAATGAGTATATTTACCTATATAAGTAATCCTATTATTAGATTACTGTACCCGGTACAGTATATTAATGACTTGCCATTTATAGTGAAATGAGTTATTATTAATCATAATTTTTTGGAAGGTTTATTAATAACAATTATACTATTTAGGAGGTTTTATAGTGGAAAAAGAGTTAATAATTATTCTCGACTTTGGTGGACAATACGCTCAACTCATAGCCAGACATATCAGACAGCAAAATGTGTATTGCGAGGTAATACCATATTATATAGAATTTGATAAAGTCAAAGCTATGGCTCCGAAGGGACTAATCTTCACCGGAGGAGCTTTAGAGGCAGCTGAACAGGATAGCACTGCAAGTGCCTCAAAGTTCTATACTTTGGGACTACCTATCCTTGCTATAGACTATAGGGGCCAGCTCAATAATTCACCCACTCCTATAGCCACCATAGAAGAACCAGAAAGAAGCCTTTTTGGACAAGATAATAGTTCTAAGGAGAATGAGTCAAAAGCTATCGAAACACTAAGGAACTTCCTATATAATACATGTGGATGTAGTGGTAGCTGGCATATGACCACCTTTGTAGATAGATCTATTAAGCAATTGAAGGAGAAAATCGGTAATCAGAAAGTCCTTTGTGCTTTATCTGGTGGTGTCGACTCCTCTGTAGCAGCAGTTATGATAAGTAAGGCTGTGGGAAAGCAACTGACCTGTATCTTTGTGGATCATGGACTACTAAGAAAGAATGAAGGAGATGAAGTTGAAGACATCTTTACCAATCAATTTGACGTAAACCTAATTCGCGTAAATGCACAGGAGCGCTTCTACAATAAGCTTGCTGGTGTTACAGACCCAGAAAGAAAAAGAAAGATAATCGGCGAGGAGTTTATCCGCGTATTTGAGGAAGAAGCTAAGAAAATAGGCAGGGTGGATTACCTTGTCCAAGGAACAATCTATCCTGATATTATAGAAAGCGGTGCCGGCAATTCCAAGGTGATAAAAAGCCACCATAATGTAGGGGGACTGCCCGATTATGTAGACTTCAAAGAAATAATAGAGCCCCTTAAGGATCTATTTAAGGATGAGGTAAGAAAGGCAGGCCTTGTGCTGGGCATACCCGAGAAACTCGTAAACCGTCAACCATTTCCAGGCCCTGGTCTAGGTGTTCGTATTATTGGTGACATCACTGCTGATAAGGTTAAGATACTGCAGGAGGCTGACTATATCTATCGTGAAGAGATAGCAAAAGCAGGTCTTGATAAGCAAATCAGCCAGTACTTTGCTGTACTTACCAATCTAAAAAGTGTTGGTGTCAAGAACAATGAAAGAACCTATGACTACACAGTAGCACTCCGTGCTGTAAAAACCACTGATTTTATGACCGCAGATTATGTAGAGATTCCCTGGGATATCCTTGGTAAAATCTCAGAACGTATTGTTAATGAAGTGGATCATGTGAATAGGATTTGCTATGATATCACCTCCAAACCACCGGCAACAATAGAGTTTGAATAGTAAAGGAAAATCCTACAGCCCAGTGTTTATGCGGGTTGTAGGATTTGTTTTTTGGGGTTGATATTAAATTGATATTAAAACTCAGAACA
>JGI24710J26742_10003688_pt1 | contig 12873 bp, 15 predicted proteins | sample BioPla2DNA2_FD_26742 | JGI IMG/M metagenome (IMG submission 26742) | reverse complement strand
TTTTAATATCTCATATCCGTCCATTCCAGGTAGCATTACATCAAGTATTATTGCATCAGGATGAAAATCATTTAATACCCTAAGTGCCTCATCTCCACGATATACCACATGAACATTATAGCCTTCCTTTTTAAGTGCATAAACGATCGCATCGCCTATCTTTTTTTCATCTTCAATAACCAAAATCTTTTCCTGCATTATACGCTTCTCCTTTATACTTTTAAACTTCCACGAAAACCTCTTGAGGAATAGTAGGATTCCGCCCCATTATGATATATAAAAACCATATCATATCGGCGATCGCAAAATACAGCCCCTTTAAGCTTTCTAATACTATCTGGTGTTTTAACCCAGCTTGAAGTCTTAAGGTCAAATTCACCTAGCTTTTGAAGCCCTCTATATTCTTCCTCTGTTAAAATCTCAATTCCCATAGTCGTTGCCATACCAATTGCACTGTTAGCTGGTTTATTGGCTTTTCTTGCCTCAAGTGCTTCATTATCATAGCATAGACTTCTTCGTCCTTTTGGCGACTCTACTGAACAATCACAAAAAATATATTGATCAGTTTTTTCATCATAACCAATTACATCAGGCTCCCCGCCTGTTTGTTCCATTTCATTAAGGGACCACAGCTTATCCTGTGATTTTTCCAACTTACTTTCTACTTTTGACCATTCAATCTTCTTATGGCGATCCATGTTTTTCTCGAATCGTTCTTTTAGTGTTCCTATTAAAGCTTTATATTCACTTTGTTGTAAATGCTTCTTATCTTTATTCATAATGGACCTCCTATTATTAAGCTGATCTTATTATTAGTGTACTACTATATTTCTATCCTATTCTAACNGTCCATTAATGTAAAGAAAAATATCGATACCCATTCTCAGTAATTGCAGAAAATCGGCATCGATATAAACTCACTTAATATAAGATTACTATTATTATTTACTTTTACATATGGCTTTTCTTTATGATTTCTTTAATCTCAGGTATGGTCTTCCCTTCTTTTCTCAATTCTTTAATTAAGGTAATTCTTTTAATACTCTCAACCCTTTTATATCTACGGGTCAGATTTTCTTCTGCTTGCTCAAATGGTAGTATATTCTCTTCAGTATAATGCTTTAAGGTACTATATCTTACATCAGTTAATCGAACCAATTCTCCTATTGTTACATACTCAGAATTTTCGATTACCTCTAATCTTCTTTGTCTTGACATAGGAATTCCTCTAGGTGATAACACCAATCGCTGCAAAAACAGCAATTAGTCCATCAATATAATCTACCATTTCCTTAACTACTTTATGAGCATCTGTTTCCTTAATTTCATTTATACGTATCTTAAGTCTATCCTTTTCATAAGCTGAAAAATATCTTTTTATCACCTTACTTTTTTCTAGCAAGCTTACTAAAACAATCATATCATCAGAGACATTACCCTCCTCCAATAATTCAGCTCTAATACTTTCAATTATTCTATCAATGTATTCCTTCTTAGGAATATAGTAATCTGTATTGGCGAATAAACCACCCTTTTCATGTGTAGCTAATCCTAAATCAACTAAGGAATTACCTATATCATTAATAAGTTGTTTCTTCCTCTTATCACTTAAGGTAAAACTATACTCAGAGGCAAGTTTATCTATCTTCATCGATTTTGATTCCTTTATAAATTTATGAAGAGATTCTAGATGATTAAGATTTGAATCTAATTCACCATTAAAACAAATCCTCTTATCTTCTCCTATTCTGACACTTTCTGAAAAAATCAAATCATATAAGCCTCCTGCTAAAATACAGACTTCAATTCCAGTGTCTAGGGCAGGTAGCTTACCTTTTTCATTAAGCACACAAAGTAAATATTTTTGAGAAATAGTTAAATCCTTCATACTAACCCCTTTCATGTCAAACTCAATTTCCACTTACTACTTACTACTTACTACTTATGATTTAATAATAACATATTGATATAAATCGTCAATATGTTTTTTAGATCTTAAAATCTAATCTTCTTTTGTTTTTATATTATTAAGCATCGCAGATCCAAGTATCAATATGGTACCAATGATCTGAACACTTCCCATAGCTTGTTTCAAAAAAATNCCAGACAGAAGTATTGCTGTTACAGGNTCAATATAGCTTAGTATTGCTGATGTTTGAGCAGGTAATTTATTAATGGCTGAGAAAAATAATATGTAGACAATACCGGTATGGACTATACCTACTATTAGAAGCAATATAATAGTAGTTGCAGATACAAAATCAATGCTTATATCCTCTGTAAATGTCACGTAAGGTATCATGATTATTGCTGATATAGCCAGCTGACAGAAGGTTGTTTCTACCCCAGATAGGTCCTTAATAAACCTATTAACAATGATTATACCTGAGTATAATAAGGCTGCTAGTAGACCAAATCCGATTCCTCTTAGATCCTGNCCACCANTTCCAAACACTCCAGATATTAATANCGCACCTATTAGGGCTGTAATAGTGCAGCCTATCTTAAGTATGGTAAGCTTCTCTTTTAATATAATCGGAGAAAGAAGTATAACAAATACAGGGGCCATATAATAACAAAGTGTAGCTGTTGCTACACTCGTGTATCTATAGGCTTCAAAAAGGAATATCCAATTAAAGCCTAGGGCTCCTCCAGAAATCAATAAATATATCCAATTGTTTTTAAAAACATTCCATTTAATCTTAGTTTTTCTAATAAGTAAAACCATCATAAGGAAAATAGTTCCTATCACTGCTCTTGAACAAGCAATAACCGATGAAGGAAGGGGTATATTACTAACAAATATCCCTATTGAACCTACTATCAGCATAGCTGCAACCATTTTAATTTTTTCCATAATTTTATCACCTATTGTAATATATTTTTCAGTCAATGATTAATAAGCCAATTCCATATAATTCATAATATCCCATCCCTTAATTCTTGTAAAGCAAGATAGATTATGAACTTAATAACCTATGTTCCCTAAATAGACATTGCAAATGTAACTAATAAAATATTACCTATAATTTATAATCATTATAGTAGCTCAATTTACTCAGTTGAAAATCTATATAAGTATGGAAAATGTTATAAAACGTTTTGGAACAAACCTTACCTTGGATTATCTAACCTTAGATGTTAAGGAAGGTGAAGTTATAGGGCTTCTCGGTCCTAATGGGGCAGGGAAAACCACATGTATAAAAGCTATTATTGGCAGATGAAGGCCAATTGAGACATTGCATAGTCTGCATATAAGTTGGCTCCTATAATTATCGCTTCTTCATCAATATCAAAGTTATCTCCGTGTAAAGCTGCTAGGGTATTAGGTTTATCAGGATTACCCGTTCCAACATATGCATACATACCCTTAGTTATCTTTAGAAACTCAGCGAAGTCATCTCCACCTAGTGTAGCTTCCCTTGAGACAATATTGTCTTTTCCTACTATTTTTTCCGCAACAATTCTTACTTCTTCACATGATGTTTTATCATTCACTAGTGGAGAAGTAAAATCTTGAAATATAATTTCTGCCTCTCCACCATATATTGAAGCTATATTTTTAGATATTTCTTCAATCTTTCTATTGGTTCTATCACGTATTTTCTCCGTGAAGCATCTTGTTGTTCCTTCGATAACTGCTTCCTTAGCAACTATATTATATCCTTCACCTGCTTTTAAAACTCCAACTCCCACAACCACTACATCCTTTGGGTCTGTCAGTCGGCTAACAATCCCTTGCAGAGCAATAACTGTCTGTGCCGCAATATACAAGCCATCAACACCTTTATGAGGAGTTGATACATGGGAGCTTATACCTTTGATTTTTATAGTAAAGTGATCCACAGATGCATTAACTGGGCCTTCCTTTATTGCTACCTTTCCTACAGGTATTTCAGAATCTACATGTATACCGAATACTCTATATGCATTATTCAGAAGCCCCTCTTTAATAAACAATCTAGCTCCCTGTCCGTATTCTTCACCCTGCTGAAATATAAGATATACCTTTCCATCTAACTTAGCTTCATTGGCCTTAAGATATCTAGCTGCTCCAATAAGAGCTGTAGTATGGCTATCATGACCACATGCATGCATAACACCTGGTATTATAGAAGCATAGTCCACTGTCTTTACATCCTGAATATGAAGGGCATCAATATCAGCTCTTAAGGCAACTATTCTATCAGAACTACCATTACCTTCGATTACTCCTAGTACACCTGTTTCTCCTATACGCCTAGTTTTAACACCTATTTGATGTAATTCCTTCTCAATTCTTTTTGCTGTATTATATTCCTTCATACTTAACTCAGGATATTGGTGAAAATGCCTTCTTAAACTAATCAAATAATCTCTATCTTCCTGTATTTGAGGGTTTATTGCCATATTAATTCCTCTCTTTCTTCTTAATTTATTACAGAAAGCATGAAAATCAAAGATCTTCATGCTTATATGTGAACCATTTCTACTTTATCTAATATACTTTACATCTACACATTAATTCCATGTAGGAATATATCCACCTTTATAAACCTCTTCTATTACCTTAGCTACTTCTTCACTTCTATATGCTTCAACAAGCTTTTTGTAATTTTCATTATCTATTTCATCTGTTCTAGCTACAATAATATTAATATATGGATTGTCACTGTTTTCACTAACCTCTTCTAAGTATATTGAATCCTTCTGAGGATAAAGACCATTATCTACCGCATGACCCCCATTAATAATTGCTGCGGTAACATCTGCTAGTAATGAAGGTGTGTTAGCAGCTTCAACCTCATAAAATTCGATTTTTAAAGGATTATCTGTAATATCAGATACTGTTGGTACATATCCAGCTTCAGGATCAACTTTTATTAAACCAGCACTCTCAAGTAACTTTAATGCTCTTCCTCCATTAGTTGCATCACTTGGGATTGCTATAGTTGCAGCTTCTGTTATTTCACTAATACTCTTAACCTTATCGGAATACAATCCTAGAGGCGCAATTATGGTTTCACCGATAACTGTTAACTGAAGACCTTTATCTTTAATCTCATTATTCAAGTATGCATAGTGTTGAAAAGCATTCAGTTCAATTTCTCCATCTGCCAATGCCTGGTTAGGTAAGGAATAGTCAGCAAATTTCACTAGCACAAGATTAATTCCTTCCTCTGCTAGTTTAGCTATAACAGGCTCCCATTGTTCGTTATTCTCACCTACAACTCCTAATTTAATTGTCACTTCATCAGCAGATCCATCCTCAGTTACATCATGATTTTTAGTTACTACTTCTTCTGAATTATTCTTTCCATCATTAGTATCTGAACTAACTTTGCTATCACTTTTACATGCTACAAGTCCAAATGTTAAAACTCCTGCTAATAGTGTTAATAATAATATTTTTAATTTTTTCATTTCATTATTCCTTTCTATATCTTTCTTAATAATGTTTCATAAACTTGCAGATTAGAAACTTTTCACTGTTGAACTTATCCTTGCTACCCATCACGGACTAATCTGCTTATTCGTGAATTTTAATGGGTAGTTTTTTTGATAATTATATTCCCTACACTCTGAATAATCATTACCATAAGCAGCATCATAATTACTGTTACATAGGTGATATCTGCCTGATTTCTTTGGTGGCCATATCTAATAGCAAAGTCTCCAAGGCCTCCTCCACCGATGGCCCCTGCCATGGCAGTTAGTCCAATTAAGCTTATGGATGTTATAACTGTTACTCTTACTAAGCTTGGTATACTTTCTTTAAGATAAACTCTAAATATAACTCCTATAGGTGAGGTTCCCATTGCTATAGCAGCCTCTACAAGACCATGGTTTATCTCGGCTAATGCTGTTTCCACCTGTCGTGCATAAAAGGGCACAGTTCCAAATATAAGCGGTAGTATTGCTCCCTTTGTTCCTATCGCTGACCCAACAACCAATCTTGTAAGTGGTATAAGACTGGCAAGTAATATAACAAAAGGTATAGATCTGAATAAATTAATTACTTTGTCTAGGATACTATAGATTAACTTGTTTTTAGCTATCCCTTTAGGTCCAGTAGCGATCAACACTATTCCAATTATCAATCCGATAACAAATGAAATTATTCCAGAGTAGAAGGTCATATATAATGTTTGTTGTGTACTTTTCCAAAGCTCTGGAGTTTTGTTCATAACATTTGGCATTATTTCATTAAGCCAGGACTCCATTATTGATCACCTCCACTCCTACTCCTTTATCTTTAAGAAATCTTATAGCTGCATAAATATCCTCTTCCTTACCACTGACGATAGCTACTAAGCCTCCTATGGGATTATCTCCAATTAATTCAATATTGCCAAATATGATATTAGCATCCAGATTGTAATTCCTAGATATATAAGAAATCAATGATTCCGAGGCATTTCTTTTTAAGTATCTAAGTCTTATAATAAACTCACCCGCTTTAGTTTGTACAACTGCCCTTTTCTCTTCAATTAATTCGTAAATCTTAGATAGATTAGATGTACTTTCAACAAATTCTCTTGTAATTCCTTCTCTTGGTGCTGCAAAAATATTAAATAAATCCCCTTGTTCAATCACTTCTCCATTTTCCATAACCACGACCTGATCACAAATCTCCTTAACAACTTGCATTTCATGGGTAATTAACACGATAGTTATCCCTAATTTAGCATTAAGCTCCTTCAGTAATTTCAAAATTGATTTAGTAGTTTGAGGATCAAGGGCGCTAGTTGCCTCATCACTAAGAAGTATCTCAGGATCATTAGCTAGAGCCCTAGCGATAGCTACTCTTTGCTTTTGTCCTCCTGATAGCTGTGATGGATAAGCATGTATCTTATCTGTTAGTCCAACCAGCTCCAATAGCTCATTAACCTTTTTATTAATTTCACTTTTGCTTTTACCCCTATACTTAAGTGGGTATGCAATATTTTGGTACACATTACGGGAAGCAAATAGGTTAAAATGTTGAAATATCATTCCTATCTTTTTTCTCTTTGCCCGAAGTTCTTTTTTTGATAATGATGTTATTTCAGTTCCGTCTATATATACTTTTCCTTTAGTAGGACGTTCTAGGAGATTAATACATCTTACAAGGGTTGATTTACCAGCTCCTGAAAAGCCGATAATGCCAAATATCTTTCCTTTTTCAATATGTAAATTCACATTATTGGCTGCTACTACGGTGCCACTCTCTCCTTCAAAGCTTTTATCAATGTTCTCCAGTCTAATCATTTCACTTCTCCTTTCTGGACTCGATTCTTAATCCTCATCTGTCTCTACTTCAAATCTTGAGTTAATTATAAGTGCTTATAAAATTAAGTGTTAATACAAAAAAGGCACAACCTGCTATAAGTTGTGCCTATACCTAACTATCTTGTTTTTATAATAAATTGACCTTACATTTTTGTAATTCTTCCAGATATAGATTGGCTAGCTTTGTAGTAGTTGCTCCCTTTCTTTTGATATATCCAATCCTCATAATATCATTTTCCTTAAGTGGAACTGCTTTATAGCCCTCTCCGTTAAGCTCCTCACATATAATACCTGAACATAGAGTATAAGCATTAAGTCCAATCATAAGATTAAGAAAGGTTGCCCTGTCGCTTGCTTTTATAACTCTCTTATATCCATAGGTAGAAAAAACTTCTTCTGCTAGGAAAAAGGAATTATCACCTTGATCAAAGGAGAGACATGGGTATTCTTCTAGTTCCTCCATGGATATTAGTTCATTGTCTGCCAGAGGATGCTTTGAAGATAAATATACAAAGGTATCACATTGAAAGAGTTGAATAAACTCAAGGCCTTTGTCATTAAGTAATTTTGTAATAATCTTCTCATTAAAATCATCTAGATATAGTATGCCTATCTCACTTTTAAAATTTTTAACTGCCTCTATTATGTCATAGGTCTTTGTCTCATAAATTGCGAATTCATACTCTTCCATACCCACTTGCTTTACCATTTCTACAAAAGCCTTTACTGCAAATGTATAATGCTGGGTCGATACGCTGAATTTCTTCTTTGCCCCTTCATTAAAATACCTATCTTCCATTAGGTTATACTGATCTAAAACCTGCCTGGCAAAACCAAGAAATTCCTCTCCTTCAGGAGTAATGATTATCCCTCTATTGGAACGAATAAATATCTCAATTCCAATCTCATTTTCCAATTCTTTAATTGTTCCAGATAGGCTAGGCTGAGAAATAAAAAGTTCCTGAGCAGCCTTATTCATAGATTTATTATTAGCAATAGCAATTGCATATTTTAATTGCAGTAGTGTCATATTAATCAGGCCTTTCTTTTCATTAATAATTTCTAAATTATATCCTCTAACAACCCCTCACAGAAATTTCATATATAATTATAACCATATGTACATTGTCCCAACTTTTTCCACGAAATGCAAGCACTAATATATTTATCGGCAACTATACCATAATTTCCTTTTGTTTGTCATTCTTTATTAAGCTAGCAATAAGTAGAAGTATTAAAGTTTTTTATTATAATAAATTTTAAATGCCAATGTTACAATAATAAGTGTCATTAGAGCTATAAGCAATGTTATAAACACAGTTAGATTGAAAAAACTTGACACTAGCATCCCTAATGTAAATATGACAATAGAAGCTGTTATACTAGAACTACCTATCATGGATTTAATATATTGCTGTCTCTCGTCAGTTTCTTCAATATATAATTTTTCTAGTTCTTCCTCACTCTTTAGGGCTTTATGATATTGAGCCATGTAAAACATCATAACAGCTCCAATACCTACACTAAACCCAGATATGAAATCCAAGGGTATTTCATCATTACTAAAAATTCTAGTTAAAATAATAAATATTATGATTGTGGCAATGTAGATCCTAGAAAAAAATATGCGTTTTTTCACTTTCTTTTCAAATTCCTTCATTATAACTCCTCCTCAGAAAAATCAAATACTTCTTCAATAGTCATATCAAAATATCTAGCTATCTTGTATGCCAAAACAAGGGAAGCTGTATATTTCCCAACCTCAATTGAAGTTATTGTCTGCCGAGTAACTCCTACAGCTTTTGCTAATTCTTCTTGGGTTATTTTTTTTTCCTTCCTTAACTGTGCTATCCTTGTTTTCAAAAATCCACCTCCATTTAGCAAAGTATACTTGACACAAAAAGCATAGCACGCTTTGCTTTTTGTGTCAAGTATACTTTGCAAAACAAAAAACATATTTCAATTCATTAGTCATGAATCAAAATATGTTTTTTATTTTATTTACTAGTTTAATTTATCCTCTTCCCTTTTACTTACTGTTACTTATAACCTATATCCTCCTTAACAAATTCAGGTATTTCATTGGTTTTAAAGTAATATGACCTTGTAATAAAGTTTCCATAATCATCAGTTTTAATAGTGACAATTACATCAATTGAATTCTCAACATCTATAAATATACTATTATTCCTATAATGATCATCTCGAATTAGAGCCGAGTAAATTTCATTAATCAATGCTGGATCAGTATAGGTTTTTGTCCCTTCCCTATCCATAGGTGGACCATTAACTTCTTTTGGAGCCATTTCTCTGGTTACCGCATAAGTGTGACCATACTTTTCTGCTTCTATATCTTCTAATGTAATTTTATAATTCTCGACGTATATTTCTTTGATGTCCTTGGTCCCAACAACTCTAGTTCCATCAAACCCGTGATCATTAATAAATTTGATTGTGTTAGTGAAGGTAGGATACACATAGTAATTAAATAATAATTTATTATATTCAAAGCCTAATGTTGCAATTGGTTGAAGATTAATATTATCATCTAGGCTATGGTTATTAAGTTCATCTATATAGATATCAATAAGCTGTTTTTTCTCTGGGGTGCTTAGGCTAAATGTCTTATCTTCAAATTCATTGTAGCAAGATATTTCTCCCACCTTATTAACATCCCATTGGTATATAGGATAATGTACCTTCTTATAATCCAAATCATTATATATTGTCTGAACTAAATCATATGTTTCATTTACTGGTAGTGTATACTCCCTATATACCTTTCTACCACTGTCTAGGGTATACTTCACATTAAAGATATAATTTTTATTAGCCTCTGAAGCTATATTTGTTGTCATATACATGGCTTCATCATTTTCTGTTACGCTTTTCATTTTCTTAACTTGTTCAATACCAATCTTAGCTAATTCATATGCTGGTTCAAAATTAGTAATTTCCATATTATCTATTTCATAATTAGAATTGTATACAGACCGTAGACTATTATAATAAAGGTCAAAATATCTCATATGTCCATCTAATCCATTAATTGATACACTGACAGATTTCACATCATTTTTCTTTGGAATGTATTCATCATATTTAAAAATATCAAATTGGAATATACAAACAATTATGGCAACTCCCACTGCTGAGCCTATAAGATAATATATACCATTGAAGGCCTTACGAATATCAAAATTATAGATAATCTCAACTATTCCATAGCTTATAAGCAGTGCAAATACTAATCCGAATATAAGCCAAGCCATATCATGACTGCTGGATATACTCATAAATAGAATTCCACCTGCTAAGGAAAGAGGAATTACAAGTGCAAGCTTAATTATTGGTCTAGATATTTCGAATGCCATAGCTTTGCCAGCTGCTTCAGATGGCCGCTTCTTATAGAGAAATACTGCAAATATAATCAAAGCAATAGTTATGACACTAACTAATATAATGGTAGTCAAGATATCTACATCATAACCATCTGCAATCCTACTAGCTGTACTAACATAATTACCTAATGGTGACATTTCAACTATCAATCTTTCTGTATTATTAATAGTAAAATATGTTGAGAAAAATTGATTAAAATATAAATCCTTAATCCCTAGGATAAATGAGCCATATAAATAAAAGACACCAGCACCTAGAAAGCTAACTACAATATTGCCAGTAAGCATAACAGCTATAATCGCGATAGTATAAATCAATGTATAGTATAGGATATTTAATCCAAAAGCTGTTAGTCCTGCTAAAAATACCTCCACTGTCATATATTTATTAACAGCTAATATAAGGAGACATAAAAGTAGATTAATCAAATATGGTACTATATAAATCAATAATCCATTGATAAATGTTGCTGCAAATAGCTTTTCCCTTCGAACAGGGATACTATGGAATAGATCAACCTTCTTCTTGGAGTGTAGATAAAAGAAACCGCTTAATCCACAAATCACTGCACATACCATTGTAATCATTAAGACTAACTCATTGGCTGGTCCTATAAAGTTAATAATCTGGTTATATATCCATTCCTTTATATTAGGATCAAACTTTCCCACGTTCTCAATCCTATATGCATAATTACTAACTTCCATGGCACAAACTACTGTAAACAAGAGAAAAAAACCTAACATGGACAGAGCAATAGACCATACTCTTCTCTTCATATCTTCTCTCTGGAGTTTAAGAAATAAGTTTTTTGATGTCATAGCCAACTACCTCCGTTTCACTTATAAATATCTCTTCTAGGGTTAATGGAAGTATCTCAAAAAAGACTGGTTTTACCTTGTCAAAATAATTAGTAATTTCTTCACGATTACCCCTAGCTGTAATCGTATAAAGAGACCCCCTTTGCTCCCGCTTTAGTATATCTAAGTTGTCAAACATTGCCTTAGCATCTTCTTCATTATGAAACACACATTGTATCTTATGAATATTAAGCTTCATATCATATAAATCCTTAGAAAACAGAATTCCACCTCTGTGAAGAAGTCCTATGTGATCACATATATCCTCAAGCTCTCTTAAGTTATGGGATGCAATGATAGTAGTAATATTACGATCCGCTATCTCCTTTGCAATAATGCTTTTTACAGCCTGTCGCATAACAGGATCTAACCCGTCAAATGTCTCATCACAGAAAATATATTTAGTGTTGGAGCATATACCACATATAACAGAAAGCTGCTTCTTCATGCCCTTAGAATAAGTGTTAATCTTACGATTAGGAGTAAGCTCAAACTGCTCCATAAGGGTGTCAAATCTTTCACCATCAAATCCTTCATATATCACTTGATAAAAATTTTTCATATCAATTGGTGTTGCATTATTAAAGTAAAATTGATCGTCAGAAATATAGAAAAAACGCTCCTTTGCCTTAACATTTTCATATATATCCATTCCGTCAATTTTGATAACACCCTTATCTGGCTTTATAATACCTGATAACATCCTAAGAAATGTACTTTTGCCCGCACCATTAGTTCCTACCAAGCCAAATACATTGCCTTCTTGGATTGTAAGTGAAACTTGATCAACTGCTTTAATATCATAAAAGTCCTTACTTATATTTACAGCTTCAATCATTACGCTTCCTCCTTAAAACCATTAGATATTGCATTAATAAATTCATCCTTACTAACTCCGTACTCTTTAGCTACCTTTACCAAGAGAGTAGCTGCTTCCAATATTTCATCCTTCTTCTTTTTTAGCAATATATCAGTCTCAGCTATGAAGCTACCTTTACCCTTAACTGAATAGGTATATCCCTGTCGCTCTAGTTCTGTATAGGCTTTTTGAATTGTGTTTGGATTAATAGATAATTCCATGGCTAGATTTCTAACTGAGGGAAGTTGGGTATCAGCTCCAAGAATACCTTTCAATATAAGCTCTTGAAACCTTTCTACTATCTGCTCGTATATTGGTCTACGATCTTTGTAATCGATAATTATCACAAGCTTCTCCTTTCTTATATAAAAAATATACTATACCATCTGTACTATGTATATTAATACAGTTATGATATAGTATATGGATTCATTTGTCAATATAGAAATGGTGTCAGGGGGGTGGCAGGGGAGGGTGTCAGGGGGGCGGGGTGTGGTGTCA
>JGI24710J26742_10003678_pt1 | contig 12880 bp, 8 predicted proteins | sample BioPla2DNA2_FD_26742 | JGI IMG/M metagenome (IMG submission 26742) | reverse complement strand
TGCTCTTATATTTGCCGCAGAAGCATTCCCAGTCTTTTTGAGGTCCGAAAATTCTTTCGCAGAAAAGCCCGTCACGCTCCGGTTTGTGTGTTCTGTAGTTGATAGTTTCGGGTTTTTTGACTTCGCCGTATGACCAAGATCTTATTTTTTCCGGTGAAGCAATACTTATCTGTAAAGCATCAAATTTGTCCATTTCCAACATTTTGCATTTACCCTTTCTATTCTGTCCGGAGTGTCACTCACTCTTCGTCGTCTGAATCCGAATCATCGTCATCGGAGTCTTCAAGATCGTCGGAATCAAATGCGTCAACAAGCAAATCATCATCCGAGTCTTCCATCCAGTCTTCTTCTTGTTCCAATAGCAAGCCTCTTTCGCTGGGACTTGTAATCTGAACTTCCTGAGTATCTTTTTTCAGGTCGAGCTGCAGGGCAAGGCTCTGCATTTCAGATATAAGAACCTTGAAGGATTCCGGTATGCTGGGCTTCATTACGTTCTTGCCTTTGATAATAGACTCGTAAACCTGAACGCGACCTTCCACGTCGTCTGATTTTACTGTGAGAATTTCTTGCAGCAGGTGTGCGGCGCCGTAAGCTTCAAGAGCCCAAACTTCCATTTCTCCGAAGCGCTGTCCGCCGAATTGGGCTTTACCGCCTAGAGGTTGCTGAGTCACAAGGCTGTATGGGCCTGTGGAACGAGCGTGCATTTTGTCGTCTACCAGGTGATGAAGCTTGATGACATACATATAGCCGACCATAATCTTCTTGTCGAAAGGCTGTCCAGTTCTGCCGTCATAGAGCACAGCTTTTCCTTCGCTGTCAACAAGATGATGGGGGTCTTTGTCATAGCACTCTTGAAGTTGCTGCATAACAAATTCTTCGTTTTTGACTTCTTTGCCGTCGATCATTCGGCCTTTATTGAATACCGATGTGGCATAGCGTCTTCCCTGGTTTGCTGCAGCCCACCCTAGGTGAGTTTCAAGGACTTGTCCGACGTTCATTCTGGAAGGAACTCCCAGTGGATTGAGGATAATATCTATTGGGGTTCCATCGGCAAGATAAGGCATATCTTCTACAGGAACTATGGTGGAGATAACACCTTTGTTGCCGTGGCGTCCTGCGATCTTGTCGCCGACTGTGATTTTTCGTTTTTGAGCTACAAAAACTCTGACAAGTTTGTTTACACCGTATGGAAGTTCGTCGCCATTGTCTCTGGAGAAAACCATGACATCAACGATTTTGCCGCCTTCGCCGTGTGGAACCGTGAGAGAAGTATTTCTGACTTCTCTGGCCTTGTCGCCGAATATAGCTCTAAGGAGTCTGTCTTCTGCTGTAAGCTCTGTTTCTCCTTTTGGAGTGACTTTGCCTACCAGAATATCCCCGGCTGTAACTTTGGCGCCTATTCTGATTATGCCGTTTTCGTCCAGGTCGGCCAAAGAGTCTTCTCCGACGTTAGGTATGTCTCTGGTAATTTCTTCAGGACCAAGTTTGGTGTCGCGAGCATCTATTTCATACTCTTCTATATGAATAGAAGTCATGGTGTCATCTTCGACCATGCGCTGAGAAAGTATGATAGCGTCTTCGAAGTTGTACCCTTCCCAAGGCATGAAGGCTACCAACAGGTTTTTACCCAATGCCAGTTCGCCTGCGGAAGTAGCAGGACCGTCAGCTATAACAGTGCCAGGTCTGACTTTGTCGCCAATTTGAACTATGGGGTTCTGGTTGATGCATGTACCCTGGTTGGAGCGCATGAATTTTTGCAGCCTGTAGATGTCTTCAGACTCTTGTCTTAGGCGGATGGAATCGCAGACTGATTTAAGTTTGGAGAGATAGGTTATGTCGAGAGTTTGTCCTGATTCTATAATTATTTCGCCTGTGAGGTCGTCAACTATGGTGTCCATTACTTTGCGTCCCTGATGTTTTCTGAACATGGCTTCAGTGACAGCAATGGTTTCGTCTTCTTTTCTGCGGCTGGCGCGTTTGATTTTGATTGTCTCAGCGTCAACGTAGGAAACAACACCGTTGCTTCTGGCAAGAACCACAGCTCCTGAGTCGTGAGCTGCTCTGGGTTCAAGTCCTGTTCCTACCAGAGGAGGTTCGGTTTGTATAAGAGGTACTGCCTGTCTCTGCATGTTGGTGCCCATCAGCGCTCTGTTTGCGTCGTCATGTTCAAGGAATGGAATTAGAGCTGCGGCAACGCTGACCATCTGAATCGGAGAATACTTCATGTATTCTATCTCTTCTTTGGGAAGATATTCAAATTCATAGTCATCTGTATAGAATCTGGCCGAAACATAGTCTTCCATTATTTTGCCGTCATCGGAGATCAAACAGTCGGGATCGCCTACTTTGCATCTGTCTTCGTCGTAAGCGTCTTTGTATTCAATAGTCTTGAAATCTACTTTGCCTGTTTCGGGATCTACCGGGCAGAGAGGAGTGGTTATGAAGCCGTGGTCATCGATTTTCGAGAATACGCCTAAGCTGGCTATCAGACCTGCGTTAGGTCCTTCAGGAGTTTCAATCGGGCATATTCTTCCGTCGTGAGTCGGATGCACGTCTCTGACTTCAAAACCTGCTCTTTCGCGTTTAAGACCGCCTGGTCCAAGTGCTGAAAGCCTTCTTTTGTGTGTCAGCTCGGCAAGAGGGTTATTCTGGTCCATGAACTGAGAGAGCTGAGAGCTTCCGAAGAACTCATCGATAACAGCTGAAACAGGTCTGGTATTAATAAGAAGCTGCGGTGTGTAGCTATCCAGATCGTGAATAGTCATTCTTTCTTTAATGACTCTTTCCATTCTGGAGAGCGAAATTCTGAACTGGTTTTGAAGCAGTTCGCCGCATCTTCTGATACGTCTGTTGGACAAGTGGTCGATGTCGTCTGTTCTGCCGATTCCGTTGGTGAGGTCAATGAGATAACCGACGGCGACAATTATGTCTTCGACGCAAAGAACTCTGTCTTTTTGAACCTTTACTTCTGTAATGCCAGCTTCCTGTATTTTTTCAACTATGTAATCGTAGATTTCGTGTCCTTCTTCGACTATGATTTCGCCTGTAGCTTTATCTACTATTGTTTCAAAAGCGGTTCGGCCAATCAGATCTTTGATGCCTTTTTCCACATCGCTTAAGGCTACAACGGAGCATTCAGGAGAATACATTATTCTATAGCCTTTAGCTGCGTCTGCGGTTTCTATATAAGCGGGAATTTGAAGTTGTTCAAGAATATCGGCCTGTTTGTTTGTGATCTTCTTTCCGCCTTTGACTATGATTTCGCCTGTGGCTGGGTTAACAATATCTTTGAATGCGGTTTTGCCTGTAAGTCTGTCAACGAGGCGCAGTTTTTTGTTGATTTTGTATCTGCCTACGTCTCCGAGGTCGTATTTCTTGGGATCGAAATAGAGGCTCTTTATGAGGTTTCTGGCGTTTTCTTCAACAAATAGGTCGCCTTGGCGCAGTTTGCTGAAAATAGATCTTAGAGAATCTATAACGGCTTTTTGAACAGCTTCTTCGCCTTCTTTTTCTGAAACTGACTGTTTGTCATAGTTAAGAGAGCTGATGATGGTGTCATTGTTGTCAAAGAGAGCGGCGATTTCTTCGTCTGTGTCAAAGCCCAGCGCTCTTATAAAGGTGGTTATAGGAATCTTTCTTTTTCGGTCGAGACGAACGAAAATGGCGTCTTTCATAAGGTCCAGCTCGAATTCCATCCAAGCTCCTCTATAGGGAACTATTTTGGCGGAGTAGAGCTTCTTGGCTCTGTTAAAGCTATAGTAAACGCCAGGAGATCTGTGGAGCTGGCTGACTACTACGCGTTCAGCACCGTTTATAACGAAGGTTCCGCGTTCTGTCATGCAGGGGAGGTTGACCAGGAAAATTTCCTGCTCTTTAACTTCGCCTGTTTGTTGCATGATCAGTTGTACTCTTATGGTAAGAGGAATCGAGTAGGTGAGGTCTCTTTTGCTGCATTGATCCGGACTGTTTTTGACTCTATATGGGGCTTCGCCTATGAAAGCGATTTCGCAGTCTTTTTCAGTGAAACTGCAGTCATCGTAAAGGCATTTTTTCCGGAGCTTTGCTTGGGGGCAGTCTTTGCACATAGGTAAACCCAAGCTGTAGTCTTTATATTCGAGGCAAAGATTTCCGACGTAGTCCTGTATCGGGAAAACTTCCTGAAAGACCTCTTCCAGTCCTTGTCTTAGTCTTTTGTCGGGATCTTTCTCGGCCTGCAGAAACCATTCGAATGATTTGAGCTGCACGTCGATAAGGTTGGGAATATTATCAAATACTCTCTCCCTGGCCATCAAATATTTTTTGAATGCCGGTTGTTTTGTCGCCATGTTATGCCCTGCTCCTTAATAAACTGACCGAATATTAATAATTCGGTATCTCTAAAACAAAATAAGCAAACCGCCGTTCAGTAAAACTGAGAGCGGTTCGCTTGTTGTACATATAAATGTTTTTTTGCCAGTGAAGTGTTCAATTATTCTATAAAAATACTTAGTGACAGTCTGAGCCATGGATCAGCAAGCTTCTCCGAAGACTTAGCAATTTGCATGCCAAGAACCTTCTTGACATGGAGTCCGTAATATTATCACCGATTATTTTTAATGTCAAGTCAGTCGGAGGAAAAAAGAAAAAAAAATGTTGTACAGCTTAAAATCTAGTGCGGCGTAACATCTATAAAGTTGCATATTCAAAAACAACCGAGACAAGAAATAATTCATGCTTATATGATGTAGCAGCCGCACTAGAGTGGGTAGTGCTTGGTGGGTGGTGGGTAGTGAAATTCTTTGGGTCTAATATTACAGCCAATAACTGCTTTAAGATTGGTTATGTGTTTTTTTTTATAAGGCAAAAATCGACAGTAAATGAATTATTTAAAGAAAATTCATTTGTGGCAAGTCGTAAATTAAGAACAGAAATTTGCAAGATTTTTGTCCATACTGCCCTTAGTCTGTGACCATCTGCGTAATCAGTGGATAATATTATTCTTTGGAATTTTTCTGTGTATTCTGTGTGTTCAGTGGTTGAAAATGGTCTTATGTCTTTTTCTGTAATTTAGAAACGGTTTTTTATCCCATGTTTCAAAATATTGATAATTGTTTCTCTTTGCGCTACTATTCGCAGAATGCAAACGAACATTGATATAACGCAAATTTTCTTGGACGCGCCTGCGGGTTTCATGTCCATACATAAAATATCGAAGCTGCTTTCTATGCCTTATGGAACAGCTTATAACCGGATTCACCAGCTTGCCGATATGGGGGTGGTGACCATTGAAACCAAAGGTAAAGCCAAAGAATGCTCTCTTAATCCTGATAATTCTATTTCGGCGCTTTTGCTTGCTTTAGGCTCTGCTCAGAAGACAGAACAATATAAGCTTGCTTATCCTGCGGCGGCAAGACTTCTCAAGAAAATAGAAGACGTTGTGGCAAATAATTCGGGCACAAGAGCCAACGCGATACTTTTAATGACTCCCGAGCTTTTTGCTGAGGCGGCTCAGTCGGCTGAAAATTTAGTGCCCGATCCTGCGCCTCAAATTATAGACTTCATGTTCCTGAAGGCCGATGACGACTTTAACGATGAAATTGTTTCAACGACGGTGGCCTCAATGTTTCCTGCCAACAATGTGACGGCTTCTATAATGCCTTTGGATCATCAGACTCTTTTAGGTATGTTAAAAGAAAGTGAATCCAATGCGGGATATACTGCGGTTTCCATGCTTAGAAGCGGGATTTTGCTAAAGGGCTTTGAATGTTTTTATCGCCTGATTTTGAATGCGGTTTCCTCTCAAAGAAATTGATGCCAATGATATCTTTTCGATTAGCAAAAAAAATAAGCGGGGTAGCTTTTTTGTTTTTACTGCTTTTTTTATCTTCTCCATTTGTGCTTTTGGCTCAATATAAACTTAATGCGCAGGGCAAAAAAGTGTTTTCTTCTCCCAAGTTTTATGGCGGAAATCTGACCGGAAACATAGCTGGTCTGGAAATCGACAGTCCTGCCTTGCCTCTTGCGGAGGCGGCCAAAAAAGCTTTTGATGCTCAAAGATACTCGGCGGCTAAAGAAGGTTTCAAGGCGGCTTTGATGCATGAGCCTATGAATCCTCTTCTTTGGACTTTTTATGATGATTCTGCAGTAGAGGCCTATTTGAGCGGACATGTTTCCAAAACTGCTTATGATAACAGCTTGGGGGTTCCTCTTCCTTTTTATGCCATAGAAGATATAGGTTCTCATATCGAAATGAATACTCTCTATGTAAGCGGAAGGATCAAAAATATTTCAGAGTCTCCTATGGACAAGCTGGTTTTAGAGGCGGCGCTTTATGGTGAAAACGGCAAGCTGCTTAAGACCTCGAGAGGCTCTCTCAAAAACAGATATTTTAAGCTTAATCCTAATGAGTCGGCCTCATTTGAAATTCCGGTAAAGGGTTTCACGGGGAACATTTCTCAAATAAGAGTCAAGCTGCTTGCCAGCCAGTAACTTTTCTACTGTAAAACTTTTCTATCCACAGATTACACAGACGGGATTTTAAGCATAGCTTAAAATCAGTGCTGAGTGAACCGTGGCGAGTGGCGGGTGAGGAACGCCATCCAGATGAACTGCAGATTACGCTGATTAAGACAGGCATCAGAAACCAATGCTTGAACACAAAAACGCAAACAACACTTGCTTATCAGGATTTTTAAGCTATTAACATTTCAGTGATTGGCTCTGATTAGCGGCGGATACATAACGACAGTGGATGCAGGGTAGTGGGCGCTGAAATTCTTTTCAAGCTAATTGTTTAAATAGACAGCTGCTTTAAGATGCTGATAAATAGTTGAGACTTTTAAATTTGAAAAGCGGAGAGTAAAGCCTCAAATCAATGTACCCGATAATATGCTTTTATGTGTAACAGTCTGCTAGCTCTAAAAAACTTGTAATTGCTCTATTATTTTGTTAAACTTCAGCACGAAAGTTTGAACTTATGAAATATAATCGTGTACACCTCGAAACTATTGCATACGAACTGCCCAATCACATAGTCACTTCAGCTTGGATTGAAGAGCAGCTGGCTCCATTGTACAAGAAGCTTTATCTCAATCCTGGACAGCTCGAAGCCTTGACTGGTGTTCGTGAGAGACGCTGGTGGGAACCTGGACATATAAATGCGGTTGAAACTATTAAGGCCGCTAAAAAAGCTGTGGCAGAAACAGGCATTCCTGAAAAAGATATAGGAGCTTTGCTTTATTGTTCAGTTTGCAGAGATAATTTTGAGCCTGCTACCGCATGTCATGTCGCTTCTGCCTTTGATTTGCCTGCTATATGCACGGTTCATGATATCTCAAACGCATGCTTGGGAGTTCTCTCCGGCATTATTCAAGTAGCCAATATGATTGAGCTTGGACAGATTAAAGCTGGTATGGTGGTAGCTTGTGAAACGGCCAGAGACATTACTTCTATTATGATCCAAAAAATGCTTGAAGAAGGCACTATGGAATTTTTTAAGCAAGCCTTGGCAACTATGACAGGAGGCTCTGGCGCTTGTGCTGTTATATTAAGCGATGGTTCTTATGGCAATGATACTCACAAACTGCTTGGAGGTATAGCCATGAGCGCGCCTGAGCATTATGAAATGTGCCGATGGGGGCCTGACCAAAATATCCCTCCCCGCTATCCTCAGGTAATGGAGACTAATGCGATTGGTTTGTTAAGGCATGGCGGAGCCCTCATAAGATATACAGGTGAAGTTTTTTACGAGGAATTCGGACTTTCCCCTGAGAAGCTGGATAAAGTTATATCTCATCAAGTTGCCAGCTCAAACAGGGATGCGATGCTTAGCAATATGAATTTGACTTTGGAAAAAGATTTTTCAACCTTTCCTTTCTTGGGGAATATGGGCACTGTTTCTCTGCCTGTTACGGCTGCCATAGCGGAAGAGCGCGGTATTCTGGAAGAAGGGCATATAGTAGGTTTTATCGGTATAGGCAGCGGTTTGAACAGCATGGTTCTCGGATGGGAGTGGTAACATGAAATTCGATATAGCACAGTACAGGGATTTATATCCTTTTAAAAGTAACTTTTTTGTTCACAGTGATTCTTTAAAGCAACATTATATTGATGAAGGGGAAGCTGATGAGACATTAGTCATGGTTCATGGAAACCCGACTTGGTCTTTTCTTTATCGCGATGCTGTAAAAGAATTTTCGAAAGACTATCGCTGCATAGTTCCTGATCATATAGGTTGCGGTTTGTCAGACAAGCCGTCTGCTGATGTTTTTCCATATAAAATCAGTGAACACGTCGATCGACTTGAAAAGCTTTTGGATTATGCCAATCCTAAGTATCCGCTGACTTTGGTTCTTCATGACTGGGGTGCTGTAATAGGTATGGGATACGCAGTTAGACATCCAGAACGCATTAAAAAACTGGTGATTTTCAACTCGGCTGCATTTAGACTTCCTGCGGGACGGCCTTTCCCATGGGCGATAGCTCTATTTAGATTTACCGAGTTAGGTCCTTGGTTAAATAATCAGTTTAACGCATTTTCTATTATAGCCAGCTATGTCTGCACCCTTAAGGGAATGGACAGACGCGTTAGAGAAGCTTTTATAGGCCCATATAATTCACCTGCTAACCGAGTTGCTACCACGCAATTTGTTTTAGATGTTCCTCTGGAGCCTGGAGATAAATCTTATAAAGATCTTCTTCACATAGAAAACAATCTAAAGCTTCTCAAGGATAAGCCTACATTTATCTGCTTTGGCAGAAGAGACGTTTGCTTCAAGAAGTTTTTCTTTGATGAGTGGGTAAAACACTTTCCTGATGCAGAAACCCATTCCTTCCAAGCCGGTCATTATCTATTGGAAGATGTGTCGGATGAAGTTTTCCCTTTAATGAGAAATTTCCTAGAGTCAGACTCAAAACGAGGCTAAAATGACACAAAACGGAGTAAACATGGCTTCTTTCATCAGAAAGAATGCTGCTTTAACACCTTATAAAAAAGCTGTAGTCGTTCCAGGGCTTAAACCTCTAAAAAATGGCTCTGCCACTTATGCAAGCTATACTTTTAAACAGCTGGAACAGGCTACGGACAATCTTGCCAGAGGACTTTGCTCTCTGGGAATCAAGCGCGGAAGCCGTGTAATAGTAATGATCAAGCCGAGCTTGGAGTTTTACACTGTTTTCTTTACTCTTTGTAAAATAGGCGCGACTATGGTCATGATAGATACTGGTATGGGTCTTAAAAATATGAAGACCTGCATAGAGGAAGTAGCTCCGGATGCTTATATAGGCATTCCTATTTCCCACATACCAAGAATCCTCTTCAGATGGGGTTCAAAGACTATTAAGACTAACGTATGTGTGGGTTCCAAATTCTTTTTTGGCGGTCATGCCTATAAAGACCTTATGAAGTCAGACGACTCTCCATTTCCTATAGCAGAAATGGGTGTTGATGAACCAGCCTGCATAATGTTCACTTCAGGCAGTACCGGTGTGGCCAAGGGCGCTATATATACCCATGGCATGCTTACTACGCAAACAGAATATATAAAAGAGCTCTATGATTTGGGTTCGAAAGATTCTGACTTGGCTACTTTCCCTCTGTTCGGGCTGTTTGACGTTTGTATAGGAATGACATCTGTTGTCCCGGAAATGAATGCTGCCAAACCAGGAAAATCTAATCCTGTAAAGCTTATACAAGCCATGGAGGATAATGGAACCACTTGCATGTTTGGTTCTCCGGCCGTGGTGGACATTGTCAGTCGTTACTGTGAAGCAAATAACGTTAAGTTGCCTTTCCTCGAAAGAGTAATTTCCTGTGGCGCTCCAGCAAGAAACGATATTCTTGAACGATTTCAGAAAGCTCTCAACGAAGGAGTTGAGATTTACACGCCTTACGGAGCTACTGAAGCTTTGCCTGTAAGCTCTATCGGCAGCAAGATGATATTAGGTGAAACAGCTGCTGAAACAGACGCGGGAGGCGGTACATGCGTAGGCCTTCCTACAGGCGATATTCAGGTTAAAATAATTAAAATAACTGATGAGCCTATAAAAAACTTTACTCCTGATCTTGAACTCCCGGAAGGTGAGATAGGCGAGATTACGGTTAAGGGTTCTGTTGTTTCTCCAGGTTATTTTAAAAGACCGGAACAAGACACTTTGGCGAAAATCAAAGATGGTGACGGCTTTTGGCACAGAATGGGCGATGTCGGCAAACTGGACTCTCAGGGTCGCATATGGTTTTGCGGCAGGAAAAATCAGCGTGTAGTCGCCAAAGACAAGGTTTACTTCACTATACCTTGTGAAAGAATTTATAATAAACATCCGAAAGTTTTCAGAACCGCTTTGGTCGGAATGGGCAAACGCGGCGAACAAACACCTGTAATATTCTGCGAACTTGAAAAAAATGCTCAGGATATAAATCCTGAAGCTCTTATAAAGGAACTTATGGAGCTTGGAAGCAAACACGAGCATACAAAAGATATCAAGCATTTTCTGCTCCATCCCTCTTTCCCTGTTGATATAAGGCACAATGCCAAAATCAATAGAGAAAAGCTTGCGGAATTGGCACCGGAGGCTTTAAAAGGACGAATTTAATAATTAAACTTCTCAGAAAGGAAGCGGCTGCTTAATTATGACTTATTCCAATTATCCTATTACGAGCGATGATACTGTTCTTGTCACTGGCGGCGGCGGTTTTTTGGGAAGAGCTACAGTAGAGCTTCTCCTCCAAAAAAAAGCAAAAGTCCGAATTACTGGGCGTAAAACATATCCTGATCTTGAAAAAGCAGGCTGTGAAGTATTTCAGGGCGAGATATCTGATAAAGATTTGCTTTTGAAAGCTACCGAAGGTTGTACAATGGTTTTTCATATGGCTGCTAAAGCCGGCACTGAAGAACCTTATTCGGAGTTTGAAAGAATAAATTACAAAGGCACCCTAGCAGTTATAGAAGCTTGCAAGAAAAATGGAGTTAAAAAGCTGATTTATACCAGCTCTCCTTCGGTTGTTTTTGCAGATGGCGATATTGAGGGAGCAAACGAGTCTTTGCCTTATCTGGAAGATACCAAAGACTCTCCATATTATCCTAAAACGAAACGTATGGCAGAAAAAGCTGTTTTGGCGGAAAACTCTGAAAACTTGGCAACTACCTCACTGCGCCCGCACTTGATTTGGGGTCCCGGAGACAACAATCTCCTGCCTAGAATTGAGTCTAAGGCCAGAGCCGGCAAGATGCGCTTTATAGGCGACGGAACCAACAAAGTAGACACTACTTACATACTGAATGCGGCAACAGCTCATATTCAAGCGGCAGAAGCCTTAGCGCCGGGTTCTCCTAATGCAGGAAAAGCTTATTTTATAACCAACGGCGAGCCTATGCCTTTGAAAGATGTTGTGAACTCTATGCTTGCTGCAGCTGGCTGTGGACCGGTTACATCTCATATTCCCGTGAAAGTGGCATATTGGATGGGCGCGCTTTGTGAGTTTGTATACAAAAAAGGTTGGTTTGGTCTTAAAGGCGAACAGCCTTTAACAAGATGGGTTGCAGGTGAAATGGCAACGGCGCACTGGTTTGATATAAGCGCTGCAAAGCGTGATTTCGGTTATGAGCCTATAGTCAGCATGAAAGAAGGTTTCAAACTCCTGAAAGAGCATTGCGATGCTCGAAACAAAAGCAATAAAAGCTGATGGATATTATAACCCAAGGACTTCTAGGTTCGGCTATAGCAACTGCTACAGGCAAGCCTAAGAATATTAAGAAAAAGGCTTTGGCAGGATTTCTGATTGGCTTGTTGCCTGATGCCGATTCATTTGCGGGCTTCTTTGGCCGCTGGGCTAATCTTGATTTTCATCGTTCTTTTACGCATTCTCTGCCAGGCACTTTTCTTTTGGCTTTCCTAACGGCATGGCTTGCTAAAAAGCTTTTTAAGACGGAAGATATGACCTACAAAGACTGGCTGTCAATTTCAGCTTTGGTCTTGATGACTCATCCGCTTTTAGATTTGCTTACTTCCTATGGCACAGAGGTTTTGTATCCTTTCACCAGAGAAAGGCTTTCATTGGATTCAGTCGCCATAGTTGATATTTTCTATTCTTTGCCATTGCTTATTATCACAGGCTTAGCTCTCTTTTCTCGCATAGCAGAGCCTAAGCTGAAAAAGTATGCTAAATATTCCCTGATAATATCTACTTTTTATTTGATATGCGGTTTTTCGAACTCGGCTTTGGCAGTTAGAATAGGCAGTAAAGCTTTTGCGGAAGAAGGTTTTGTTGCTGAAGAAATAAGAGCTTTGCCGGAACTCAGTACTATAAAGCGTTTTAGGTTGCTAGGCAGAGACAAAGACGGAAATTTCATGCTCTCTGACACCTCTGTCTTTGAAAACAAGGTTTCAAGCAAACCAGTTAAACTTCTTTCAGAAAAAAATAAATATACTGAAGCTGTTTATAACCATAAATATGGAAAACTCTTCAAAAGATTCTCTATGAATATGAGCCGTGCGACAACATCTGTGATGAAGGATGGCAATATCAAAGTGCTTTTGTCAGATATGCGCCACGCTAATTTTGCAGGCCGTGCCGGAAGCATCTTTGCGGCAACCTTTATACTTACGCCCGATTGTGAAATCATATCAGCTGAATTAGGCAATCACAGCTGAATCTCAGAGCAACAAAACTCTTTTCTGAACCACGAAAAAGACAAAGGCAATTTTCAACCACGAACCACACGAAAAGCACCAAATACATTTATTAAACCACAGAATACAAGGCAGAGTAACATTAGCTTTCAGCAGAAGATAATGTTATGTCAGTTGATCCGGACCCCAAAAAGGTAACACATTTTCCGACAATATTTCCCCTTTCGTGAAGGAGAAAGGAAAATGTGTTATGGCATATAGTATTAAATTCAGG
>JGI24710J26742_10003676_pt1 | contig 12884 bp, 9 predicted proteins | sample BioPla2DNA2_FD_26742 | JGI IMG/M metagenome (IMG submission 26742) | reverse complement strand
TTTCATGCGGCCTCCCTTAGGGGCTCCTGTGGGTCTCCTTTGGGATCCACAAGTAACCCAAAGAAAACCCAAGAGTTACGCATTCGAGCCCCAAGGAAATCCCAAGGTGGGAGAAGCAGGGTCAAAAGTCAAAGGTTGATTAGGGCATCGGTTTTTGGGAAACAATTTTTCCACGGAGGCGAGCTGCGCTCGCTTATATTTTTCCACGAATGTACACGAACCTGGCGGAGAGGGAGAGAGGGAGAGAGGGAGTGAGGGAGAGAGGGAGAGAGGGAGTGAAGGAGAGAAGCTTCGCTGTGTATGTACGGGCGGTCGCCGAACCGCCGATGTTGTGAGTCACTTCGCGAGCTTCAGGGATGTGGCCGACGCAGTCGGCAAGAGGGAGAGAGGGAGAGCAGCTTTGCTAACTGTGTAGATATGTCTAATTGTGGTGTGGATACGTATGGTTGTGTTACTCCTTTGGTCGGTCCTGCGACCGACCCTACCATGCGGCGGGAAAAGCAATCTCCGGTTACAAGAGCGGCGCTTTGGCAAGCGCCCGTACACGCCACAACTATTTGCATCCCAATAACTTGCGCAGCCGCTCACAACTCACTACTCACAACTCACAACTGCGACGAAGTCGCCAGGCAAGCGCCCGTACAGCGCAGCCCGCTCAGTCCTCTTCCCAGCCATCCAGGATCTGCAGGGCTGTTTCAAACTGGGTGGCGTAATCCAGGTCTTTATCCAGTTCTATGGTTATCTTCAGTCCTTTGGAGCCGTCAAAGCTGAGGGGTTGTTGCACTCCTGCGGCGAAGCTGAGTATTTGTTTCTTGGTGGGGATCTTGTCTGCGGGCCATTGCATGATGACCTTGCTGCGTTGCACCTTGCAGCTGCTCAGTCCGATGCGGTTTGCCAGCAGGTCGAGCTTGAAAAAGTGGAGCAGCCAGCTGGCCTTATCCGGCAGGGCACCGAAGCGGTCTTCCAGCTCCAGCCGCATCTCGTCTATCTCTTCGGGTGTTTCGGAGGTGCTGAGTCTGCGGTAGATGTTGAGGCGCTGTTCGTCGTCGTCGATGTAGCCGCCGGGGAAGTAGACGTCGATCTCGGTTTTGAGAGTGGTGGTCTGTTTGGGGCCGATTTCTTCTTCCAATGAGATGGGCTGATTTGTATCTGAGAAGCTCACGGCTTTTTCCAGGAGGCTGTTGTAGTAGTTGAAGCCAATTGCCTGGATCACGCCGCTTTGCTTGGTTCCCAAGATGGCGCCCGCGCCGCGGAGTTCCAGGTCTCGGAGTGCCACTTGGAAGCCGGCGCCAAGGTAGTCGTATTGCGAGAGTGCTTCGAGACGGTGTCTGGCCTCCGTGGTGGTTCCTTTGGGGATGAGCAGGTAGCAGTAGGCGCGTCTGTTGCTGCGTCCCACGCGTCCGCGCATCTGGTAGAGCTGCGCCAGGCCGAAGGTATCGGCCCGGTCGATGAGGATGGTGTTGGCGTTGGGGATGTCCAGGCCGTTTTCCACGATGGTGGTGGAGACGAGTACCTGGAATTCCTTATTGACAAAGGCGTTCATCACCTCTTCCAGATGGCTGTCGCTCATCTTGGCGTGTCCCACGGCGAAGCTGATGTTGGGCATGAGTTTGCGGAGTTCGTCGGCGATGTGGTCTATGGTTTGGACGCGGTTGTGGATAAAGAATACCTGGCCGCCGCGGTCTACCTCTCTGCGGATGGCGTCCTTGATCACCTCAGCATTGCGTGGCGTGATGATGGTGCGGATGGGGAGGCGCTCTTTGGGCGAGGTCTGCATGAGCGAGATTTCTTTGAGCTTGGCCAAGGCCATATTGAGCGTGCGGGGGATGGGCGTGGCGCTCATGTAGAGCGTGTCTACGTTGCTCTGCAGCTTGCGGAGGCGTTCCTTGTGACGCACGCCAAAGCGGTGTTCTTCGTCGATGATCAGCAGGCCCAACTTCTTGAAGCGCACGTCTTTGGAGAGCAGGCGGTGCGTGCCGATGGCGATGTCTACCTTGCCGCTGGCGAGATCGGCGATCTCCTCTTTGAGCATCTGTTTGGAGCGGAAACGGCTGAGCAGAGCGATCCTGACGGGATAGTGGGCCAGGCGTTCCCTGAAAACGCGGTAGTGCTGTTCGGCAAGCAGCGTGGTGGGAACTAAAACGCCGACTTGCGTGCCGGAGACAACGGCTTTGAAAGCGGCGCGGATGGCTACTTCCGTCTTGCCGAAGCCCACGTCGCCGCAGAGCAGCCGCTCCATGGGGGTGTCGGATTCCATATCTGCCTTGATCTCCAACGTGCTGCGGGCCTGGTCAGGCGTGTCTTCATAGACGAAGGAGCTCTCCATTTGTCTTTGCCAATCGGTATCCGGTTTGTGGGCAAAGCCTTTTCTGGAGCTGCGTTCGGCGTAGAGGCGCACGATATCTGCTGCCAGGAGCTCTATCTGCTGAGCGGCTTTGCGCTTGGTGTTTTGCCATTTTGCGCCGCCGATGCGATGCAGCGTGGGCTTTGCGCTCTCTTCCGCAACGTACTTGCTCACCATGTCCAGTTGATAGGTGGGCAGATACACGCGGTCATCGTTGGCGTAGCGGAGTACCAGACACTCGGTGTCGGAGCCGTCTAAGCGGATGATTTTGAGGCCTTCAAAGACGCCGATGCCGTGCTCCACGTGCACCACATAGTCGCCGGGTTTGAGCGCATCGTAATCCGTGATCTGCTCGCCGGGTGAGAAGCGTGGCGTGTAGCGCTTGCGTTTGTAGACGTTGAAGATTTCGTGATCCGTCCAGAGCCGCGGGCCGCTGAGGCCAATGCCAAAGCCGGTGTGCAGCGAGCCGATGTGGTATTCCGGCTGCACTTCATAGTCTTGCAAAAGCTGCTGCGTGCGGATGCTTTGGCTCTGGTTGTCAAAGAGCAGGAAGGTCTGGCGCTTGAGCCGCCGGTTTTCCCTGATTTTGGCGGCGAGGAGGTCCAGGTCGCCGCCGAAGGTGGGCTGAGATTCAAATGAGGTCTTGAGCGGCGTGTTTTTGATGGGCAGCGCAAACTCGCTCTGGGAGAGCAGCAGCGCCCGGCCGGGCTTGATCAGCTCATACAGCTCTTTCTCTGAAGACATCATCAGCTCGGGCGGCGTGAGCTTGGCTTTGGTCTTGTGTTTGAGTTCACGTTCGTATTGGTTGTAGACTTGCCCGGTGAGCTCCTGATACTCTTCCAGCACGTAATTGAAGTTGTTGAAGAGGATGAGCCGCTGGGCGGGATCGAAGTATTGGGCAAAGCTGGAAATCTCGGAGAGCAGGCTGCCGTATTGGTTTTCTATGCCTTCAAAGAAGCCCTTTTTCATGATCTGCGAGGCGAAGGGATTGCTGGGGTCGATGTCGTCCAAACACAGCTCACGGGCGGGGATGACGGTGATCTCGCCTGCGTCTCCGGGCTCGGAACGCTGCGTATTGGGCGAGAAGAAGCGCATGGAGACAATCTCGTCGCCAAAAAACTCGAGACGGACGGGCTTGGATGCGGGCGGGCTGAAGATGTCCACGATGCCGCCGCGGCGGGCGCATTCAAACACCTTTCCCACCTGATACTGCGTCTCGTAGCCCATATTGAAAAGCCGCTTGCTGAGCTCGTCTATATCAACTTCCATGCCGGGTTTGAGGGTGAAGATATGCTTGCTGAGGTAGTCTTTGGGCGGGATGTAGCGCACAAGAGCGCGGATGGAGAGGCTGTAGATGGCGGGTTTGGCCTTGAAAACTTCGTTGAAGCAGATCATGCGCGTGGCGCGGATGGAGTAGTGCGGCGAACGCTCCTCATAGGGAAGTATCTCGTAATCCGGCAGATAGTGGGCGTTTTCCTTGCCCACGAAGGTGCAGAGGTCGTCCCAGATGTCCTCGGCGATGATGTCGTCCTGCGAGACGATGAGCACGTTCTTGCCCGTCTTTTGCCAGAGCCAGGCGGCGATCAAAGCGCGGGCGCTCTGGTTCATATTGTAGGCTTGGATGAGCTGATCGGAGCTGAGCGATTCCAGCAGTTGGGAGCTGAACCTCTGGCTGTCGAGTTCGGGTAAAATGAGTGGGAGTAGCATCTTAGGAATCTGTGGGGCTGGTCTTGAGGAAGGTTCCGTATACCTTGAGCAGTGCGCCTTTGGCAAAGGAGACGGTGAGCAGAGCGTCCGAGCCGGTACCGCTTACGTTCAATACCTTGCCGGCGCCGTATTCCTCGTGCCAGACGTCCTGGCCGATGTAATAGTACTTGTCCTTGTCGGTGTATTTGTGTCTGAACTTGCCCATGCGCTTGGGGGCGGGGACGTGTGCAGCCTCGTCTATGCTGCCAAAGAAGAGGTCGGGCGCCAGGCCTTGCAGGAAGACGCTGGGCTTGCTGTGATCGAAGATGCCGTAGAGCCGGCGCTCGGTGGCGTAGCTGAGGTAGAGGCCGTCTTTGGCGCGGGTGATGCCCACGTAGAGCAGGCGGCGCTCCTCCTCGATCTCCTCCCTGGTGTTCATGCAGAGGCGGTGCGGCAGCAGCTCCTGCTCCAATCCTACGATGAAGACGTGCTCAAATTCGAGGCCTTTGGCGTTGTGGAGCGTCATCAGCTTGAGCGCTTCGTCCTCGTCTTTGACTCTGTCGAGGTCGGTCTGCAGCGCCACGAAGGGGAGGAAGTCGGCAAGCAGTGCGGTGCGGTCGTTCTCTTCAGCGAAGCGTTCGTCAAACTCGCTGGCGGAGTTCATAAACTCCATCAGGTTTTCCGCACGGGCGATGTCTTGGGGGTCGTTGCCCTTGCGGTAGAGCTCCAGCAGTTGCAGCTCTTCCAACAGCAGCTCCACCATCTGCGAGGCGCTCTTGTGCGTGGCGGCCTGCCGCATTTCCTGCATCATCTCATANAAGGCGGCGACGCGCTTCCTGGCNGCNGAGCCCAGCTCNTCTATGGCTTCCAGATTGCCTATCGCCTGCCAGATGCCGATGCGNAGCCGGTTTGCATAGCTGATGATGCGGTTGACGGTGGTGTTGCCGATGCCGCGGGCGGGTTCGTTGATGATGCGCAGCAGGCTCTCGGAGTCGTCCGTGTTTAGTAAAACGCTGAGGTAAGCCAACATATCACGGATTTCCTTGCGCTGGTAAAAGTGGAGGCTGCCCACGATCACGTGCGGGATGCGGTGTTGCATAAAGGCGTTTTCAAAGACGCGGGATTGGCTGTTGGTGCGGTATAATACGGCGATCTCGCCCAGCGAAGTGCCCTTCTTTTTGAGCTCCAGCACCCTTTGGGAGACGATCTCCGCTTCGTCGTTTTCGTCCAAACACTGCGTGAGGACGGGCTTCTGGCCCTCGCCGCGCTCGCTCCAGAGGTCTTTTACGTGGCGCCGTCTATTCTGCTTGATGATGGCGTTTGCCAGGTTGAGGATGCCCATGGTGCTGCGGTAGTTCTGTTCCAGGCGGATGGCCTTCACGTCCGGGTAGTCCTTTTCAAACTCGAGGATGTTGCGCACGGTGGCGCCTCTGAAGCCGTAGATGGCCTGGTCGTCATCGCCCACCACGCAGAGGTTGTGATGCTCCGAGACGATGAGGCGGATGATCTCAAACTGCACCATGTTGGTATCCTGATACTCGTCGATCATCACGTGCTGAAACCTCTGGCCGTATTTGGAGCGCATTTCGGGGTGGCCTTGGAAGAGCTTGGCGGTGTAATAGAGGATGTCGTCAAAATCCATGGCTTGGTTGAAGAGCAGAGCCTGCTGGTAGAGCGTGTAGACCTTGTGGAAGGCTTTGTTGAAGGGATCTGAGGCTTGTTCGTAGTAGCCTTCGGGCAGGTCTTGCGGCATCTGGAGGCGGTTTTTGTGGCGGCTGATGCGGCTCATAACGCGGTTGATAGGCACTTTCTGGGAGTCTATGCCGTGTTCCTTGAATATCTTCTTGAGCAGGGATTTCTGGGCATCGGTATCGTAGATGCTGAAGTTTGGCTTGAGGGGCAGGTGCTCGTTTTCCATGCGGAGGATGCGCAGGCAGAGCGAGTGGAAGGTGCCCACCCAGAGGCTGCTTACCGAGATCTTGAGCAGCGATTCCAGCCTCTGCTTCAGCTCATTGGCCGCTTTGTTTGTGAAGGTGACCACCAGGATGTTCCANGGCTTGATGTTCATGTGCTGGATCAAATAGGCNCAGCGGTAGATGATGGAGCGCGTCTTGCCGCTGCCNGCNCCNGCCAAAACCAGGAGCGGACTCTGGGTATAGCTGGCTACCTTCANCTGCTCAGGATTGAGCTCAGCTTGAAAGTCTATCTTCATCAGGGGTATTAGATCGGTACTTTCACCCAGACAGGCTGGCAGGCGCGGCCTTCCAGACGGCCGTCCGGGTATTGCTTGAAGGCGGATATCTTGTAGTAATACTCTCCGGGAACCACTCTGTGCCAGGGTTTGGAGCCGTGGCTGGCGTTGTTTGTGTAGACCGTATCCACGATGGTGAAGGTGGAGAAATAGCCCAAGCCCCGATAGACATAATAGCCATCCGTGGAATAGGAGGGATTGGCTCTCCAGCGCATCTCCACAAACTTGTTTGCCGCTCCGGGCGGTGAGGGATAGATTTCCAGATTGGAGATGATCTCAGGGACGATGATGGTGGGATCGCTGCTGGGATCCAGGGGGTTGTTTCTCTTGAGGCCGCAGGATGAAAGCAGGCCGGCCAAAACAANCAGTATAAGGTAGATAGTCCATCTCTTTTTCATCTGATATTACTCCTAAAACTCTATCTCTATGCCCGCACCCTGAAGCCTGANGCGCGATTCTATGTCCTTTGCCTCGATGCGTTGCCACACTTTGGCGTTGTATTCCTCCGTGCTCTGGATCACNTCAAAGATNTTGTAAGCCCAGATCAGNGCTCCNACNCCNGCAAAGATGAGGCTGTATTGCCGGGGTGCAACGGCGGCGTTGTAATTGCTCTCGATCTCTTCCACCTGCGTGGCTTCCAGGTAGCGGCGGTAGTAGTAGTTGCTGCGATCATAAAAGTATAAGGAAGCACCCACCATGGCGATTTCTGAAGCCAGGAAGATGGAGCCCTTGAGGGATTGCTTGTTTTCAAATTGGCCCCAGCCGGGGGCTACCATGGATTTGAGCACGCCCTTCCGCAGCGAGTTGACNTCCAGCTCATAGAGCTGCAAGAGGGCCTGTTTGCGGGCGAGTTCTTCTCTGTATTCAGCACGGTCGAGATAGTTTTCCCAGCCATATTTGGTGCTGTCTGAAAAGGCTTCGATATCAAACCGCTGTGCAAGCGCAAGGCTCGCAGAGAGCAGCAGTATGACTAATAAGATGGTACGCTTCATTTCATCAAATCCTCGGAGATCTTGTTTAGGGGGATGATGCTTCTGTCTTTCAGGTTCACCTGCCATACGTAGAAGAAAGTCTCTCTGGGGCTCATCAGATCATAACGAACCTCATATTTGTATTGGCTGGTGGAGAGCAGAAACTTCCAGCCGGAATCCCGGACTTCATTGGCTTTATAGTTTGCAAGGAGCTCGTTCTTCTTTTGGTTGATTCTGTTGATCAGCAGTCCGCCACGGTATTGGTTGATGATCTTGCGGGCGAAGGCCTGGGGGTTTCTGTCCGCTTCTATCATGTTTTGAACGCTTGCGATATGCTTCTGGATTTCTGGGCTGCTGTCCAGGGAATTGGCCTGTTGATAGAGGCCCAGGGCTTCCGTGTATCTTCCGGATGCTTCGCTGCGTTGGCCCTGCTCAAAGAGTAAGGCTGCACGGGCGATGTTTTGTTTGGTGGTATTGAGTCTTTGGATGGCTTGCAGTCCGGGCGGATAATCCGGGATGATCTCAAAGACTTTCTGGTAGTAGATCATGGCGGTATCAAAGTCCTTCACCGCCAGATACTCGTCTCCCTTGCTGATAAAGAGGCCCACGATTTCCTGCAGCTTGGCTTCGATCTGCGGTCTTTGCTCCGGAACGTACTGCAGGGCGATGCGCAGGAAGCGGTCTGCCTCCAGATAGTCACCGGCGTGGAGATACTCCTCGGCCTGTCCCCGATAGGCATCACCGATGAGCTGGTTGATCTCGTTGGTCTTGACCACGGGATACTTGGCCAGCTCAAAAAACTGCGTCAAGGCCTCGTTGTAATAGCCTGATTGCGCCAATCTCTGTCCATAGGCCTTCTTGTTTGGCACTATCCGCTCCATGCTTTTGCGGGCCGCAACTTCATAGCTGTCATTTGGATAGTTGTCAAAGAGGTCCATATAATCCTGCCAGGCTCCGTCGGAGTCGCCGCGGTAATCCAGGTAGAGGTTGATGCGTCTGTACATCATTTCCGGCACGAGGTCGGAGCGCGGAATCTCTCTCAAGATGTTGTTTACATAGAAGAGCTGCGTCTCGTAGTCATTGGCCTGGATGGCTTCCATGATCTTTTGTTTATAGAGGGCGCCGAGGTCCTTGTCTGCCGCTTCAGAATTGGAGAGTTTGAAGAATTTGAGGGCCAGTTCATCGTTGTCACGCTGCAGGGACATCAGCCCCAATTGGTGATAGGAATTGCTGCGGGCCAGCTCTGCCCGCGTGATGAAGGCGCCGTTGGCNGCCTTGCGGATAAACTCATCGGCTTCCTGGATGGCGGCTGCGTAACGCCTTTGCCGATAGTGTTCTTCGATGCTGCGCAGGCGGTTGACCTCGCAGGCACTCAGCAGCAGCAACACACAGAGGCCGGCGAGATACTTGAGCAGTTGTTTAGATGTGATACGGGACATTTTCCTCTGCCACGATGAAGTTTCCATGTTCGTTGTTTTGGAGCCATTCATCCAGTTCGGGTGAAAGGCCGTGGTTGAGAATGATTTGTCTGATCCTGTATTCTTTCAGTTTCAGGATCTGTTCCAGCTTGGGATGCAGGGCATCCACCACCAGGGTATCGAGGTTCTGGAGTATGGGTGCCAGGCAGTCTGTGGTTTCGATATCGGAGCTATAGACCCAGTTATCCATCCGGAAGGCCCAGGATTTCATCTGATTGGGCAGGCCCAGCTCTTGGATGATGTCTTTGTAGCCCTCAAGGTGGTCTGTGAGATGGATTTGCACCTGGGGATATATGTGCGGAAGCTCTTCCATGGGATGCAGATGCAGCTCGAAAGGCCATCTTTGCTTGAAGGTATAATGGAACTGCAGGATAGCCTCAAAATCCGCAACACGTTCCGGCAAAAAGACCTGCAGCCGCTTGCTTCTCTGTTGCAAATACAGCATCTGGATCAGCATCAACAGCCCCGTGGCGTGATCGGGATGGTAGTGGCTGATGATGATGGCGTCGATCTCATCCTGGCAGAGCCCGTGCCTCAATAGATGATAGCTGCTGCCCTCTCCACAATCAAAAAGCAGTTTCTTGCCCTGATGCTCCACGTAAATGCTGCTGAGCCCTTTATCCAGAACGGGCAATCCGGAACCGGAACCAAAGATAATGAATTCCACAGTCGCTACCTCGAGTTTTCCTTTTTCTGGTTTGGGTAAATGACGACCGGCACCTGATCCAGCTTGTAGCCAAAGAAGAGGAAGAAGGAGACAAACAGAGCGGTGGTGGCCAGCAGCAGCTCTCGTGAGCCGATGATGAACACGATGATGGAGGTGAGCACGATCAACACGTTGATGGCATAGACGATCAGGGCGGTGAGTTTGACGCTTTTGAGCACGTTACGGATGCGGTGTGTGGTGTGATCCTGGCCTCCCTGCATCACGTGGCGTCCGTCTCTATGCCGGGTATAGCTCACGAAGACGATATCAAAGATGGCAAAGCTGAGCAGCAGCACAGGCATCAAGAAGAAGAGCTTGTCGTTGTAGCGATTGCCTGCGAGTCTGGCCATGAGGATGCCCATGGACGAGAGGAAGTAGCCGATAAACATACTGCCGGCATCACCCAAGAATATCTTTGCGGGATTGAAGTTGTAAGGCAAAAAGCCGAGGACGCTGCCGGAAAAGCTCAGCGAGATCAGCCCGATCAACGCCATGGCTTCCTGATTGGTCTGCGTGGTGCTGGTGAGGCTGAAAGCAAAGAATCCCAAGCCCAGGATGCCGGCCATGCCACTCAAAAGCCCATCCATATTGTCTAAAAAGTTGAGCGCATTCATCAGGCCCACCATCCACAACAACATCAAAAAGATGGAGATATAGGCATTGCCAACCATCAGGTTGAGCTCGTTCATGGTGAAATTGCTGAAGATAAAGATGAGGCTCACCACCACCTGTCCCAGCATTTTNACATAAGGATTCATGGGCCATTTATCGTCCCAGAGCCCGATGAGCATGATGAGTAGCGAACCTGCCAGATAGCCCACCATGGGCAGGTCAAAGTAGCGTCCTGCCGAGATNGCCACATCATAGATGCAGAGCAGGAAAAAGCCGATAAAGACACTCAAGCCACCCATCAGCGGNGTGACCTTTGCGTGGCTTTTGCGACCCTGAGGTTTATCCACAACGTTTGCCCAGAGCGCCAGTTTCATGATGAAGGGCGTGAGCCCATACACCAGCAGCCAAGACATGATAAACACGCTCAGATACTCATAGATCCTATTTTCCATTCATTCATGCTCCCGACTTACAGATAGGATTCGACAGCCATATCTCAGGTGGATAGTCCTCTATCAGCGTTTTTGACGAAGTCGATAAAGACCCGTTGTTCAGGGATCAGGTTTTCCATGGCTTCGGCGGCCGCGAGTGCTTGAGAGACGTTCATTCCTTTGCGGTAGAAGAGGTTGTAGACCTGCTTGATCGCCTCTATCGTCTCGGAGCTGAAGCCTTTGCGCATCAAGCCCACGCTGTTTAAACCTATGGTTTGGTATGGGTTGCCTTCGCCCCGGGTATAGGGCGCGATGTCTTTTTTGACGGCAGATGCACCGCCCACAAAGCAATGCGTACCGATATGCACAAACTGGTGGATACCGGTCATTCCGCCGATGATGGCAAAGTCGTGGACGTGCACGTGCCCGGCCAGCTGCACCACATTGGCGATGACGCAGTTGCTGCCCACCTGACAGTTGTGCGCCACGTGCACATATTCCATCAGGAGGTTGCCATCTCCCACCACGGTATCTTCTTCCAGGTCTGTAGCGCGGTTGATGGCCACATATTCCCGGATCAGGTTTCTGCTGCCGATGACGAGGCGCGTATCCTCGCCGGCATACTTGAGGTCTTGGGGCTCGGTTCCTATCACGGCGTGGCTGAAGATGCGGTTTTCGTCGCCCAGGGTGGTATTCCCGTCTATGGTGACGGATGCGATCAGGTGATTGCCGCGCCCCATCTTCACCTTGGGCCCGATATAACACCAGGGCCCAATGACGCAATCATCGCCAATCTCGGCACTTGGGTGCACGATAGCGGTTGGGTGGATTTGACTCATTTGTTCTTTTCCTGTATCATGGCCATAAATTCTCCCTCGGCCACTTTATCGTTGCCCACAAACGCTTCTCCGCGCATTTTGGAGAGGGTGCGTTTGAGCGACATTACTTTCATTTCAAAGCGCAGCGTATCACCCGGCAGGACGGGCTTTCGGAACTTGACCTTGTCGATGGAGGCAAAGTAAGCCACATAATCTTGCGGATTTTCCAGGTTGTTGAGCAGCATGATGCCTCCCGCCTGCGCCATTGCTTCCAGGATCAGCACGCCCGGCATGATGGGATGTCCGGGGAAGTGTCCCTGGAAGAATTCCTCGTTCATGGTCACGTTTTTGATGCCGACTATNGATTCATTGGGCACAAAGTCCACGATCTTATCCACAAGGAGGAAGGGGTAACGATGCGGGATGATGCGCATGATGGCATTGATATCGAAGACCACTTCCGAGGACTCTTTTTTCTGATACATCTTTTGCAGCTCTTGTTTCCTTTGGATTTGCCTGAGTTTTTTCACCAGCTCCACGTTTGTTTTGTGTCCGCTGCGTGCTGCCAGGATATGTCCTTTGATGGGTATGCCCAGGAGTGCGATGTCTCCCAGGAGGTCTACCACTTTATGGCGCACAAACTCGTTGTAATAGCGCAGTTTATGGTTGTTTAGTATCCCTTCTTCGCCCACGGTGATTTCCTTGTGATAGCCAAAGACGTCTTTGAGGTGTTGCAATTCCTCTTCGCTCATATCGGGTTCGCCGATCACGAGAGCGTTTTCCAGCGATCCGCCTTTGATGAGTCCCTGTTCTTTGAGGTGGAGGATTTCTTTGATAAAGCAGAAGGTTCTCGCTCCGGCAAAGTCATCTTCATAGACGTCCAGGCTGGGCAGCCAGGTGTATTGTGTGCCCAGGTAGGGGTGCTTGTAATCTATCATGAAGGTAACTTTCAGATCGTTTGAAGGCACGATCACTACATCCACGTTTTCTTCGGGGGAGGAAAAGCTGATGGGACTATCAAGCTCGAAGTATACCCTTTCAGAATCTTGTTGGACGAAACCTGCTTCCTTGAGCAGATTCACAAAGACGAGTGCGGACCCATCTGCCACGGGTGCTTCCGGGCCGTCGATTTCGATGCGGACGTTGTCCAGATTCATNCCTTTGATNGCAGAGAGCACGTGTTCGATNGTTCCCACGGTAGCTCCACCCAGGCCGATGGTGGTNCCTCTGGAAATATCCACCACGTGGTCTATATCCGCCGGGATTTCCGGTTTGCCGGGCAGGTCNACCCTTACGAATACTATGCCTTCATCTTTGCCTGCGGGCTTGAAGCGGATGGTGCTTACCTCGCCGCTATGCAGGCCAATCCCCGTATAAGATACTTCCCTCGCTATTGTGTTTTTATGTTCTTTTATCATTTTATCACTCCTGATGCTTCTTTTCTTTTTGTCGTGCCAGATAGTCTCTATACATATCCGGTAGATACTTTTGCACCGCCAGGATGCGTCTCATTTGGCCCACATCCGTGGCTGGCATACCGAGCAATGTGCTATCCGGAGGCAAATCACCGGTTACCCCGGATTGCGC
>JGI24710J26742_10003671_pt1 | contig 12889 bp, 7 predicted proteins | sample BioPla2DNA2_FD_26742 | JGI IMG/M metagenome (IMG submission 26742) | reverse complement strand
TCAGCCCATACCCGAAGGGGTATTGCACCGATGTTTGCGCACCATAGTCGTATGCCCCTTCCATGCGCCCGTCGATGTTTTGGCTTGGCTTATGGTCGTACGTGATGAGACCTTGCTCGTATTTCGGGTAGGTATAGGGTAGTTTACCGCTCGGGTTCACATCTCCTGCGAGGATATCGGCCAATGCGTCTCCACCGAAGTTTCCCGGCAGGTATAGTTGCAACACCGCTTTGGCACCCGGTTCAATCTCTCGAATCAACCTCGGTCGCCCCTCGTTCAGTACCAATATCATCGGTTTGCCCGTCTCCTGCAACGCCAACGCCAGCTGTGTCTGATTCTCCGAAAGCGCCAGTTCATCAAGGTTCCCCGGCGTCTCGCAGTAGGAGTTCTCCCCCAGGCAAAGTACGATACAATCAACGCCCCTGGCGGCAGCTACCGCCTTGCTGATTTCCGGCTCATTCTCCTCTTCGTAGGATCCATCCATCTTATACGTCACTCCCGGTTCATACCGCACGTTATCCGTCCCGAACTTCTCTTGGAGCGCCTCGTAGATGGTGTTGTAGTCTTGTGCGAACTCCTCAACCTTCTCGCCCTGCCACGAGTAGCTCCAGCCCCCGTTGAGCGTACGCATGGAGTGGGCGTTGGGTCCCGCCACTAAGATACGCGTGTTAGCCGGAAGCGGAAGGATACCATCAGCGTTTTTGAGGAGGGTGATGGATTCATCCGCGGCCGCTTTGGCGATGGCTTCGCTTTCGGCACAGCCAAAGTCGGGGTATTCCGCGGTCGACCAGTATGGGTTATCGAACAGTCCCAAGCGGAACTTCAATCGCAAGATCCGTCGCACCGCATCGTTAATCCGGTTCATGGAGACCGCACCCTCATTCACCAGTTCAACCAGCGTGGGGCAGAAGGCGGTGTTATAAGGCTCCATCACCAGGTCGATCCCCGCGTTGATGGCCATTTTCACGGCCTCTTTGTAACTCGCCGCGATGCGGTCGCGGCTAAGCAGGTTCTGCACATCCGCCCAGTCGCTCACGATAACCCCGTCAAAATTGAGATCCTTCTTCACCCACTCGGTCAACAACCGGTAGTCGGCATGGGTAGAAACCCCGTTCACGATACCCGAGTTAGCCATCAGTGATAGGGCACCCCCTTCCACGATAGAAGCGCGGAACGGCTCGAAGTGCTTTTCACGCAATTCGCTCTCTGAGATGGTCGCGGGTGTTCTATCTTTACCCGAAACCGGCACGCCGTATCCCATGTAGTGCTTCACGCACGCGGCAACCGAATGGCTGCCCACCCGGTTCCGGTCGCTTCCCTGAAACCCTTTCACGGAGGCAACCGCCATGCGCGCGTTGAGGTACGCGTCCTCCCCGTAACTCTCCCACTGCCGTGGCCAACGGGCATCCCGTCCGAGGTCCATCGTGGGATTGAAGGTCCACGGGATATTGCTTGCCCGTGTCTCGTAGGCCGAGATACGGGAGCCCTCCTCCATCAGCTCGACGTTGAAGGTGGCCGCCATCCCGATCGCTTGCGGGAAGAGCGTTCCCCCTGCGGTGTAGGTGGTTCCATGGTTGGAATCGATGCCGTACAGCACCGGTATCCCGGTTTCCTGTAGCGCACGCTGTTGAATCGTGCGAACGATCTCCTCCCACACTTCGGTGGTCCGCGCCCGGTTGTTGGAGGTGTTCAAGATAGAACCCACCTTGTATGTACCGATCACCGTGTCGAGCATGGCGTGATTTATACGGAACGGCTCGTGGCTATAGTATACATTTCCTCCCTCCCCGATCACGTCGAGGGCAAGCTGCGTCATTTGCCCCACCTTCTCTTCAAGGGTCATCCCCGCCATGACGCTATCGATCTTACGTTCGATGCCCGCGTCCAGGGTGACAGTGTCCGACCTTTTCACCCCACTACTGCAAGCTATGAACAGCATGGTCAAGAAAACAAGCAAGCTGATTTTCTTCATTTGATTGATATGATTATTTTTTACATTTCAGTGCATGAAGGCTTTGATGTCAGTTCGTACCGTGCACAGCTATTTGCCCGATAATGGTTATCTTTGATAAACACGCACGTAATCGATTTCATACACGGCGGGGAGCTTAGACTCATCCACCCCTTGCGAACCACCCCAATCACCACCCCATGCCAGGTTTAGCTTAAGGTAGAAAGGCACGTTAAACGGCCAGGTATGCTTGTTCCCTGCCTCGTCGTTATCGAAGCGGAAATACTCTTCACCGTCCACGAATCCCTTGATATAGTCGGCAGTCCACTCCACCGCGTAAATATGAAATTCCGTCTCCGCGTTTTGAATAGCCTTGGTGGCCGTCTTCTCGGTTCGTTGCACGTGATTGTAGGCTTGCGTATGGATTGAAGATTGCACCACGTTGGGACGGTACCCCACGTACTCCATAATATCGATCTCCCCGTCCAGCGGCCACTGTTTGAAATCCCTCGGCATCATCCAGAATGCCGGCCACGTACCCTTACCTCCCGGAACCCGCAGGCGCGCCTCGAAGTAGCCGTAGGTCCAGCTCTCGTTTGTATTGATCCGTGCCGACAAGATGGCGTTCCCGCTTTTTCGCGCGATGATCTTCAGCGTCCCATCGTAGATGGCTGCCACGGTATCGGTTCCTCGAAATCCGCCATCCACGTAGGTTTGTAACTCATTGTTCACCCACCCCGGTGCAGCCGCCTCGTACCACCATCTTTTCATGTCCGGTAGCGCCGGCTTACCACCGTTCAGCCGGTCAGCATTAAACTCCTCCCGCCATACCAGCGTGTACCCTTCGGGAACGTGGTTCGCGATGATAGCCCCTTCTTGCTTGACGGTATACGTTATGCCGTAGTCCCCGGAAGAAAAGGTAAGCAGGGCATCACGCGGTTGCTCGCCGGGGTTACCCGTGGCGGTAATTTTCACGCTGGTCTGCCCGTTGGAACCCCGACTTGGGCTTACCGTGAGCCAGGATTGGTTAGACACCACCGTCCACTCCCCATTCGCTTCGACGATAAGGCTGCGCGTTTCACCCTTCGAAGATAACGAAACGGTAGACGGTGTGATGGTCCACTTTACGGCTACAGGGGGTTGCGGCACGACGGGTAGAGGCTCGTTCGCACTACCGCACGAAGCGAGCCAGATAAGAAGAGCAAGTATCCCGTTCATTCGGTTCATGTTGGTTGATGGTTCATTCGTATGGAATGGTCAACCGGGCTGCCGCAAAAAGCGGCAACCCGGCCATTTTGCCATCCCACTATTCGTCAAATTCAAAATCGTCGAAGAAGAAGAATCCCGTTCCGGCATGTCCCTCGGCACCGAATTGAATCACGATGCGATCGTAATCTTTCCGGTTGGCCACGCCACTGAAGTCGAATTCCAGCTCCAGCCACTTGTCCAATTCCAAATCGGCCTTAACTATCTCGGTCTGTCCCTCCCACGGCGCAGGATGTTCGCTATCTTGTAGCTTCACCGCCAATTGCGGTCGGAGCTTACCGTTCACGATCCATGGGCCCGCCACCCCGTGCTCCGTTTCGTAATCGTTGTACGAGGGGATATAGACCTTTACCCGAACTTTATTCTGCGCGGTAAGATCGAACTTGTAATCGGGTGCGGTAAACGAAAGGTTGCTGTAGAAGCCACCCGACTTCCAGTAGCGGAACACCTTATCCGACGTGTTGATGGGTAGCGGCAACGGGTTATCCACCACCCGGCTCACGTTGCCCATGTCCTCCTGCACGAGATTCAAGTAGGTGTCGCCCTCAAAGTCCTCGCTTAGGGGAATGGCTTTCAGCTCCTTCGGTGGCTTCGGCGCCTCCACGTTCAAGGCTTCCAGGCAATAGACGAATACCCAATCTTGTCCCTCAATCGTGTTATTGACACGTAACGCCATCACCCGATCGGTCAGGTAGATCACCTCGTAATCCTGGCTACCGGCATAATACCCCATGTAGCCATTCCCCGAGATCGTGAGCACGGGAAACTCACCCGCCTCGTCAATCGAAAAAGTGTACTCCCCACCGCTGTAGGTAAAGTAGGCATCATCGCCCTCAACCGCGTGAACGGTGAATCCACCCACGCTGGCCGCGCTCGCGTTCCTTCCATAGCCTTCGTTCCCCTCTTTTTGGATCTTCAGCTGCACGCCGTTCTGAATAAAGGTGAACTTCGTCGAGTACATCTGCCAAGCGTGTTTATCGTTGGCAGCGGCACCCCACCACTCCTGACCCCGAGAGCCTTGCGGACCCAAGCCCATGTGGCCCGAGATATTGAAGCCGGTAGCTGCTGCCACCTCCTTCGCGAAATTGTTGTACTGGTCAAACACCCATGTTTTACCCTCGGCATTCTCAGCCCCACCGGTCAGGTTCCTATACACCGGGGTATCTACCAGGCTGTAATCATCTTTTGCAATGGAGACGACCTCGCTTTTTCGCGCTACCATCCCGTTTGCCGAGTAAATAGAAAGCGTCACGGTGTATTCACCCGCGAAAGGATACAGCCCCACGGCTGAAGTACCATTGCCGGATGACCCGTTCCCCAAATCCCAACGGATGGTATACACTTCACCCATCGGGAGCGGCGTGGTGTTTGTAAACGTGATCATGTTATCGCTCTTGGGTGATGCCGTGCGTGTAAACGAAACCTGGCTGTCCGTGATCACGCCCAGCTCTTTGAGCGAGTACTCATCATATTCCTGTGGGCTGCAGGCAAATACCGACAAGAGCAGCAGCCATATCCACGCTTTTGTTGTAACTATATTTTTCATACGATTGCTTATTATTAGCGTATGGAACTTGCCGTAATCACGTGCTGTCTACGAGGGTTAGGTGCATTCCATACGATCCTGTTACTTATTTAATTATACCCGGGGTTTTGCTTCAACGCGAACTCCGTCCCAGCCGTCTTATCTATTTCAGTCTGCGGGATGGGAAGGTACTTGTTATGCGCGCTCCATGTGCGGGTGCTACCGTGCTCAGGCAGGTTCTCGGTAAGTAACGCCGTATCATCCCAGCGAACGATATCCCAGAAGCGCATCCCTTCACCAACGAACTCGCGGCGCCGCTCTAACTTGATATTCTCCGGGGTGGCCGGAACTGGATTGGCTACCCCAAACGCCCGTTCGCGCACCTTATCCAAGCAGCTTTGCGCGGAGATACCCCCGACCGGGCTTTGCCCGTGTATGGCAATCATTTCCGCGTAGGTAAGCAAGGTTTCCGCGTAGCGGAAAACGCGCAGGTTGTTCGAATAGTTCAAGTCCACGTCCCCTTGTGGGTTGTAGCCTACCCGAGCGGCGTACTTGGCCAGGAACAGTCCGGTATCCTGAAAGCGGGCAGTGTACTGATCAGCTTTCCATTGATTGATGGAGCCTTCCCGACGGCTATCCCCGGGTTCGTAGAGTTCCCACACGGAGGGTCTCACGGGACCGAATCCCCATCCTCCTTTAAAGTCACCCGTATTGTTGCCGGTATTTAGGCCGTTAGGTGAAATAAATGCCGGCAGGTTGGTACCATACCCTTGCCATCCGCTTGCCCATGTTTTTCCTTCAGGTAGATGGTTCACTTCAAAGATCGACTCCCGGTTCGCCGGGTTATTGGTCACCTCGTTAGCGTCTAACCATATCGCCGGGAAATCGGGGAATAGCCCGTATTCGCCGCTGTTAATCACTTCCGCCAGATCAGCCGTGACCTCACTGTAACGGCTCTGATCCTTTTGATACAGCACTACCCGCGCCTTCAGCATGACTGCTGCCGCCTTGTTGACCCTGCCCAGTGATGCTGTAACGTCGTTCCCGCTCCCATCCTTTTGGAGTCTCATCGGTAAGCGGTCGTTTCCCTGCTCATCGGTTCCCAGCGCGATATCCAAATCCTCCATTATCTCTTTGTACACCTCGTCAGCGCTATATTGCCTCGTCATGTACGGGGCTTCTGTAAGCGGCTCCTCGAAGTAAGGAATATTTCCCCAGAACTTCCACAACCAGTGCGTGTAATAGGCCCGTAGGAAATGCGCTTCCGCCTTGTAACGTTCCAACGCCCTCAGCGCCTCTTTTGTTTCGAATCCGACACCGTTTTCACACGCGTCAATCGCGTTGTTGGCCCGGGCGATCCCGGAGTAATAGATGCTCCAGAGCCCATCGAGATTCTCTTGCGGGGTAGAGGTAAATAAAGATAGAAGGTAAAGTTGATGCTGGTCACCCGCGTCACCGCCCCCTTTGAATATATCATCGGAGCGAAGGTCTGACATCAGCACGATACTATTGTATTGATTGGCCGCGTAGCTATCAAATAGCAGTATCTGGTACGCCGCGGCCAGGTTGGACAGGATAGCCCCTTCGGTGGCGGGCTCACCGGCCGCCTGTTGCTCGGTGGTAGCGTTGGTGAGGAAGTCATCGCTGCATCCCGTGACTCCTGCTACCAGGAGCATCGCCATCAGTATGTATATTAATTTCTTCATTTGTCTGCAATGTTTACGGTTAGAAAGTTATGTTAGCACCTAATGACACGGTTCTTGCCTGCGGGTAGATGCCCCGGTCGACACCGATGGTGGTATAGCCTCCCGACGCGAGTTCGGGGTCAAATCCATCGTACTTCGTGAGCGTGAGCAGGTTCTCCGCCGAAATGTAGATCCTCAGTCGCTGCATGGAGAGCCTTTTCACGATCGCCCCCGGGAGGGTATATCCCAGTTGCGTAGATTTCAGCCTCATGTAGGAGCCATCCTTAACGTAAAGGTCGGATGAACGCCAGTTGCCATTGGGATTGGCCGAGGTCATCCTGGGAATCCGGTTAGAAGTTCCTTCGCCGTGCCACCGGTCCAGTATCCATGCCGGTCGGTTAGCTGCCGGTATATCACCTCGCTGAGCGTAATCGAATACGTCGTTCCCGATAGTTCCCTGGAAGAAGAGGTTCACGTCGATCCCCTTCCAGTCGCCTCCAATGGTAAACCCGTAAGTCCAGTCGGGTGCCCCTTTCCCGATTCTCGTTTTATCGTCGTCGGTAATTAACCCGTCACCGTTCCTATCCACGAAACGCACGTCGCCCGGTTTCGCCGACGGTTGCATCAACTCACCCTTGCCGTTCACGTAGGCGTTCACTTCCGCTTGATTCTGGAACAACCCGTCCGTGATGAAGCCGTAAAAGAAGGGGAAAACCTCCCCGTTCATCCCTTTCACGTAGCTCCCCACGCCGGTAGCTCCCATGCTTTCGTATATCTGTTCCCCGGTCTCGTTACCCAGGTTAATCAGTCTGTTTTTCAGGTACGACGCGTTGGCCGAGAGGTGGTAGTTGAAGTCGCCCACCTTATGTTTCCAGCCCAGTTCGAACTCGAACCCCCGGTTTTCCATATCTCCCACGTTGGCGATGGGTGCCCCCAGCCCCACGTACGAGGGGATTGGCTGGTACATCAGCATATCTCTCGTCTCTTTAACGAAGTAATCGAACCCGAAGGTAAGTCTATTGGTAAAGAAGCGGGCTTCCACCCCCACGTCGGTCTGCACCGACTCTTCCCATTTCACGTTGGGATTAGGGATGTAGGAGGGCGAACTACCGTACTGCATGGAACCGGTAATCTCTCCCACTTGCGCGGGGTTAGCCTCGTTCACGTGGTATCCTCCGCCAAAGTAGTAATTTTGTCCCCCATCCATCAGCGAGGTATAGAGGAAATTGCCAATCCGGTCGTTCCCGTTCTTTCCCCAGCTAAAGCGCAGTTTCATGTAATCGAACCACTCGGGACGGTGTTCCATGAAGGCCTCGTTTGTCACGTTCCACCCCAACGAGAAAGAGGGGAAAACGCCCCACTTGTTGTTGGGGCCGAAGCTGGTAGAGCCGTCACGCCGCACGGTGGCCTGCAGCATGTACTTCTCAGCGTAGTTGTAGTCAACCCGTCCAAAGTAAGAAGCGCTACCCGTGAAGTCGAACCCCCCGGTTCCACCCCACGTCCTCTCGAGCTGCCTATCGGCGATAGCCGAGTTGATATTCGCTTTGGAGGGGTTGGTTTCCAGCAGGTCGCGGTCGTTCCCGCCCAGGTTGCGTTGGCGGTAGCGGGATGCTGACTGCCCCAGCACGGCCGAAAGGTTATGTACCTCGTTGAACGTTTTGTTATAAGAGAGGTAATTTTCAATCTGCCAACGATATCCCCGGTTCATTTCACTCTGTACCGTGCTAAACTGCAAATCTTTCCCTTGCGTGGCCAGAAAATAGGGGAAGTTGTAACCATCATATCCCCAGAACGCGAGGTCGGCACCGTATGAAGTCCTGAAGCGTAGCTCCGGTAGGATCTGCAATTCTCCCCAGAAAGAGCCCACGAACTTATCGGCATTACCGATTCCCGCGTAGGGCTGGAACAACATGCCCACGGGATTCGCTATCTCTTGGAACCCCGCGGGGGGAAGCGAGAATACACGATCGCCATCTTTCACCGCGTAAGGATATTGTGCCAATATGGTGGCAGCGGTCTCATCATCGGCATACACCGGAACGAGCGGGGAGAAGGTCAGCGCGCTACCCAGGATAGAACCATATTCGGAGTTGGTTTCGATACCGGATGATTTGTCCCGGGAATACCCCACGTTAGCCCCTACGGTCACCTTGTTCAGGAACGAACGATCGTCCGCTTGAAACACCGTGTAGGTGGAGTTTGAACGCAAGCTGTATCGTTGGTAGTTCGATTTATCGTGATCTCCCCCCACGATACCTGCCTGATTGAAATAGCCAAACGATAGAAAATAGAGCAGGTTGTCTGTTCCTCCCGACACGCTCACCTGGTGGTTCTGCACCGGCGCGTTGTAGTAGAACGTCTCATCCTGCCAATCGGTTCCCTTGCCCGCGGCAGCTATCTGCTCTTGGGTATAGCGTGGCAGGTTACCGTCGTTTATCTGCACCTCGTTCATGATGACCATGTACTCTTGCGCGTTGAGTATCTCCCTTTTTTTCCAGGGATTTTGCCACCCGTAACTTACATCGTAGTTGACCGTGGCCTTTCCTTTGCTACCCCCTTTCGTGGTTACCAGGATAACCCCGTTAGCGGCCCTTGCCCCGTAAATAGCTGCTGACGCGGCGTCTTTAAGTATCTCTACCGACTCGATGTCGACTGGGTTCAGGTAATTGATGCCACCGCCTACTTCCATACCATCAACGATGTATAGCGGGTCACTATTATTCACCGTTCCTATTCCTCGGATACGCACCTTGGAGTCGGACCCCGGTTGTCCCGAGCTTTGGGTTATCTGCACCCCGGAGACTTTCCCCTTGAGCGCGTCCTCCACGCGTGACGGACGCGTCACGTTCAGTTCATCGGCCGTCACCCGGCTAATCGCCGCGGTCACCACGCTTTTGCGTTGCACCCCGTATCCCACCACGACCAGTTCATCGAGCATCGCGAAATCCTCTACCAACTGCACGTTCAACACGGTTTGGTTCACGATGGTAAACTCTCTATCGATGTAGCCGATAAAGGAGAACCGGAGGGTCGACCCTTTAGGTACTAACAGGGCATACTGCCCATCGTAGTCGGTTACCGTTCCGATAGCGGTGCCGGGAATGGAAACGTTGGTACCGGGAATCGGTTCCCCGTCACTAGCCGTTACACGCCCCGATATCCGTGTTCCCTGTTGATCGTCTCGCGTTGCTTCTGCCAGCATGGCCGTGGAGAGCTCGAAAATATAGATCTTGTTATCTCTGAGCTCGTAACCGATCTCCCGAGGTGTCAGCAACTGATTCAGTACCTCATCCAGTTCGGTGTTCGTTACCCGAACGGTTACCCGCTCGCTCAGGTCAACCACCTCTTTGCTAAACGCCAGGGTGTATCCCGTCTGTTCCGTTATGTTTTCCAGAACGTCCCTCAATTTTTCGCGGCTAACGTTCAAGTTCACCTTTTGTGCTTGGATCGTCGCGGAGCCCAGCACGAAAAGCGAAAGCAAGATTAGCCAGCATCGTTTCATTGGAATTTTTCCCATGGTTCGTGTCATGTATTAAAATTAAACAAAAATAATCCTTCACGCTCTCACTGTACAATAAATGGGCACCTTTTTGATAGTTGATAGTGCACCACCCTTATCCTCATCCTCCTCATAGTAGTCGCTTTACAGTAAGTAGACACTTCTCCCAGGAAAAAGAATGAGTGGTTGTAAAAAACAGTTTTTTCATGTACTTTTGCCTACGGCTGATAAAGATAAGGAGGGGTATACCAGGTGTCTCGTGCACGCTACTATTGAAAACGGTTCATGCCAAACGATTTTTTTCCATACAACCGAAACGAGGATCACGCGTTGTACCTTTTACTCAAGAAAAGGGACAAAGAGGCGTTCTCCATGATCTATCAAAAGTATCATCGATACCTCTACGCGTTGGCGTTGAAATACCTAAAAAACCCGGACGCGGCCGAGGACGCCGTGCAGCATGTCTTCGTGAAGCTTTGGGAGTCGACGGCTAAAATCAACATAGAGATCAACTTGAAGAACTACCTCTACACGATGACGAAAAACTATATTCTAAACACGATACGCGATCGAAAGGAGGAGGTCTCCATCCACTACGTGAACGCTCAAGCGGATGGTGAGGGAGAGGATATCCTTAAAAAAATAGAGGAGGAGCAGCTCACCGAGTTGCTATACGAGCAAATAGACCTTCTGCCCCCTCAAAAAAAAGAGGTCTGCCTGCGAAAGCTGAAGACATCGGATAGCAACCAGCAGATCGCCGACAAGATGGGCATTTCCATTCATACGGTAAAGTCGCACTACCAGGAGGCCTTGAAAATATTGCGCTCCTATTTTCAGCAAATAAAAACGATTTTATTATAGGCAATGAACAAGAAAACTCATATCTTTTCCGACAATCCGTGTCTATATAATATAAAAAGGGAAAAAACATTAAACCAGAACGAATGCAACCATCCAAAAGGGATACTATAAACAGGGTCATGGCCGAAATCGCCACGAAAAAAGAGGGCAAGGAGGTGGTCAACTGGTTCGCGAGCTCAATCGAGGGGCAACAACATCTATCGGACATGATGGATCGGGACGCGTACCTCATGGAGTCTGATCCACATGTCGGTCACTCCCTATCTCTGGACCAATCGGACCGTCTTTTTAAACAGATCGGCAAAGAGATCAAAAACAACCGATTCAGGAGGGTAGCTCTAAAGGTAGCGGCAGTTCTGCTCCCGATCGCGATTATTTCCGGCTTCGCTCTCTTTTTCGGAGGTAAGACCGACCTTTGGGGCGAAACCGTCTATTCGGAAATATATATTCCCAAGGGGGAGGATGGACGGATTTTCTTTCAAGATGGAACGGAGGTTTACCTCAATGCCGATACCCGGATCAGGTATCCGGAGAGGTTCGGGCTTGGTAAAAAGCGGGAGGTGTACCTGGATGGTGAAGCCTATTTCAACGTGAAGAGTAATCACCGCAAACCCTTTGTGGTTCACGCACAGGGTACTAGGACGGAAGTGTTAGGGACCTCTTTTAACATGAGCGCGTACAACGATAACCATTCCGTGCAGGTGGTATTGGATGAGGGGAAGACCTCTTTTCATGTGAACTCGCGCAGTTACCCGATGCTCCCTGGTCAGATGATCGAGTACGATAAAACCACCTCGCGGGTTACATTGAGCAATTTAATGCACCCCTCGCGGGCTTCGATGTGGAAGCAGAGCACCCTCTGCTTCAATGACACCCCACTGGCGGAAGTGATAAAAACATTGGAGAGGCGATACGATGTGCGGTTTCATGTGAAGGAGCCGGGGGCGCTCGTCTATAGTTACACGTTAACGACCCGGCAGCCTAACATCGAAGGTGTATTGGAGGAGCTGCAAAAAATTTCCCCCGTGAGATTTATGGTTGATGGAAACGTCATTACAGTTACCTTGTAAGAGGCGTTCAAGAGCATACAGCGAAAGGTCAACAGATTGTGTTACGCAGTGGAGCAAAGAAGAAACACAAGAGAGATAATAACGAGAGAACCTGACACAATTATAATATCCCTATAAAATGAAGAAATATCTTGTCACCCTTGCCTTAAGCGCACTTGCAATAGTAGGATTTTCACAAGAAACGATCTACGAAACGGAGCAGAATACCCCCTATTACCCTGAAAGCATTCGTCAATCTGATGACTATATTTCCGAGAGATGCGTTTTGGATATTTACTATCCCGCCAACAGAAAGGATTTTGCCACCATCGTGTGGTTTCACGGTGGGGGACTCACGGGTGGTTCAAAAGAGTTACCCGATGGATTGAAAAACCAGAACCTATGCATTATTGGGGTTAATTACCGACTTTCGCCAAAAGTGAAAGCCCCAGCCTATATAGAAGACGCGGCCGCGGCCATAGCCTGGGCATTTAAAAACATCGAAAAATATGGTGGTAGTGCATCCAAAATATTTGTATCTGGTCACTCCGCCGGTGGTTACCTCACGTTAATGACCGGTTTAGATAAACAATACCTGTCGAGGCACGGTATTGATGCCAACCAAATCGCGGGATTAATTCCCCTCAGCGCCCAAACGATCACCCATTTCAATATTCGCGATCAGCGAGGGATAAAGAGCACGCAACCCGTGGTGGATGAATTCGCTCCACTTTTTCATGTTCGTGCCGATGCACCCCCTCTGCTACTTATAACGGGCGACAGGGAGCTGGAACTGCTCGGGCGTTACGAAGAAAACGCCTATTTGGCCCGGATGATGCAGGTTGTGGGGCATACAAACACCCGACTACTGGAGCTGCAAGGGTATGACCATGGGATGGTCTACCCTGCGCTTCCATTGGTCATTGAAGAAGTGGAGCGAATCACCAATAAATAGGGACATTCGTTTAATTCCAATTCAAGAGCATGACTGGTAGGAATATTGGTCTTGCTCTTTTTCTTTTTTTGAAGTTTTAGCTTTTCATTGATGTTTTT
>JGI24710J26742_10003670_pt1 | contig 12889 bp, 10 predicted proteins | sample BioPla2DNA2_FD_26742 | JGI IMG/M metagenome (IMG submission 26742) | reverse complement strand
GATGACATCTGACGGAAAATGAGCGCCGAGGAAGATGCGCGATGCACCGACAGAGGCGACCAGAAAAGCCGCGAAGAGGGTAAACCATCTGTGCCGGGTACCGGTAGTGAGGAGCCCCCAGAATGTCACCGCTCCCAGGGAGTGGCCGGAAGGGAAGGCAAACGATGAATGGCCCGCAAGCGCCCGGACGCCGGGGATGACCCAGTACGGGCGGGGGAGGTGGAAGAAGATCTTCAGGGCCGAGGCGAGGGCGCCCGATATACCCATGAGGAGGGCGAGGCGGATGGCGAGACGGGGATTTTTGCACCAGTAGAGGAACGCGATAGCGAGGATGAAGAACTCCGGTTGCCCGAGAAGAGAGATGAGGATCATCGGGACTGCAAGCCACGGCGCCTGGGCCTGGAGCGCCGCGATATCGATCATACAATCCCGGAGAGATCGAGGTGGGCCAGGAGCTGGGGCACCGCCGCGGCGGTCCCGTTGATGATGAACTGGATGGCGATCGCAAGGACGATGATCGCCATCAGTTTCGGAACGACCCGAAGCCCTCCTTCCCCTATGAGGGCGAATATCCTCGGCCCGTAGAGCATCCCTACGTAGGAGAGAGCGAGAGCCACGATGATCCCGAGGAAGACCGCGATGATGCTCCAGATACCCTCCGGACCCGACGCGAGAAGGATCACCGTCGTGATCGTCCCCGGCCCGCACGAGAGCGGGAAAGCCAGCGGGACGATGGCGATGTTCTCAAGATCCGTACCCGAGTACGCCTCGCCCCTCGATGCGAGCATACCGGTCGCCACACTGACCAGGAGGATACCGCCGGCTATCTGGAACGCCGGGATGGTGATATTGAAGATCGAGAAGATCAGCTGCCCCGTGAGAGCGAAGAAGGCGAGAACGATGAATGCTATCTTCAGGGAGGTCTGGATGACCTTCATGCGCTCGTCCCTCCCCATCCCATCGGTGAGCGCCGTATAGACAGCGATCGTGGATGCCGGGTTCATCACCGCGGTGATCGACGCGACCGCGACAAGGCTGAACCCCAGAAACCCGATAAATTCAGTGATCAGGTCCATATTCTATCACCACCCAATGATCATGGAGATACATGCTTCCCGGTCCCATAGGTATTTTACGGTCGCCTGACCGCCCCTACCTCAGGAGCGTGGACTGCAGGGAATGCATCCAGGAGTCCCCGCGTGAGCTCAGCTCCGAGAGACGGCCTGACCGACTCGAGCCAGAGGAAGAACCCGGCCATGTGAGGCGTCCGCCGGCTCTCGAACTTGAACCCGCCTGACCGGTTGTTCGGCACCATCTTGAGGTACTCCCGCTTGTTCCGCCGCCGGAGGTAGACGACCGGCTTGTACTCAGGGAGGTTCACGGCTAAAACGACCTTTGAGAACTCTTTCTGGATTGCATCAGGGTCGTAGACCTTCCCCTTGATCCGGATGGGGTAACGATCGTCAAGCATCCGGATAGCAGAGGGGTAGAGCCCCCCGAAGAGAACTTTTTTTACGATAGGCGGGATCTCGTCGGGCGTGCCCAGTTCTTTGATACCCTCATTTGAGGTGACGGCATTGATGATGCTCTGCATCCGCTCGTCGTGGAGTTCTTTGTAGTCGAACGGTCGCCGGGGAGCGATATCTGATATCATCACCAGTTTCTCGTGCTTGATCTTTCGGGGCGGGCTCCGCTTCAGGTCGCGGGGGTGGATCAGGGTCTTTAAATCCTCACAGGAGGCGGTAGTGAGGAGGATGTTGTCGGGCTCCTTGAGGAGCCGGCGGACGACAGCGGTCCGGGATATGTCGACGGAGGATATGAGGAGGAACGGCACGGTCGGTTGTCCGTAGAGGTAACCGAGGAGCTGCTTTTTGTAGTGAATCTCCTCCTCAAACTCCTTTAAGTCAGCCGGGGATGTGATGATCTCGCCAAACGTCAGCGCGCCCGTATGATCGACGAGCATCAGGTCGACCTCGGCGAGATCCTGGCCGTTTCCCCGGACCTTTATATCCCCAATGTTTGAGTAGAATATGCCGTTCTGTCCCAGTTGCGCACGCCTGACCCGGGAGGGACCATCGGCTCCCCGCGCCACGACAGCGCGGATGAGGTCTGTCTGGAGACTGAGATCCAGGATCATCTCATAGACGATCGCCTCAAACCACCGGCCTTCAGCGGTCCGCATCTCGGGGATATCCTCGGAGAAGAGTTTTTTTCGATCCGCTGGGCGCAGGTGGCGCAGCGCCCTCATGATGGTCGCTCGCGTAGGCTGGAGCGAGCAGAAATTCCTGTCTAGCCACGTAATCATCTGTAGCATTCGTCTATCACAGCTTGGGTATTGGTATCGTATTGAGGAGGACCGGACGAGGGTCGGAGCACTTCCCGATATGGGCTTATCATCCTATAGGTGCTCATAAGAGTTTCTGATCTCAACAACCATGAAATTACGCATCCTCATACCCGGCTCCGGGTGACATGAGGAGAATCGTTCACTCGTAGCGGAGAGCCTCGATGGGATTTAGCCGCGCTGCCCTCCATGCGGGATAGAGGCCGGCGATTACGCTCGTTCCCACCCCAAACACCATCGCAAAGGCAGTGTAGCCGATCACCACGGAGGTGGGGATGCCGGCACCCGCCGGCACGGCGAAATCGGTGAAGAACTCCGCCACCGTTGCACTGACGTAGTAGCCGATCGATGCGCTGACGATGCCGCCTATGATGCTTCCAATAATTCCGAGGAACAGGCTCTCATAGAGGAACATCCGGAGCACCTCACTCCTCCGGGCGCCGATGCTCCGCATCAGCCCGATCTCCCCGGTTCGCTCCGTGACCGATATGATCATGACGTTTAAGATGCTCACGCTGGCGACAAAGAGGGAGACCACGCCTATGCCGAGGAGGAGGATACTGGTGGCATCAAGGGTCGTGTAGTAGAGATCCAGGATCTCGCGCGAGTCCAGTATATCAACAACCACACTTCGCCGGTTGACCTGCTGATCGATTGCGGTCTTCACCCCCTCGATACCGGAGGGATCGCCGACCTTCACGACGACCTGGCTGTACTCCTGAGTACCGTGCCGCTTCGTGTACCAGTCCTCTGTGACGATGAGGGCGTAGTCGGGGTTGATCTCGATAGCCATCCCCCGCTCCGCTGCTATTCCCATAACCCTGACACCCTCACCCCCGACCTCGACACGGCTCCCGGGGCGGAGATCGAGATCGCCTGCGAGGAGCGAGCCCGCTATAACGCCCGAAGACCTCCCCGGCGGGCAGGCTCCGGCCTCCAGCTCCAGCAGGAAGGGTATCTCGGCCGCCGGCATGACATACATCGTCACGTAACCGCCCTTATCCCTGACCTGCAACCAGTCCGATGCGAGGATCATGGGGATGACGCGGTGCTCTCCTGCGGCCTTCTCTATCAACCCCAGGTCTCTCCTGGATACCTGTGCGGTGAGGGTATCCCGGGGATCGAAGGGGTTCCCGCTTGATGCCGCGATATGCGGAGTGACGAGCAGAGTGTCGCTCACATCTGAGACCATCCCGCCCACGAGGGCCGAGAAACTGGCGCCCACGATCCCGAGGGAGGCTATCGCGACGACGCCGATGATGACGCCGACCGTTGCGAGGAGCGAGCGTACCTTGTGTCGCCGGAGGTTCCGCACCGCAAGGTCGAGGAAGATCATGCCCTGTTGCACCCCGCTATCTCGCCCGCATAGCATCGATCGGATTCAGATGCGCGGCTCTCCATGCCGGATAGAACCCGGCAGCGATGCTCGTCGCGACACCAAACGCCATCCCGAAGATGATGTATCCGACGGCGCCGGGGTCAAAGACCGTGAGGCCCTCACCAAACGCCATCCCGGCCGTGACGAGATCGAGTGCAACGACGCTGATCAGGTAGCCGGAAGCGGCGCTCACGACACCGCCGATGATGGCACCAATGAGCCCGAGGATCATCGCTTCATAGAGGAAGATCCGGAGGATATCCCTTCTTTGGGCACCGATGCTTCGCATGACGCCGATCTCGCGGATGCGCTCGGTCACCGATATGTACATGACGTTGAGGATGTTAACAGCGGCAATAACGAGAGATATCCCCCCGATGGCGAGAAGGAAGACCGTGATCTGCCGGTATACCTCCTTGTATTGACGGAGTATCTCGCGCGAGTCGGCTACATCCACAACCTCCTTCCGCCGGTTGAGCCGGCTCTCGATCGCCTCCTTCACGGTATCGATCTCATCGATATCGCTGACCCGGACGATGACCACCGGGTAGGCGTCACTGACCCCGAAATGGTTCTCGTACCAGGAATCGGGGACGACGATCGCATAATCGGGGTTGATGTCAAAGGCGAGCCCACGCTCCGCGAGCACGCCGGCGACCCGGATGCTCTCACCTCCGATCCTGAGCCGCGCACCCGGAGCTATGCCGTACTCCCGGGCCAGGTGTATCCCGATGAGCGCTCCCGGCTGGTTCTGCCGTGGGTACTGTCCTTCCGCGAGATTGAGCAGGGCGGGTATATCCCCCGGAGCAAGCCCGATGATCCGGGCATATCCGCTCCTGCCGCGACCGAACTCCACCTCATCCGCTCCCTGGAGCACCGGGATCGTCCGGTGCGGGTTTGCCGCCCGTCGGATCTCTGCGACCTCGCGTGAGGGGATGGCGGCATCCGTAGCCGTCCGAGGATCGCCGGCGAAGGTTCCCACAAACGCGGTATGCGGCGTGATCACGACGGTATCCCCGACATCGGTTATGACGTTTGCCACAAGGAGGTTGATGCTGTTGCCCATGATGCCGAGGGAGGCGATCGCGACGACACCGATTATGATACCGATGATCGAGAGGCTTGAGCGTATCCAGTGCCGTTTGAGGTTCCGGACTGCGAACGAGAAGAATATCACACGATCCTCCCATCCACGAGCCGGATCGTGCGGCGGGCGTATGCGGCGACTTCGGGGTCGTGGGTGACGATGACGACCGTCTTACCCCTCCGGTTCTCCGCCGCGAGGAGTTCCATGATCAGGGTTCCGGTCTTTGAGTCCAGGTTTCCGGTCGGCTCATCGCAGAGGAGGAGGTCGGGATCGTTTGCGAGTGCCCGGGCGATCGCCACGCGCTGCTGCTCGCCCCCCGAGAGCTCGCCCGGCCGGTGGAAGAAGTGCGACGCCCCGATCCCCACCGCGGCAAGGACTTCGCCGGCACGCCGCCGATTCTCCGCCCGGCCGGCGGTGAGGAGGAGGGGGAACTCGACGTTCTCGATCGCCGAGAGGAGCGGGATGAGGTTGAACTGCTGGAAGACAAACCCGATCTGATCCCGCCGGATCCTCGTGAGGTCATCGTCGCTCATGCTCGAGACCTCCCGGCCCGAGAGGTAGATCTTCCCGGAGGTCGGGATATCAAGGCAACCCATCATGTTCAGGAGCGTTGACTTCCCTGACCCCGAAGGGCCCATCACGGCGATGAACTCTCCCGGATCGACGGTGAGGGAGACGCGGTCAAGCGCCACGACGTCACCCGCCGGGAGGGGGTAGATCTTGCTGACATCCTCAAAGAGGAGGAGAGGTTCATCACTCATCGTCGTCGCCCCCGGAGGTGCCGGAGAACCGCCGGGTGCGCGGGTCCGGGATCAGCGTCTGCTACACCCCCGGCCAGGAGAGAGGTTACATCACCCGGCGCCGAAACGATCTCGGCTGCCCTGAAACGATCGGTCTTCACACGAGAGCGTGGAGATGAGCCTCTACTTCAACGTTGCTCCAGGCATAAGACCTTTGATGATAGAGAGCGATATCTCTGGAGACAATCGCCCTGATATACCGAGGAGGAAATGGACCCGAATAAGATCTACATCATCGGCCACAGGCAGCCCGATACCGACAGCATCTGTAGCGTCATCGGCTACGCGGAGCTTCGCAACCACGCCGAACCGGGCCGGTACATACCAGCCCGCTGCGGAGAGGTGAACGCAGAGACGGCGTTTGCACTTGAGAAGTTCAACGCTGAAGCGCCGGTCTACATAGCAAGCGTTGAGCCCACCGTATCGGATATACCGCTCGATACCAGGAGCGTCCGGCAGGACGTCCCGACGATCGATGTCGCCGACCTGATGGATACCTATGATATGCGAAACATGCCCATCACCGACGAGGAAGAGATCCTGGTCGGTCTCGTCAGCGAGTATGGCCTCGCGCGGGCATACGTCAGGAAGAATCCAAGAGAACAGCTCTCGCTCGTCCCGATGCCGCTAGAGACCCTCGCCCGCATACTCGACGCAGAGACGGTCGTCCCGGCGCACGAGACGCTCAGCGAAGGACGGGTTTACACAGTCATCGACGCCCTGCACGTCACCCTCTCCCGTATGACGCCGGATGACATCGCGATCGTCGGGGATAACGAACCGGCCCAGCTCGCCCTTATATCTGCGGGGGTCGCCGCGCTCATAATAGCCGAGGGGGCACCGGTGGGTGAGCGGGTGATAGCAGCCGCCCGGGCGAGAGGGGCCTCGGTGCTCGCGACGACGCTCGATGCGTTCAGCGTCGGTAAGATGATCAGCCTCTCCCTGCCGGCGAAGATGATCATGGAGACCGATATCCCCACGGTGCGACTCGACGACTCACTTGAGTACGCGAAAGGAGTTGTCTCGAACTCCAAGTTCAGGACAGCCTGCGCCGTCGGTGAGGAGGGGCAGCATATCGGGCTTGTATCGAGAACGACGCTGATGCAGGACGTCCAGAAATCGGTTATCCTGCTCGACCACAACGAGTACTCCCAGGCCGTCGACGGGATCGAGCAGGCCGATATACTCGAGATCATCGACCACCACCGTCTCGGCGCGATATCCACCTTAAAACCGGTGAAGTTCCTCAACGATCCCGTAGGTTCTACATCGACGATCGTCACAAACAAGTTCATCGAGGCGGGCATCGAGCCCACACCCTCGACCGCCGGCCTCCTCCTCGCGGGGATCCTCTCTGACACGATGGTGATGAAACTCTCGACGACCACACCGGTGGATGTCAGGGCAGCCGATTACCTCGCCGGGATCGCCGGGGTCGACCCGGCCGAGTTCGGGCCGGAACTGATCAAGAAGGGCATGGATCTCGATTCGCTCCCGATAGAGGAGCTCCTCACCCAGGATATGAAGCGCTACAACCTCTTTGGGCGGAGCATCATGGTATCCCAGGTGATGGCATCGTCGTTTGAGTTTGCAGAGACCCATGCCGATGAGATCCGTGCCGGACTCGAGCGCCTCCGGATAACGATGGGGGCTGACTGTTTCTTTGCCCTCTTCACAAACGTCTTTGGAAACGCAAGCGATCTCTTCGCTGCTGGGGACGAGAGCTGCATCTCAAGGCTGAACCTGCGGGACCAGCCCATCAGGCTTGAGGGGATCATGTCCCGGAAAAAAGATTTTATACCGAAGTTCGGGCAGATGTTCCGGCAGATCTAGCCAGAACACTACCCACTTCTATTTTCTGAGCATGCCGGCAGCATAGCGGGCGAGCCCATAGACACCGTCGGTCGAGGGGTGGATCTCGATGATATCGTCAAACTCGCTGACCGTTATGCCCTGCCTCATCAGGTAGCCGAGGTAGGAGAGGGGGATCGATGCACCCGGGACACCGGAAGCGGTCCCGATGAGCCGCCCGGTCCCCGGATCGACCCTGACCTGAGCAAGTCCCGTCCAGCCTCTCGCGACATCCCAGAACGAACCCGGGCCCGCAGGGGCAGGGGCCGAGAGGGTGACAGCATCATCACCATCAGTCCCGGCCGTGGCGATGGTGTAGTCGTAGCGGAGGGTCATCACCTGCGGTATGCTCGCATAATCCATGACGGTGCCGCGGCCGAGTATATTCTCGGCAGCGACCACACCCTCCCGGCGGGCCACAGGTGTGAGGTATGGCGGGCCGATGACGTCACCTGCGGCGTAGACCCCCTCCACGCTCGTGCGCATATGCGCATCCACAACTACCGCACCATCAGGCCTCTTCTGGAGGCCCTGCAGGGCACCGGAGTCCGGGGCGAGTCCGGTGGCGAGGAAGACCGCGTCGGCCTCGATCTCCTCGCCGCTACTGAGTCGGACCGAGCGAGCGCGGGCGCCGCCCTCGATACCGAGGACCGTGGTTCCCTCATGGATACCGATCCCGGCGAGATCACGCATCGCAGCGGAGCGCACTTTCTCATCAAGATCGCGGAGCAACCTGCTCCTGACGACGATATCGACCTCAGACCCGAATGCCTGGAATATGTGGGCGAACTCGGCTGCCACCACCCCGCCGCCGACGATGACCATCCGCCGGGGGAGGTCTTCCATATCATGGAGTGTCTGGTAGGTGTAGACGCCGCGGAGATCGACGCCCGGTATATCGGGGATCACCGCCCGCGATCCGGTAGCGGCGAGAACCGCATCGGCCCTGACCTCCTCGTCATCGATGTAGACCTTACCCCCCGAGAGGCTTCCCTCAGCACCGTAGACGACGTCGACGCCGGCCCGGCGGGTCTCGGCATCGAGGACCGTGGAGAGTTTCTCCTGGATCTCACGCATCCGTCGCCTGACCGCCGGGTAAGAGACAGACGGGACCGAGTCAAGGATCCCGAGATCCTTCTGGACCCGGGCGTACTCAAGGAGCCGGGCGACGTCGTTTAAGGCACAGACCGTCATACACCGGTCGTGCAGGCATTGCCCGCCGATCTTGCGCTTCTCGATGAGCCGGACCTCCGCTCCGGCTCCCGCAAGGCGCATCGCACCGATCCTCCCCGCGGGCCCGCCACCGATGACGATGATCATGGTCGCACCTAGAGCAGTTCGACGCCTTCGTCCATCGGTATCGAGAGGATCTCGCCGGTGAACCCGTTGACCTCGACGATCCTGCTCCCGCCACGCACCTGCCAGACCGGCACATAGATGATCTCGAGGTCGACCAGGATGTTATTCCGATCGGGTTTGAGGGTTTTTTCCTCGTAAAAGATAGCATCACCCTTCTCGTAGCGGAACCGCACACGCTGGGTGAGCTTCTCGATGACCTCCCGCACGATCTGATCCTCGACATCATCCCGAACGAGGCGGGGCGGCACGATCTCAGAACCGAACGGAACCGAACCCCGCTCGATGGTCTCCGGATCGAGTTCCATCTTGATGCCGTTGATGGCGTTGATGGCCCCGGATCCTTCAGAATCGAAGGAGACCAGCCGATCCTTCACCTCACGCTCGCCGGTGCTCGTGTAGCGGTAGCTCCAGTAGGGGATGAACCGGCACTTCGCGGATCCGTGCAGTCCGGAGATGCCATAAGCGCGCTTCTCGCTGACCTGGAGGGGGAGGTGGGGGACCTCCGGCCCCATATCCGGTTCATCGTCATCCGCTGCCACACTGGCAACCTCAACGACTTCGTCCCCGAGGAGGGGCACCGGTTCGCCCAGATCCAGGATCAGGGTCTGCCCGAGCACTTCAGCAAGAGCAGCCCTGCCTGCATAGAGGACGAACTCATCTGCACCCCATCGGATACAGTCCTCCGTCTGCACCGCAGGATCGAGCGTGAAGAGCAGTTTCCTGCAGACCATCTCGTCACCGCCGGCGTGCAGGTGGTAGTCCTGCGAATCAAATCCCCTGATTGCCTCCGGATCGTCAGAACAGAGTACCAGCAGGGCGGTTCCATCTTTGATGGCAGAAAAGATCTGCGGATCGTCAACCTCGCCCACCCTCCAGGAGGCTGCTTCAAATATCCGCTTCAGCGCGTTCCGGGCTTTTTCCCGATTCCCACTCACCATTCATTGTACATTATTACAGCGAAGTAGAACAATTTTTCCCTCAGAAACCGGGTGGTTGAAGAACTAATTTCTGGGAGAGCGGCAGGAAGGAGATGGGAGGTCAGGAACCGGACTCTGGGGATGTCGTTTGAGCCTTGAGTTGCCCGACGTGCCGGCTCATCCGGGCGGCGAGGGGCATGGGCCGACCGGAAACTCTCCCCTTTCCCGATATTTCGGCCCGGGAGACTGTTCGGCATCTCCGTGGAGCGACATTCAATGCACCTCCGTCTCCGGGCGCGGCACCGGGCTATAATGATCGTAGCTCCCCTCTGCTCCGGCGGGCTCTGCCACCGTTCCGCGTGCAGCTTCGGCCAGGTTGACAGAGTCAGACTCCCGGGCAGGCTGTGAGCATCAGGAACAGCCTCTGAGAGACTGAGGTGATCCGGCTTGAGGAAGATCGTGAGGATTCCCGGTGGTTTGCAGACATGGATCCTCTACTCCGGCACAATAACCCAACCTGCTCTGGAGCCTGATCCCGGGGGAGAGATCTACTCCCCTGCGCTTTCCACCCACTCACTGACGCTCGCAAGGTAGCGCCGTACGAACTGGACGAGCCCGGCTGACTCGGAATAGAGAGCGGAAGGCTGCTCGCCGACTGATCCCATCCAGACCAGCGAACTGGTGCCATCGACCAGGAAGACACCGGATCTCTCGTACCGGAGGCCCTTCCCCGGCGGTGCATGCGCCTCGTAGTGCGTACCAGGAGGGTGGATACGAACCCTGAACCCGGGGGGCTGCTCGCCCTCCCAGGAATCAGTGATGATATCGACATGCACAGACCCCGGGATGGATTTGAGCAGCGGAAGCACGCTCTCCTGAAGAAGGCTTCCGGCCACGAGCATCTCCACACTCTGCTCAGCGCTCCGGAACATATCAGAGAGGCGGGTCTTGATATTCTCCTCGCCATAGATGGTCCATATGAGTTCCTGGTTGCCCCGGCTCTCCGCATCCTTCTCCTGGTAAAGCAGATCGAGGGCGACCAGGGCACTCTCCGCATCCTCCTCGATCCGGCGCATCATATTCTCGATGCCCCGGGCGGGAGGGACTGCGTCAAATCGTTTCGGTGTCGTGTGAGAGACGCTGACGAGCTCCTTCTGAGCGAGGCGGTCGAGGACCGGGTAGACAGATGCGCGCGGAACGCCTGATATCTCGTGGACCTCGGTCGCAGTCGCCCCTGTCACCCGGAGGAGACCGATATACACTAGGGCCTCGTACTTCGTGAGCCCCAGTGATTTCAGGGATTCGAGGAGATCGTTTGGTATATCCCGGGAAGCCTTCATCCACCATGTATATATACTGCCTGCCGATAAATGTTGTTGCTAAAAAAACAACAAGGTGATCAGATGCGCTGGCAACACGTAACAATATCAATACTCCTGATCGCGTTCCTGATTGTGCCCGGAATGGCACAGGTTATACCGCCAGGAGCGATGTCGGGTATATCCGGAATGTCCCCCGGGGCCAAGTATCTCTATGGAAGCCCCGATCTCTCTGCGGCGATCGCCGGCCCAAACGAGTTCACACCCGGTGACGAGACCGCCCTGACAGTCATTATATCAAACAGCGGCCTGAATACCCACAAGATCGTCGGTCCCGATGTTATCAACCGGGATGACATGCCGAACACCGCGAAACTCGCTACTGTTACGCTCAGGGGCGATGGAACCCCGTTCACCGTCAAGACGGATCCACAGTTCGTAAGCGACATCATGGGAGGTGCCGCACGGGATGCCACGTTCGTCGTGAAGGTGGACGATTCGGCGAAACCGGGAACCTACACCCTGCCGCTTGAGGTAGCCTACACCTACCTCCAGGAGGCAGAGGACTACGCCCCCAATCTCCTCCGCTACAACTACCAGAAGAAGACCGCGACACTGCCGCTGACCGTGCGGGTCACACCCAACCTCCGCGTCGAAGTCCTGGACCTCCAGTCCGAGTCGCTGAACGTCGGCACCGAGGGCTACGTCTCCATGACCCTGAAGAACATCGGGTACGACACAGCGACATCAGCCATCGCCATGATCGTCAGGAACGGCGCAAGCCCGCTCATCCCGACCGACAGCAGCGTCTATGTCGGGACACTCGAACCGGGCGAGACGGCGGATGTGAAGTTCAAGGTCTCCGTCTCCAATAACGCTGAACCACAGTCGTACCCCCTGGATATCACGATCACCTACGAGGACTCTGAGGGGAGACCGGCGGCCTCCAGGATGGTAACGGTCGGCCTCCCTGTCGGCGGAAAGATCGACTTCGATGTCGTCTCTCCACCGGCGGTGCTCTATCCGGGCGGGAAGAGCATACTTGAGGTCGTCTACAAAAATACCGGTGCCGCAAAGGTCTACAACGCCCAGGCCCGGATCAGCGCCGTCGACCCCTTCACCAGCAGTGACGATACCGCCTACCTCGGTGACCTGGCCCCCGGAGAGACCGCCACAGCGAAGTTTGAGGTGAGCATCGATGCCGGCGCCACCCTGAAGGAGTACGGTATCGACTCAGAGATCCGCTACCGCGATGACCTTGACAACAGCAAGATATCGGATACGATGAAGGCGAGGGTGGTTCTCGAGAAAAGGCCGGGCGTCCTGTTCACCAATCCAGTCTTCCTCGTTGTTATTGCGGTCATCATAATCGGGGCCGGGTATTATATATTCATGCACCGCAAGAAGAATTGATGGAGCGATACTGGGACGGGCCTAAACCGGAGGCACAGGCGAGGACGATCGATGAGATGCGAGACGTCCTCGCAGATCCGGGCTGCACCTACGACCAGCCCCTCTATTTTATGTACCGCGACCTGGCAAAGAACGATGACGACCGGCGGTGGCTCCACGAGCACCACATTCGGTANGATATAACCGTTATCTCTTCCGGGACACTCTGCGGCGAGTACATCAAGACAAAGGGACACTACCATACCGAGAACCCGGCAGGAGTGCTCTACCCCGAGATATACGAGGTGCTCGCCGGAACCGGCCACTACCTGATCCAGACCCGGGAGGTCGACGACGTGGTGATGATCGTGGGTTCTGCGGGCGACAAGATCCTGATCCCGCCGGGGTACGGCCATGTGACGATCAACCCCTCGGGCGAAGA
>JGI24710J26742_10003668_pt1 | contig 12893 bp, 8 predicted proteins | sample BioPla2DNA2_FD_26742 | JGI IMG/M metagenome (IMG submission 26742) | reverse complement strand
CGAAAGACTATGCGACCCGCGCGGATTGGGAAAGAGCCGTCGGCGATGCGCTGGATGCGGCCCGTGTCGACTGGGTTCTTCTGGCGGGTTTTTTGCGCATTTTTTCGGGGGATTTTGTGCGCCGCTTTGCCGGACGCATTCTGAACATTCATCCGTCGCTATTGCCCAAATACGGCGGGGAAGGCTTTTACGGGCTGAAAGTACACGAAGCGGTGCTGGCAGGAAACGAAAAAGAAAGCGGCGCTTCGGTGCATTTTGTCACGGAAGGCTGCGATGAAGGCCCCGTGATTCTGCAGGAAAAAGTAGCGGTCTATCCGGAGGATACGCCGGAACAATTGCAACAGCGCGTGCTGAAAATCGAACATAAACTGTATCCGAAAGCCGTGCGGGAACTGTTGAAAGGATCAAAATGAAAAAACGTTGTCTGATCAGTGTATACGATAAAACGGGCATTGCGGCGTTTGCCCGTGCGCTCGACAAAATGGGTTGGGAGATTGTGTCCACGGGAAACACGGCCAAAACGCTGGCAGAAGAAGGGATTGCCGTTATACCGGTGGAAGATATAACGCATTTTCCCGAAATTCTGGACGGTCGGGTGAAAACCCTCAGCCCGTTTATCTTTGGCGGGATCCTGTTTCGCAGAGAGGACCCCGCGCATGTGGAGACGGTAGCTGCACAGGATATACGACCGGTGGATATGGTTGTAAACACGCTGTATCCTTTTGCGGAAACGGTCGCCGATCCGAATGCATCGGAAGCGGATATCATAGAAAAAATTGATATCGGCGGTCCGTCGTTAATCCGGGCTGCGGCAAAAAACCACAAGGATGTCCTGATTGTTACGGACCCCTCGCAATACGAGGAAGTCGTAGAAGCCCTGCAAAAGGAGCAGGCGGATCTGTCTTTCCGGGAGCGCCTGGCAAGGGCGGCGTTTCAGACGACCGCCGTGTATGAAATTGCCATCGCCAACTGGTTTGCGGACAAAATCGGAGACAAAAGCAAGTGGTTCGGGGCCTTTCATCAGGGAGAAGAACTCCGCTACGGCGAGAATCCGCATCAGAAGGGATACGTTTACCGGGCAGAACCCAAAATCCCCGGCGGTTTCGGACATATGATCCAGCATCAGGGCAAACCTTTGTCCTACAACAATTACAATGATGCCGGTTTTGCGATGGAAGCGATCAAGGAGTTCCCCGACCGGCCGACAGCCGTTGCCGTCAAGCACGCGAACCCGTGCGGGGTAGCCTGTGCGGACAGTCTGCTGGAAGCCTATGCAAAATGCGAAGCGGCCGATCCGGATTCGATCTTTGGCGGGATTGTCTGTGTCAATGAGCCTGTGGATGAATCGGTCGCCACGGCGATGCGTCAGATCTTTTTGGAAGTGATTATCGCACCGGGCTATACGGAAGAAGCGCTTGTCGTGTTTTCCGGCAAGAAGAATCTGCGGGTGCTGGAAGTACCGGATCTGATGGAGCGCGCGCCGGATGAACCGCTGGTACGTACGATACCGGGCGGTCTTTTGCTGCAGGACAAGGACAATGAACTGCTCGACGAGTTGGAAACCGTAACCCAAAGAGCGCCGGGTACCCACGAGATGGAGGATCTGCAATTTGCCTGGAAGGTGGCCAAGATCATTAAATCCAATGGCGTGGTCATTGCGAAAAACGAAGCCACTTTGGGAATCGGGCTCGGAGAAGTAAATCGCTATTGGGCGGTCAAAAATGCGATCGAACGCGCAGAAGACGACAATAAAGGCGCGGTATGCGCATCGGATGCGTTCTTCCCCTTCGGTGATTCGGTGGAAGCCCTGGCAGAAGCGGGTATTACCGCTGTCATACAGCCGGGCGGTTCGATCAAAGACCAGGAATCCATCGACGCGGCTAATCGGGCGAATATCGCCATGGTCTTTACCGGCATGCGCCATTTTAGACATTAGGAGGACTTATGCGAATACTTGTGGTTGGCGCAGGTGGCAGAGAACACGCCATACTCAACGCCATGTACCAGTCGGAACTCACGGAAAAACTGTTTTGTGCGCCGGGTAATGCCGGTACAGCCGAAGTGGCACAAAATCTCCCGATTGATGTAACCGATATCGAGGGAATTGTGCAGGCGGCAAAAGATGAAGCGATCGATCTCACGATCGTCGGTCCGGAAGTGCCGCTGGCTTTAGGACTGGTAGACCGATTGGAAGAAGAAGGATTAAAGGCGTTCGGACCCGATAAACATGCGGCGCAATTGGAGTCCAGCAAAGGCTTCACGAAGGCTTTGCTGCAGAAGTATTCCATTCCCACAGCCCGGGCGGAGCGCTTTTCGGATGCATCGGCCGCTTTGCGTGCCCTGCCTTCCTATTCGTTGCCGGTCGTGATCAAAGCCGACGGCTTGTGCGCCGGCAAAGGTGTCATTATTGCGCATACCGAAGAAGAAGCCGTGCGCGCTGTACGGGGGATTCTGGATGAAGGGCTGTTCGGAGAGGAAGGGGCCTCCATTCTGATCGAACAATTCCTGGACGGCTACGAAGCGTCCGTGTTCTGCTTTGTCGTTAACGGAAAGCTGGTACCGATGCCGGCTGCCATGGACTACAAGAAGATCGGCGAAGGAGACACCGGAGAAAACACCGGCGGGGTGGGCTGTATCGCACCCAATCCCAAACTGTCCGAAACGGCCAAAGAAAAGATCTATAAAGAGATCATTCCGGATATCGAATATGCGCTGCTGGCGGAGAAATTGCATTTTACAGGTTTGCTTTTTATCGGCTTTCTGATCGAAAACGATATACCGTATGTATTGGAGTTTAACACGCGGTTCGGGGATCCGGAGACGCAGGCTCTTTTGCCTTTGCTGGAGTCGGATCTGACGGCCGTGTTTGCCAAAGCGATGGACGGCACGCTGGATGAAACGGACCTGCGCTTTTATGACGGCGTTGCCATGGGCGTGGTGCTCTCTTCCATCGGCTATCCCGGAACCTACGAAAAGGGCGGTTATCTGCCGGATCTGAAGGCGTTTTCCGACGAGATTCTCATCTACCACAACGGCACGGCGGAGAAAAACGGACTTCTAACTATTAACGGCGGTCGCGTTTTGACGCTGGTGACCGTACAAAAAGATCTGGAAACCGCGCGCAAAGTGCTTTACCATGAAATTGACGGGGTTTCGTTTTCCAACATGCAATACAGAAAAGATATCGGACGTTAACGAGTTGCTATTTTAACAGGAATATGTTATTGTAAAGTCACAATACAGAACAATTGTGCATAGTGAAATTGAAGGAGGAATGAAATGAAAACAGACGTGCAAATCGCACAAGAAGCGAAAATGGTGCCCATTTTAGAAGTCGCTGAAAAACTGGGTCTGGAAAAGAAAGATCTCGAACAATACGGTGAGTACAAAGTAAAAGTATCGCTGGATGTTCTGGCCCGCAAGAAAGACGAAAAAGACGGCAAACTCATTCTGGTTACAGCGATCAATCCCACGCCCGCAGGGGAAGGAAAAACCACGGTCAATATCGGTTTGTCCATGGGACTGAACAAAATCGGAAAGAATGCCATCACCACCATTCGCGAACCCTCGCTCGGACCGAGCTTCGGCGTAAAAGGCGGAGCAGCCGGCGGCGGATACGCGCAAGTTGTCCCGATGGAAGATATCAACCTTCATTTCACCGGCGACTTCCACGCCATAACGACTGCGCACAATCTGATTTCTGCCTTGCTGGACAATCACATGCAGCAGGGAAACAAACTCGGGATCGACCCGCGCCGTGTACTCTGGAAACGCGTACTGGACATGAACGACCGCGCACTGCGCAATATCGTTGTCGGCCTCGGCGGAAAACCCAATGGTGTACCGCGTCAGGACGGCTTTGACATTACGGTTGCATCGGAAATTATGGCGATTCTGTGTCTGGCTGCCAATCTGGAAGACTTAAAAGAGCGCGTAGCCAACATTCTGATTGCTTACACCTACGACAATAAACCCGTGTATGTAAAAGATATCGAAGGACAGGGCGCCGTTGCACTGATCATGAAAGACGCGATCCGTCCGAACCTCGTACAGACGCTGGAAAACACACCGGCCTTTATCCACGGTGGCCCGTTTGCCAATATCGCACACGGATGCAACTCGGTTCTGGCAACCAAAACCGCTTTGAAACTCGGTGATTATGTTGTTACTGAAGCCGGATTCGGTGCCGACCTCGGTGCGGAAAAATTCTTTAACATCAAGTCCCGCGTAGCGGAATTGAAACCCAATGTTGTTGTTATCGTCGGCACGGTACGCGCATTGAAACATCACGGTGGCGTTGCCAAAGACCAATTGGGCGAAGAGAATATCGAAGCGCTCACAGAAGGCTTTGCCAATCTGCGCCAGCACATTGAAAACGTAAACAAATTCGGCCTGCCGGCAGTGGTTGCGGTAAACCGTTTCCCGACCGACACCGAAAAAGAACTGGAAACCCTGATGAAACTGACCGAAGAGGCGGGCTCCACCGCAATTCTGACCGAAGTATGGGGCAAAGGCGGCGACGGCGCGATCGAACTGGCGGAAAAAGTTGTGGAACTCTGCGAAGCGTCCGAATCCGAATTCAAGGTTCTGTATGATACCGAACTGTCCATCAAGGAAAAAATCGAAACCGTTGCCAGAGAAGTGTATCGTGCGGATGGCGTGGAATTCACGAAGTCCGTCGAAAAGAAAATCAAAGACATCGAAGCACTGGGCAGCGCAAACCTGCCGATCTGCATGGCCAAAACGCAGTACTCCTTCTCCGATGACCCGACCTTGCTCGGCGCGCCGGAAGGGTTCAAAATCACTATATCCGACATTAAGCTATCCAATGGAGCCGGCTTTATCGTTGTGTTAACCGGAGAAATTATGACTATGCCGGGTCTGCCGCGTGTACCTGCAGCAAATAACATCGACATTAAAGAAGATGGCGAAATCATCGGATTGTTCTAAGGGGGCTACAGGATGTCCACCAATCCTAAATACAAAAGCAAACAACTGGATGAGCTGTTTGAAGCCATTCTGATGCTTAAGACCAAAGACGATTGCTATAAGTTCTTTGAAGACGCCTGCACGGTGCGGGAGCTGAACTCCATCGCACAACGGCTGGAAGTCGCAAAACTGTTAAAGATCCGAAAGACCTACAATGAAATTGAAAAGGAAACCGGCGCATCGACCGCGACGATTTCCCGCGTAAACCGCTCGCTGCATTACGGAGCCGACGGTTACGACCTGGTTCTGGATCATTTGATTGCCAAAGACCGGGATACGAAAAGAACCCGGGTCACCCGTTAAGTGACGCACCCCTCCGAACCCGGAGGGGTGTTTTTTACGGAAAGGAAGCGCATGAAAACACTTTGGCTCTACCCGCCTGCCTTCCCGAAGGAAGATCCGGAAGGATGGCAGCGCAGACGCTTTGCAAAAAGAGCCCGGGCTCTGGCGGAAGCCTTGCCTGCGGAAGGAAAAGTCATCTTTGCGGATCCGTCGGTGAGAAGCCGCGCCGAACGGCTTGCCGCTTCCATGGGGACGATCGTGCGTCCGATACAGGAGCAAAACGGAAGCTTTCGTATTCTGTCAGACATCCCGCAACGCATGGAAGAGGATCTGTATGAAAAAACCGGGGAGACCATCTCCTTTGCCCGGCCCGGTGCGGTACTCACAGAAACGACGGACGCACAGACGCGGGTATTGTGGCAATTGGCCGCCGCCGACTGGATCTTTCTGCAGTATCCGGCTGAACCGGTGGCACCTTTTCGGGAAGACGACACGCATTCCCTGAAGGATCTGATGGAGCCTGCCATACAAAAAGCTGCGCTGCGCATGCGGGACAATCTAACACGGTTTATTGCAGCGCCCGAAGAACCGGAAGGCGTGCATCAGCTGCGGGTGTCGATCCGCAGTTTCCGCGCGCTCTTGTCGTTGGTAAAACCCCTGGCAGAAGCCGGTGAATACGCGCGGCTGCAGGACCACTTCCGTCAGCTGGCAAGAAAATGCGCCCGCCTGCGCGAACTCGATGTGCTGATTGAAGAGTGGATGGAGACAAAAGAAACAGGAGATGAAGCGCTGGTTGTCGCGTTGCAAAAGGAGCGGACAGAAGAGATGGAGCAATTGCTTGCCTATATGGACGATCCTTTGACAAAGCAGGCGTTTGCTTCCGGCGTGAATCGCTTCTTGCGGATGCTCTCCGATACGCCCTGGGAGCAATTGGACGGTGTCCGTTTTATCGACAAAAGGCTGCACGCGTGGTATCGCTTTTCTTTGGAAGGCTTGTGGAAGATGGACGGCTTTGACTGGCCGGTTGCGCATAAGATCCGCTTAAAGAGCAAGAAGTATCGCTATATCGCCGAACACTTTCGGGCTTATATGACACCCTTGCAATTGGAGCGGCACAAGACCGCCAAAAAAAGACAAACCGTATTAGGACTCATTTGCGACAGTCTCAGAAACCAGGAAGCGGTAGAAGAACTGTTGCCCGACTTCAGCTCCGATACGAAAGAAGAAGCCGAGCGTTTTATCGAAAGAGAAAAAGCGCGCGAAGAAACCCTCCGCGCGCAGGTAGGCGAAAAAGAAGAAAACAACAAGAAAGAAGAGACTGTCATGAAAACAGAACCCGAAGAGAAAGAATTCACACAGGAGCCGGAAAAAGAACCGGAAATCCCGCCGCAGAATCCGCCCAAAAATATCTTTGCCACCCGCTGGCCGATGCTGATTCTGATTGTTGTCGGGTTTTTGCTGGTTTGGTATATGAGCCGCTGACTACTGCGCGGTCAAAAAATGCTCCAGCAGCTGCAGGGTCTGTTCCAGGCCTTTTTCGTGTACGCGTTCATAGCCGTGGCTGGCTGCAACCCCGGGGCCGATGAGGGCATGGCGATAGTCGTGCCCGGCGGCCAAAGCGGCCGATGCATCGGAACCGTAATAGGGATAAATATCGACGGCATAGTCCAGCCCGGCTTTTTTTGCTGTTTGCACCAATGCGTCGGTTAAGTCGTAATTGTACGGACCGCTGGAGTCTTTGGCGCAGATGGACACCTTGGTTTCATCGGTGCGCAGATCATCGCCCACCACACCCATATCCACGGCGATCATGTCCGTGATACCTTCCGGATGGGCAGCTGCCGCACCGTGTCCGACTTCTTCAAAGGTGGTAAACATCAGGGTAACCGGACGGGCCGACGTCCATTTTCCTTCTTTGTGGCGTCTTGCCAGTTCCAAAAGAACCGCTGCACTCGCCTTGTCGTCCAGATGACGGCTTTTTACAAAACCGCCGGTGTAAACAAAGCGGGGATCCAGCGAAATATAGTCGCCCGCACAAATACCCAGTTCTTCCACTTCTTCTTTGGACCGAACGATCCGGTCCAGCACCACTTCCATATTGCTGTCTTCGCGTTCGGTTTTGCCGATCTCGCGGGACACATGCACGGCAGGCTCGTTCAGACGAAGCGTGCCGTCGATGGTGTCGCCGTCTCTGGTATGGACGACGACATTTTCCTGTTCGGCATAGTTCAGCGGAAAACCGCCCAGCGTGGTTACGCGCAGGCGTCCGTTGGACTTAATGGCGCGCACCATCAGCCCAAGCGTATCCACATGCGCCGACAATAGTAGGCCGTCTCCTTTTGTATCGGGATTCAGCGCTGCATATACGGTGCCCTTGTTTGACTGATAGGGTTTGCAGCCGTATTCCTGCAGCTTTTTCATGAGATACTGTTCAGCCAGACGGGTCCAGCCGGTGGGGGAAGGGGTGTTTACGAGTTCTTCCAGGGTGCGTAGGATTTCTTTTGTCATGGGATTCCTTTCTCTTTCGGATTATTTTGTTTCTTCCTGTATAAACTGTCCGCGCAATTGCCCGCAGGCGCCGTCAATATCCTGACCGAGCGCTTTTCTTTTGCTGGCAAAAAGCCCCGCCTGCTGCAATTGGGCCCGAAACCGCGTGGCGGCCTCTTCATCGGTACCCGGTCCGCCTTGCTGCAGCGGATTCAGGCCGATCAGATTGATCCGGCAGGGAATGTCCTTTACCAATGCAATTAAACGTGTAGCATCTGCAGGACGGTCGTTTACGCCGGGAATCAGTGCATATTCAAACAGAATAATGGTACCCGTTTTTTCCGTATAGGTCTTGCAGGCTTGCATTAAGGCGGACAGATTCCACTTGCGGTTTACCGGCATCGATTGGCTGCGTTTTTGGTCGTCCACATGATGCAGAGAAACCGCCAGACGACAGGGCCAGTTTTCTTCTGCCATACGCAGAATCCCCGGCACGACACCGCAGGTGGACACGCTGATATGACGTGCGCCGATGCCCGGGCCGTGCTGGTCGGTAAAGATCTGCAGGCTTCGTTTCACTTCATCCGCATTGTCGAGCGGTTCACCGATGCCCATATAGACCAGGTTGCGGATGGACACATTCTCTTTTTCTTCCACTGCCAAAAGCTGGCCTACAATTTCACCCGCGCTTAGATTCCCCGCATAGGGCAGGCGCGACGAGGCGCAGAAGTCACAGCCCATGCGGCAGCCTTTCTGCGTGGAAACGCAGAGGATATGGCCGTGTTCGTAGTGGAGCAATACACCTTCCACCGCCTGTCCGTCCAAAAAGCGGAACAGATACTTGATCGTTCCGTCTTTGCTGACCCGGCGCGTAGCGATAGCAGGCCGCGGGAGCAAAAAAGGGGCGAGCTTTTCTTTCAGGCGCAAAGGGATACCGGGGATCTCGTCGGTGGATCGGACCCTTAAGCGATACAACCCCTCGTAAATGGCTTCTGCATGCGCGGCCTTATCGTCGTGCGCAAGAAGCCAGCTGCGCAGTTCTTCTTTTGTGTATTCGTACAGCGATGTTTTTTCGTTTGGAATGGGATACGCTTTCATAAAATGAGTATACCACAGCCGGTGGCAGGTGCATCCCTTTAGAATCCGTCCGATATCCATTATAATAATAGAAGAAGAAAGGTGTGATGGCGTGTTAGCNAATTTGAATGATAGGCAAATGGAGGCGGTGACCGATACAGAGGGGCAGATGCTGATTCTGGCCGGGGCAGGATCCGGAAAGACCCGGGTTTTAACGACAAAAATCGCCTGGCTGATTCGGGAAAAGAACGTCCCGGCACACCGTATCCTTGCCATCACGTTTACCAATAAAGCGGCTAAAGAAATGAAAGAACGGGTTGCCGCACAATTGCCCGAGCTGGATGTAGACCGACTCTGGATCGGCACATTTCATTCCATCTGCGCCCGTATTCTGCGGCGCCGGATCGATCGCATCGGCTATGACCGGTCCTTTACGATTTATGACCGGGCAGATCAAAAAACGGTACTGAAAGATATTCTGAAAGAGGAGAATACCTCCGAAGAGGCGCTGGGGGTCAAACTGAACTCCGTGATCTCTGCGATCAGTTCGCATAAAAACCGGCGCATTCCGCCGGAAGAGGTGGTGGCCTCCGACCCGAAATTCGGGTTCATGCGCGCCTTGGCGCTATTGTATCCTCTGTATGAAAAACGCCTGAAAAAGAATAATGCGCTCGACTTTGACGATTTGATCCTGAAAGCGCTGGAACTTTTTGATCAGGACCCCGAAACGCTCGTAAGCTACAGCGAGCGGTTTTTGTATGTCTTTGTGGACGAATACCAGGACACAAACCGTATGCAGTACGATTTGATAAAGATCTTAAGTGAAAAGCACCGGAATCTGTGTGTCGTGGGAGATATCGACCAGAGCATCTACAAATTCCGCGGGGCGGATATCAACAATATACTGGACTTTGAGAAGGACTATCCAAATGCAAAAACGGTCAAATTAGAACAGAATTACCGCTCTACACAGAATATCCTGGACCTGGCCAATCGCGTGATCGATCACAATGTGGAACGAAAAGACAAGGTTCTCTGGACCGACAATACCGGAGGCGAACCGGTGCGGTATCATCTGTGTTCTACATCCGACGAAGAAGCGCAGCGGGTGGTCCGCTGGATTAACCTGCGTCGTGGCGAGGGCATGCATTTGCGGGACATTGCCATTTTGTACCGGACCAATGCGCAGTCGCGTTCGTTTGAGGATCAGCTCCGGCGCGAGGGCATCCCGTATCAGCTGGTCGGCGGGCTGAAATTCTATGACCGCAAAGAGATCAAGGATATCACGGCCTATTTGAAAATCATTGTAAATCCGAGGGACGATGTAAGTCTGATCCGCGTGATCAATACGCCGAAAAGAGGAATCGGGCAAACGACGATCAACCGCTTGAGCGAATGGGCGGCCACAAACCGTTTTTCGCTGATGGAGGCCGTTAAAGACGGCGAAAAAGTACCCGGTGTCGGGCGCGTCACAGCCGAACGGCTGCAAGAATTTGTCAAACTGATCGACGATTTAACGGATTTGGCACAGGCGCTGCCCCTCACGGAGTTTGTGATGGAAGCGGTGCGAAAAACCGGTTACGAAGCCATGCTGAAAAAATCCCACCAGCAGGAAGACCGCACGCGACTGGAGAATATCGACGAATACATTTCCTCTGTGGCCGAATACGAAGAAGAAAACGAAGGCGCCACCCTATGGGAATATCTGCAGGATGTCAGTTTATTGTCCGACACCGATAAGGTGGACGGGGAGGAGACGGGTGTGTCGTTAATGACGGTGCACAGCGCCAAGGGCACAGAATACGATCTGGTCTTTGTCACCGGATTGGAGCAGGGGCTTTTCCCCTCTTTGCGCGCCATGGATGAAGGCGAACTGGAAGAAGAACGCAGACTTTGCTATGTGGCACTGACCCGCGCGCGCAAGGAACTGTTTTTGTCGGGGGCACAGTCCCGCAGGCAATACGGCAGCTATCAATACGCGCGGCCTTCGGTGTTTATCGAAGAAATGGGCGACGGACTGCAGATGGAACAATCGACCCCGTACGACCGGCCCGCCGCACACGAGCAGGTGCAAAAAGATCTGCACGCCACGCGATTTACCGAGCGTTTTCTGAAACCGGATCCTCTTGTAAACGAAGCGCTGCAGTTTCGCGTGGGCGATGCCATTGTGCATGGTGTCTGGGGAGAAGGAATGGTTGTTATGACCCAGGACCTGGACGACGGCGATCAGATGCTCACCCTGAGCTTTCCCAATGTGGGGCTGAAAAAAGTGAAAAAGAGTTTTGCCAAGCTGAAGAGGAATGCCTGATGGATGAAATGCAAGCACTGATCGATAAAATACAGACATGGAACCGGGAATACTACACGCTGGACAATCCCAGCGTAACCGATGCCGAATATGATGCAGCCTATGACCGCCTGCGCAAGCTGGAGGAAGAAACGGGCACCGTGCTGCCGGGTTCGCCGACCGGGCAGGTAGGCGGAGAACTGCTGGATCATTTTGAACGGCATACCCATGTATTTCCGTTGTTCAGTCTCGACAAACGGCAGAACAAAGAAGGACTGCAGGCCTGGGTGGAAAGGGCGGAACGCGTGGTGGACGGCTTGCGCGAAACGGAAACCCTGCCGCCTTTGGCCTTTACCACCGAATACAAATTCGACGGACTGACGATCAATCTGACCTATGACAATGGTGAGCTTATCCAGGCTGCCACCCGCGGGACGGGAACCGTAGGCGAGGCGATTCTGCCGCAGGTTCGGACCATCCTTTCCATACCGAAACGCATTGCCTACACGGGCTTTATGGAAGTTCAGGCCGAAGCGCTTATGAAGCTTTCCACACTGGCCCATTACAATGCCACGCACGACGAACCACTGAAAAATGCGCGCAATGCTGCCGCAGGCGCGCTCAGGAATCTGGACACGCGTATCACCCGGGCACGCCGGCCGATCGCCTACTGCTATGCGGTGCAAGGGGAGGATCTGCCTTTCAGCTCACAAACGGAGCTGTTTGCCTTTTTGGAATCCAACGGGTTTCCCGTGTTTCCGTACCGAAAAAGAGTCACAGACTTCTCCTCCCTCTGGGAAGAGATTGAAAAAATCCGGGCGGCTCGCAATACGCTGGACATTCTGACCGATGGGGTGGTTATCAAAGTAGACGATCTGCAAACCCGCGAACACATGGGCCATACCGACAAATTCCCCCGCGGTGCGGTCGCGTATAAATTTGAGGCGGAAATTGTAGAAACCGAATTGGAAGATGTGATCTGGAGTGTGGGGCGCACGGGAAAAGTCACCCCCACTGCGGTTCTTTCCCCGGTGGACATCGGCGGGGTTACCGTACAGCGGGCCACGCTCAACAATTACGAAGATATTGAAAGAAAGGGCCTCGCATTGGGGGCCACGGTACATCTCAGGCGTTCCAACGACGTGATCCCGGAGATCCTGGGGACGGTAGAAGACGGGGCGAACACCCGCCCGATTGAAAAATTGACCCATTGCCCGTCCTGCCACAGTGAACTCGTACAGGATGGCGTCCATCAGTTCTGCCTGAACTCTTTGTCCTGTGAGCCGCAACTGGTGGCGCGGATGACGCATTTTGCCAGTAAATCCGCAATGGATGTAGCCGGTTTGAGTGAAAAAACCGCCGCATTGCTGTTGAAAGAAAAAGACTTGCACGATGTAGCGGATTTATATACACTGCATACAGAAGATCTGCTGGCATTGTCCGGGTTTAAGGAGAAGAAGGCAAAAAATCTCTTCGATGCGATCCAGGCGTCCAAAGGGCGGCCGTTGTCCCAGTTTTTAGTGGCCTTGGGGATTCCCGGGGTCGGGGTTCGTACGGCAAGGGATTTAGCGGCGCATTATCATACCCTGGATGCATTAAANGATGCAGGCGAAGAAGCGCTCACGGAAATTCCCGATATCGGAACGATTACCGCCAAAGAGATCCGCACNTTTTTTACCGACGAACAAATCGCAGAGAGCCTGCAAAAGCTGGAAGCGCTGGGCGTGGTGCCAAAAGCCCAGGAAGAAGCGGCAGACCGGCCGCTGGAAGG